>Ga0214923_10008179_pt1 | contig 11222 bp, 9 predicted proteins | sample LL1510_MetaG_FD_177993 | JGI IMG/M metagenome (GOLD analysis project Ga0214923, IMG submission 177993) | Freshwater microbial communities from Lake Lanier, Atlanta, Georgia, United States - LL-1510 | ecosystem: Environmental > Aquatic > Freshwater > Lake | place: USA: Georgia | collected 2015-10-15 | reverse complement strand
GATTCCGGATATCTTTTCACCGTTAACCAAAACATCGTTTGGCCATTTGAGGCTCACCTGAGCATCATGGATAAGAGTTGCCAGAGCATTTCTCATGGCTAGGCCGGCTGCCAGCGGTAGCCAACCAAAGCTTCCAATTCCGTATTCAACCGGTCTGAGTAGCACTGAAACAGCAAGGGCAACCCCTGGCTGAGCCACCCAAACTCGATCCATCCTGCCTCTGCCCGCGGTTTGATTGTCTGTGACCACCACCGAGAAATCAGGCCACTCTTCTGTGTTTTTGGCTTGACCTAATAAATAGGTATTGGTTGAGCCTATTTCAGGCAAATATTCAAGTCTCGAGGCAAATTCTCGGCTAGTAGTTAACTCCATAGCCAATAGGTTAGACCCTTCAGCCGACACCTCTTGGATAGAGTTGCAGTGAGCCTTTCAAGTATTGGAGTCAAAGCTGTGAGCGAGAAAGAAACACCAGACCTGTCAACAACCGCAGGCAAGATTGAGGACCTTCGCAATCGCTACCACGAAGCGGTCTATGCTTCCGGTGAAGCAGCGATAGCTAAGCAGCATGCTAAGGGCAAGAAGACAGCTCGAGAAAGAATTGAATTGCTACTCGACCCCGGTTCTTTTGTTGAGATGGATGAGTTTGTTAGACACCGCTCGACAGCTTTTGGAATGGACAAGAACCGTCCCTATGGTGACTCGGTTGTTACCGGAGTCGGAACAATCGGTGGACGTCAAGTCGCTTTGTTTTCTCAAGACTTCACAATTTTCGGCGGATCCCTTGGCGAAGCTGCTGGAAATAAAATCATCAAGATTATGGACCTGGCTATTGCAACCGGCGTTCCACTAATCGGAATTTTGGACTCCGGTGGAGCTCGTATTCAAGAAGGTGTAGTGGCTCTTGGTAAATATGGTGAAATCTTCAAGCGTCACACCATGGCTTCGGGAGTTATTCCACAGATTTCAATCATTATGGGTCCTGCTGCCGGTGGTGCAGTTTATGGTCCAGCGCTGACTGATTTTGTGATCATGGTTGATCAAACTTCTAACATGTTTGTCACCGGCCCAGATGTAATCAAAGCAGTTACCGGTGAGCAGGTTGAAATGGAAGCCCTCGGTGGTGCTCTAGCGCATAACCAGACTTCTGGTGTCGCCCATTACCTAGCATCCGATGAAGAAGATGCCCTTGATTATGCAAGATCGCTACTGAGTTACCTACCGGAAAACAATTTGAGCGAACCCTTTATTTTTGAAACCGACTCGGTGATGGAAATCACCGAAGAGGATAGGGTGCTAAATAGCATCATCCCAGATTCGCCTAGCCAACCATATTCAATGATTCAAGTAATTGAATCAATCGTTGACGACGGTGAATTCTTGGAGGTGCAGCCACTTTTTGCTCCGAACATTATCATCGGCTTTGCTCGCGTCGCTGGTCAATCGATTGCAATCATCGCAAACCAGCCAAGTCAGATTGCTGGAACATTGAATATCGACGCAGCCGAAAAAGCCGCAAGATTTGTTAGATTCGCTGACGCTTTTTCAATTCCGGTGCTAACTCTGGTTGACGTGCCGGGATACCTGCCAGGCACAGATCAGGAATGGGCTGGTGTGATTCGCCGTGGAGCGAAACTCCTTTACGCATATGCAGAAGCCACAGTTCCACTGGTCACAGTCATTACGAGAAAGGCTTACGGAGGCGCATACATCGTTATGGGCTCCAAGCAGCTCGGTGCCGACATAAACCTTGCTTGGCCAACTGCTGAAATTGCAGTTATGGGTGGCCAAGGAGCGGTAAATATTCTTTTCCGCGACAAGATTAAGGAAGCCGAAGAAGCAGGTAAGAACGTCAACGAGGTTCGTGCCCAGTTAGCCGCCGAATACACATATAACGTGGCAAGTCCTTACCTAGCTGCCGAGCGAGGCGAGCTAGACGGCATCATTGAACCGGCAGCTACCCGAGTGAGCGTAATCCGAGCTCTAGCCGCCTTGAGAACTAAGCGGGCAGCGAGACCGCCAAAGAAGCACGGAAACATTCCGCTGTAATGAGTGAGTCAATCGATAAGACCATAAAGGTTATCTCTGGTAATCCAACTCCGGAGGAGCTGGCTGCTGTTATTGCCATCCTTGAGGCCAGCCACAGAGAACAAACCCTCAAAGCAAAGGCTCAAGCACCGGTTAGGTCTTCATCTTGGTCCAGAAATACCACCCAACTTAGGGGTGATCTTCGACCTGGTCACGGCCAGTGGCAAGCCGCTTTTAGGGCAGGTCTGGAGTAAACAGCGGGTCCAAAACAGGACTAGATTTGAGGATATCTATCTAGTCTGAAAGGACATCAATGTCACGCGAACAATCCAAGCTAGATCTTCTAGCTGAAGAATGGGTCAAGAAACTAGTTGAGCTCTCCCCTGACTTTGCTACCTATGCAGGTTTTAAAGTTGGCGAAGACCGTCTAGAAGACACCAGCCCAGAGGCCGCGGCTGAATACAACCGTCTCGAAAAAGAGATGCTAGCCAAGGTCGAGGCAACCGAAGTTGCCGATGAGGTGGACAAGGTCACCAAGATGGCCATGACCTCAACACTAAAACTGAGCAATGAAATTTATGAGTCAGGACTATGGCGTCGTGACCTAAACCCGATTGCTTCTCCTGCTCAAGGCATCAGAGATATCTTTGACATATCCCCGACAGCAACAGTGGAGAACTGGGAAAACCTAGCCAAGCGTATGCGCGCGGTTGAAGGTGCAGTCGACGGATACATCGCAACGCTGCGTGAAGGCATCAAGCACAACGACACCCCAGCAATTCGACAGATCAAGATTGCCATCGAACAAGCTGAGCAACTATTAACCCCAGATGGCTTCTTTAGAAAGTTTGCTACCAACGCAAAGCCTCAGGATGGTGAACTACCTGATTCATTGAAGAAAGAGCTAATCGAAGCTGCCGAAGCTGCAACAGCTGGCTACGGCAAGATGGCAAGTTTCTTCAAAGAAGAACTGCTACCTGCAGGAAATAAAGAAGATGCTATCGGTCGTGAAAGATATGCACTGCTTTCGGCAAGATTCCTCGGCAAGCGAGTTGATCTAGACGAAACCTACGAGTGGGGTAAGGAAGAACTAGCTCGGGTTATCGCTGAGCAAAACGCAGTTGCCAATGAGATCAAGCCAGGTGCAACAGTTGAAGAAGCAATCGCAGTTCTGGATGCAGACCCTAAGCGTAAGCTGCACGGTACCGACGAACTGCAGCGCTGGATGCAAAAGCTAAGTGACGCTGCAATTGAAAAGCTAAGCGGCACCCACTTTGACATTGCTCCAGAACTTACCAAGCTTGAGTGCATGATTGCTCCAACTCAACACGGTGGTATCTACTACACCTCACCAACCGATGACTTCTCCAGACCTGGACGAATGTGGTGGTCGGTTCCAGTTGGTGTTACCGAGTTCAACACCTGGCGTGAAACGACAACTGTCTACCACGAAGGTGTGCCGGGACACCACCTGCAGATTGGTCAGAAGGTATACAACAAGAAGGACCTAAACTCTTGGCGCAGACTTGCCTCATGGTCTTCAGGTCACGGTGAGGGTTGGGCACTATACGCAGAGCGTTTGATGCAGGAGCTTGGCTTCCTGGATGATCCAGGCGATCGCTTGGGAATGCTAGATGGTCAGCGCATGCGTGCTGCTCGTGTTGTGCTAGACCTTGGTGTTCACCTCGGAAAGCCAAACCTAGAAGGAACTGGAAAGTGGGACTTTGACTACGCTCTAGCGTTTATGCGCAAGAACGTAAACATGTCTGACCAGTTCGTCAACTTCGAGGTGCACCGCTACTTCGGTTGGCCAGGACAAGCCCCGTCCTACAAGATCGGTCAGCGCATCTGGGAGCAGATTCGTGACGAATACAAGGCTCGTCAGGGAGCGAACTTCAACATCAAGGAGTTCCACATGAAGGCCCTGAACCTAGGAAGCATCGGGCTAGACACCCTAGAAAAAGCTCTACTGGGCTAAGACAAAAAACTAAGAAGTGTCCCTCCAGATTGGGGGGACACTTTTTTGTCCCCCAAAGTGGGGACTGATTTGAAAACCCTATTTGCATCAGATTTGTCTCGAGGGAGCATAACTTTGTTCCATCGATGAACTAATAAAGGCTAAAGGGGAATTACTTAGTTCATAACCACGGGGACGGGCCGAAGGGTTGACTATCAATCCTTTAGGCCCGTTGGGGTTTAAAACTTCATATTCAGCACTGGAGCGGCTTGCCCGGAAACTGTGGCCACCACTGTCAATCGGAAACTTTCACCCTTGGGTGATCTAATCGTCACTCTTCCAGAGCTAACCACCGCAATTTCATCAATCGCTTTAGACAGCAAAGCGTCCCTTTCCTCTTCCGAGAGGTCATCCATTCCGCCCTCGTCCAAAACTGAAACCTCAACTCCCAGTTGCCGCAAGTTTGCAACCGCTGATTTCATTTCAGGGGTCATTAGAGCTCTACCGCGAAGTTCATCACGCAAGGATAATTCAAGGATTCTGATCCGATCTTTTTCTTGAGGTGAGAGCGGATCAGAAATTTCCCTAATCTGTTTCAGTGCTGGAATAGCCGTTCCAAGAACCTGCTGCAATCTTGTCTGTCTTGCCTCCTGAGCAGCCTCAATGGCAGCGATACTGGCAAGAGATTTAGTCTGCTGTTCAAGATAGCGCTCTGCTTCAAGGTTGGCTCTCTTAATTCCCCTAGAAACTCCCAAACCGGCAAGCACAAAAACTATGGCTCCAACCAAACCCATGCTAAACAGCGATACCGGACCATACTTATAGACAATTTGAAATACCAGAGAGGCAAGACCTAATACGGCAAGCAATGGGTGTTGTCTGACAGCGGTTGCGGTGAGAATTACAGCGGTTCCCATGACAACCCAACCGCCGATTTCAGTAGTTGCGCTGGCATCTCGTTGCAGAATTACCAAACCTGGCAAGATAATCGCAGCAGCAAGATTTATCAGAGCTAACCAGAACGGGATTCTGATCCCTTTGAACAGCAATAGGGTTGGTGCACCAACCAAAAGATAAATAGTTAGCGCTGCCAATTCGATTGGACGATCAATCGGTTTTGGAACAAGTAATGATTGCACTGGTAAATAAAGAAGATATATAAAAGGAATTCCAGCGGCGGCCCACCTGCGAATAGCAATCATGCTCTCACCCACTCCAGGACCACAGTGGCTCCCTGACCAGGTTGCGACGAGATGTGAACTTTTCCGCCTACTGCTTCAACCCGAGCAATAATTGAAACCTTGATACCCAGTCTTCCCTTTGGAATGCGATTGGGCCTAAATCCCCTACCGTTATCCCGAATTACAATTTTTAACTCATCGTCAACTGACTTGAGAAATAGCTCGCGCTTGGCCTTGGCGCCAGCATGGAACATTGAGTTCTGAATTGCCTGCAGGGTTGCCTCGGTTAGGGCTGTGCCAACTTCTTGACTAAGCGACCAATTTGACTGCTCGGTAATGCTTGCCTCAATCTTCGGATCAAGTCTTCGACTGACCGAAATTATGGAATCGAACAGGTCTTCAACATAGATAGGACCGGTTGGTTCACCTTTTTCTACCTCAGCCAGTTTTTCCAGTGCAGAGTTTGCTAAATCAGAAGCTGCTTTGACTTCAACCGGATTATTGGCATTTGCCGCACTAATTAGAGCAGTGAGCACCCGGTCATGCACCAGGGCATCCAAACGCTGCTGCTCCCTTGCTCTGGCCTCAGCCCTAGCCTCAAGCACACGGGATTCGATCGCTTCGGTATTGGCAGCATCGGTTCGTTCGGCCGCGGCTCGCAGCAGAAGCGCGATAACCGAAGCGGTTCCATTGGTGAGCAGAGTGAAGAGGTAGTCGGTGATCAAAGCTGGGGTCGGGTGACTGCCACCGAATGGGGTTGAGAAAATAATCTGCATAATCAGATTCATGCCGAAGAAGTAGAGCAGGCTCCAGCGAATTTTGAAACTCAAAGCAGCTGCAATCCATGCTGTGTCAACTCCCCACCATATCCATGGATAAAAACTTCCATCCAAGGGAAGCTCTGCATTAATTAGCAGTGGCCAAATGATTACCAAACCGAATGCATAAATGGCGTGGATGCTCAGATAAATCGGTTTAGCCTGACCAAACCAGTAGCTGTATGTGAAAAATAATGTCGTCGACCAAAGACCAGCTGCAACTATCCAGGCTGCTAAGTCATTGAGATATTGAAGCTGTCCCAGAAAGTTAAGTGTGCTCTCGGCCGTTAGTAGCAGAGCCGCTGCAGAAAAAGCGCGACCAATGAGGCGGTTGACCCTAGTGGTTGCAAAAGTAGATTTTACGGCTTCCATCAGATCAGATCATCCCCCATGAGACCATCTTCAATCAGCCGCATCAGTAGTTCGGATTTACCGGGGGCTGGACGTCCAACGTCTGAATATTTAGAACGAACTCGATCAATGTGTTCTTTAACGGTGTGCTTACTCAACTCCAGTGCGTAAGCAACCTGCTTCAAACTCATCCCTGAGGCATACATCCGAAGCACTTCTAATTCACGTTCGGTAAGTTTTGCCTTAAATTCTTGGTCATTATCAATTGCAGCTAGTGTTTCAGATGTGTTTACCTCAATATCATTTGCAACTAATTCAATGCACTTGAAAAGTTCTTTCATGTCCTGATTTTTAGTAACCAGTGCAGCGGCACCTTCTGTTAGTGCTTGCCTAATCTGTGATTTACGATCCGCAATCGAGTAAATCAAAACTCTGGTGCCACGCTCAATCAAAGTCCTAACATTTTGACCAGCCGATGAACCATCAGCGAGAGATAAATCCAGAACAACCACCTTTGGAACTGTCTTGAACTGCGTCAAAAGTTCCGCCACCGTGGCTGCCTGAGCGACCAGCTTGAAACCGTAATTCTGACAAGCGCCAGAAAAGCCAAGCCTGATAGCCTCGTGATCATCCACGATGGCCACAGTGATGGGCTTTACAGTTTCAGCCAATTTGCTCACCGAACCAGACTAACCACTGTTTCGAAGTGATGAGTGTGTGGGAATAGGTCAAAGGCGCGCATCTTTAGAATTTTGTAACCAGCTGGGACCAGTTGTCCTAGGTCTCGAGCAAGAGCTATTGGGTCACAGGCAACATAGATAAGGTGCTTAGGTTCCAGCCTGACTAGTTCAGTAATTACCTCTCTTCCAGCACCGGATCTGGGTGGGTCCAGTATCACCGTGCTAGCCGCATCCAGCGAAGCTGTTCGCTTTAGAAAATCCATAGTTGATGTTGCCACTGCCTTGAAACGAGTTAGGTCAGCAAGGTTCTTCTGGGCATCAGAAACTGCCACCTTACTGGTTTCAACCGAGGTAAGTTTTATATCTTGCCCGAATGCTCCGGCAAGCGAGCCTGAAAACAAACCGGCTCCGCCGTAGAGATCTAAATTATCCGCTTGTTTTTCTAAACCAACATCACGAGCAAAATCAATTACAGTTTGGGAAAGTACTCTTGCAGCGTTTTTGTGCACCTGCCAAAACGCTCCTGGGCTCAGTCGATAGGTCCTCCCTAAAACAGATTCGAGTAGCACCTGATCGCCTTGAACTTTTTTATCCACCAGCCACTGCAATCCACCGGTGTTTGACGCAGCAATTTGGATTTTCTTTACGTTCTGCCAATTCTTTAAATGCAATCCCAGCTCTTCAATTTCCGGAACTGCAAGAGGAATTGACTTTACTTTGACAACCTCATGGCTTCTCTCCCGATAGAAGCCCGCATCACCAAATTCATTGACATGTAATTGAATCCTGGTGCGGTAGTGAAGGCCAGTTTCATCGTCATCTATGCTCTCCACTGGAACAGAGCTATCTAATTTGGCAAATCTTTCTAAACCTTCTTTGAGCACCTCAGCCTTGAGTTCTCTTTGACGGGATAGTGCTATGTGACCAAATTCAACGCCACCGGCTATTGCTGATTTCTTCCAGAAATGTGGCACTCGATCAGGTGAGGCTTCCAGCACTTGAATGGTTTCTGCTCTGGCATAAGAACCACCATTATCTTCAAATACCCTAGCCACAACTTTTTCACCAGGGATAGCGTGCGAAACAAAGACCACTCGATTTTCGTGCCTGGCGACAAATACGCCACCGTGGGCAACTTTTGAAATAGTAAGTTCTAGCTCTTGACCCAACCAATTAGTCTTCACTCACCAAGTGTTTCACAACAACTGTGTAGTCTTTTGTTTGTGACCAAACTAGTCCTTGCTTCAACCTCTCCAGCGAGACTGCGACTACTTCGAGACGGTGGCATAGAACCCGTAGTTATTGCTCCCAATGTGGACGAAGAATATGTTGCAGAAATGGCCATGGCCGCCGGACAAATTACCAACACCGCAGATCTCGTCTTATTGCTTGCCAAGGCCAAAGCCGAGGCAGTAATCAATAACCCAGAAACTATAGGGAAACTGGTGCTCGGTTGCGATAGCGCTTTGGATCTGGACGGCGAGGCGCTGGGTAAGCCACATGAACCTGAGGTTGCCATTGAGCGCTGGAAGACGATGCGAGGTAGGTCTGGAAGGCTCTATACCGGTCACTGGCTAATTGATAACCGAAATCCCAGCCCAATGCCCCCTGCCACTGGTAAAGCGACCAATACGACGGTGCATTTTGCCGATATTTCGGATTCCGAGGTTTTGGCTTATGTTGGGACGGGAGAACCGCTGAAAGTGGCCGGAGCATTCACCATAGATGGGCTAGGTGGCGCATTTATAAAGGCCATTGAGGGCGATGCCCATACGGTTGTTGGCCTTAGCCTTAGCACCCTTAGGGAGCTAACTATCAGCCTGGGAGTTGATTACCCGAGCCTTTGGCGCGCTTAATAGGTAGGCTTAATACTTATGACTGCCTCAAAACCAGCCAAAATCAAGAAAGTTCTTGTCGCTAACCGCGGTGAGATTGCCGTCAGGATAATTCGAGCCGCTAAAGACTACGGTGTCGAATCTGTCGCAATCTACGCAGATCAAGATCGCGATGCCATGCACTCAAGGATGGCTGACGAAGCCTATGCCCTGAATGGCACAACCAGCGCCGAAACCTATCTAGTGATTGAAAAGATTCTTGACATCGCCAAGCGTTCTGGAGCAAACGCAGTTCACCCCGGCTACGGCTTTCTTGCTGAGAATGCCAGTTTCGCTCAGGCAGTAATCGACGCCGGTCTAATCTGGATTGGTCCATCGCCGAAGGCAATTGACCAGTTGGGCGATAAAGTCTCTGCCCGTCACGTTGCCGAAAAAGTTGGTGCTCCCCTAGCTCCAGGAACCCTAAACCCGGTTTCTGGTGCAAAAGAAGTTTTGGACTTCGTTGCCCAGCACGGACTACCGATTGCAATCAAGGCAGCCTACGGTGGTGGTGGTCGAGGCATCAAGGTGGTTTATGAAAAAGAGCAGGTTGAAGAAAGTTTTGAATCAGCAACCCGCGAGGCTATTGCCGCATTTGGTCGCGGTGAATGCTTTGTTGAAAAATACCTAGAAAAGCCTCGCCACGTAGAAACCCAGTGCCTTGCAGATTCATTTGGCAATGTAGTTGTTGTTTCCACCAGAGACTGCTCGCTGCAGCGCAGACACCAGAAGCTGGTTGAAGAAGCTCCTGCACCATATCTTTCTGACGAACAGGTAAGGCGTCTTTACGAATCCTCGAAGGCAATTCTGAAAGAAGTTGGCTACCAGGGAGCTGGAACCTGTGAGTTCCTCGTTGCTCAAGATGGCACAATCTCATTCTTGGAAGTTAACACGAGATTGCAGGTTGAGCACCCAGTTTCAGAGGAAGTCACCGGACTAGATCTGGTTCGTGAACAGTTCAGAATCGCAGAGGGTGGCAAGTTAGATTACCCAGACCCAGTTATTTCAGGTCACAGTTTTGAATTCCGCATCAACGGTGAAGACGCGGGCAGAAACTTCATGCCGGCTCCAGGATCTATTTCAAAGTTCGTAGTTCCTGGTGGACCCGGAGTGAGAGTTGACACTGGAGTTGAATCTGGAGCGGAGATCAGTGGATCTTTTGACTCCATGATTGCAAAACTTATCGTCACCGGTTCTTCAAGGGAACAAGCTCTCGAGCGTTCCAGAAGAGCACTGGCTGAAATGCAGGTTGAGGGCATGCCAACGGTTCTACCGTTCCACCGCAAAATAGTCAACGACCCAGCTTTCACCGGTGAAACTGGAAAGTTCGCGGTATACACACGTTGGATTGAAACCGAATGGGTAAATAATATTGAACCATTTGCCCAACCTGGTTCGGTTGAGTCTGTGGAAGCAGAACGCAACAGTGTTGTAGTTGAAGTCAACGGCAAAAGAGTTGAAGTTAGCCTTCCTAAACAACTGTTCCTTTCCGGTGGTAAAGCCACGGCTGCCAAAGCGCCTAAGCGCAAGGCACACACCAATGTTCAAATCGACTCTGGAGCAAATCTGGTATCCCAGATGCAAGCTACCGTGGTTAAGATTGCGGTTAGCGAGGGAGACACTGTTCCCAAGGGCTCCCAGCTTCTGGTTCTAGAAGCCATGAAGATGGAATCGCCACAAAATGCCCACAAAGACGTTGTGGTGAAAAAGATTCACGTTGCTGTTGGAGCAACAGTTCCAGCGGGGACTGTGCTCATGGAATTTGAAGAGTAAAGCGGCTGTCAGTTAGCATCTAGCACTTCGCTAAACTGGGAAGCATGAACCCACTAGATGATCCAATGGCGGATCCCTTCGAAATTGCAACTCAAGCGGCAAAAGTTATTGCCGATAAATCGGGTATCGAGAAATTTGATATTGCACTGACCTTAGGTTCGGGTTGGGCAAAAGCCGCTGACCTAATCGGTGAAACAATCGCAACCATTCCAGCAGACGAGATTACTGGTTTCCGAGCCAGCAAAGTTGTTGGACACGTTTCAACTATTCGTGCGATATCTTTACCTAACGGCAAATACGCACTTGTCCTTGGTGCCAGAACTCACTACTACGAAGGTCACGGTGTTCGACCTGTGGTTCATGGAGTTAGAACTGCAGCTGCACTGGGTGCCAAGATTATGATCCTCACCAACGGTGCTGGAGGCATCAAGACCTCTTGGGCACCTGGCACAGCTGTATTGATTAGCGATCACATCAACTTCACCAGCATGAGCCCCATCGAGGGCGCAAACTTTGTTGACCTCACCGACCTCTATTCAAAAAGACTAAGAGCCGTTGCAAGA
>Ga0214923_10008178_pt1 | contig 11222 bp, 6 predicted proteins | sample LL1510_MetaG_FD_177993 | JGI IMG/M metagenome (GOLD analysis project Ga0214923, IMG submission 177993) | Freshwater microbial communities from Lake Lanier, Atlanta, Georgia, United States - LL-1510 | ecosystem: Environmental > Aquatic > Freshwater > Lake | place: USA: Georgia | collected 2015-10-15 | reverse complement strand
GGCGTTTCACGGGATAGGGTTAAATGGCATGTCAGAAGACACCCCACCGATGGAGTCGGGTCCCGGGACCACCCAGACCTCGTCCGGGCTTCCGGCAAGCTTGGAGTACTCACGCTTTTCGGCTTTGGGCAAGAAATCTCCGTTTACCTTGGCTTCCAGCGCGGAGGAAGCGGCTGATTTTGCCAAAGACTTATATCTATCCGGCTTCGTGCGACTGGAGGGAGAGGATTACGTCATGGTGGCCAACAAGACCAAGCCGGATCGGGTGCTAGTGGGCAAAAAGCCTTCCCCCTCAGCCCAGGGAATGCTGTTGATTGAAGTGAAGAGGGATCCCTCCGGGGATCCATCCAAGATGGAGGCGAGAGTCAAAAAAGGCGGGGAAACGGCCACTTTGAAATACGAAGTGGCTGGAGGCGGCGGGACACCCCCCGTTCCCGTGGCGACGGGCCAACCCGGCGTTCCGGCTCCCAGCGTCCCTAACATCCCGGGAGTGCAGCCTCAACCCGGCCAAGCGGGAGCTGGGGCGGCGCAAAAAAACACGCCTGCCATCATCCGGCGCCGGATGATTCCGATTCCTCCCAAGATCAATCGATGAAATATTTTTTCTTTGCCTTCTGCCTGCTGGGATGGCTTGGGGGGACGGCTTTCCCCCAGGCGAAAGGCAAAGCGCCCCCTGGGCGCATGGTGATTCCCCCTTTGCCGACGGGCCAGTCGGTGGCCGAGGGGAAAGAGAGCGGGTCGGCCGATCCGGAGATGGTCTCGCCCGACACGATTCAATTCCCCAACAATCCCGTATCGGATTTTCTTTTGATTTACGAAAAACTCAAGGGGGTCACGCTGATCAAGGATGCGAGCCTTCTGGCCGGCGGAGCCAACCTCAGCCTGACGTTGAACCAACCGGTGTCCAAGGCCGAAGCCATCCGGTTGTTGGAGTCGACCCTTTTGTTGAACGGCTACGCCTTCATCGCCGTGGATGAGAAGGCCATCAAGGTGATCAACACTCTAGGAGGGAAAAATCCGAGAAGTGAGGGTGTTTTCCTTTTTACCGACGAAAAGTCATTGCCGGACGGGGAAGTGATCGCTTCCTATGTCATGCCGCTCACTTACCTCTCCGCCGCCGATGCCGTGCCCATTTTTGAGCAGTTTATCACCCTGCATCCCTACGGAAGTCTCGTGCCGGTGCCCATCGCCAACCAGGTGTTGATCACGGAAAACTCAACCCTGATTCGGCGACTGATTGAAGTCCGGCAACTGGTCGATCAGCCGGCCCCGGAGGTGAAGAGGGAGTTTGTCCAGTTGCATCAGGCGGATGCGGATCGGGTAGTCGAATTGATCACCAAGCTTTTTGAGGATCGGAAATCTTCCTCCGGCTCAACGGGCGCGGCCAAGGCGGCCACGGGCCAACCCTCGCAGCCTCCCGGGGTCCCCGTGATTCCTGGCGCTCCGACTGCCGGTGGGGCAACCATCACCAGTGCTGAGAGCGGCGCCGACATTCTTCTCATCCCGGACACTCGAACCAACCGGATTTTGGTCTCCGCCCGGCCCACGGACATTGCCTACATCAAAAAACTCATCGCTGATTTCGACATCGCCGTGGATCTCAGCGATCCGTACGAGTATCCGCTCAACTATGTCGCCGCCTCGGACATGTTGCCGATCTTGAGCGATCTTTTGCAGGAGCAATCGGACCAAGGCTCGACCGGGGCAGGTGGGGCCGCTGGACAACCGGCGAGAACCGTTTCCGGGGGAATTGGAGCCAACCTCGGCAATGCAGCCAATGCCGCCCGATCGGGAAGCGCGTCAGGCGGGGTCGCCGGCGCCGGGCAGTTGGGCAGTTTGCAGGAGCCTGGCGAACAGCAGGCGGCGCAATCCCTCATCGTGGGCAAGACCCGTCTGATCGCGGACAACCGGGCCAATTCCATCCTGGTGATTGGTCAACCCGAGGCGAAACAAAAGGTTCAATCGATTTTGGAAAAACTGGATAAGCGTCCCTTGCAGGTTTATCTGGCGACGGTGATTGGGCAGCTCAGGGTCTCCAACGCGGACGACTTTTCGGTGAACATCCTGCAGAAATACGCCGGTGGAACCACCGGCGCCGCCAGCATTGCGGGCGGACGGAATTTTACGTCGACGAACACGCCCCTCTCCGGAACGGCGGCCAACATGGCGGCCATGGCCAATGTGGCGCAGGCGGCACTGGGCGGCTTGCCGGGGGTTCAAATCATGACATTCATCGGGAACAGTCTGAATCTTTACATCCAGGCTTTGACCGCAACTTCGAGATTCCGCATCGCTTCCCGCCCGGCCATCTTTACCGCCAACAACAAAAAAGCCGTCATTTTCAACGGGCAAAAAATTGCGGTGCCCACCAGCACCGTGACCACGTTGGGAGCGGGTGGGAGTGCCACCACCACCTCGGGCTCGCAACAGTCCAACATCCAGTATCAGGATGTGGTTTTGAAAATCGAGGTGGTGCCGCTGATCAACAGCGCCCGGGAAATCAGCCTGCAGATTATTCAAACAAACGATACTTTGGAGAAAGGGGTGAATTCCACCACCGACATTGGGGGAGGAGTCCAGGTCCCCAAGATCAACACCCAGGAACTGACCACCAGCGTGATTGTGCCGGATCGCGCCACCATTCTGCTTGGTGGCTTGGTCACCCAGACGGATGAAAAATCGTCAAGCGGGGTTCCGTTTCTCTCCACCATCCCCTTGATGGGGAACCTCTTTAAATCCACGACCGATACCACGGATCGCCAAGAGTTGGTGGTCATGATGCAACCTTCGGTCATCGGGGACACTCCGGAGCTGAAGGAAATCAGCCGGACCGAGAGGGATTTGACCGGATTTTCGTCCAAGGAACTGGCTCCCGTGAGCAAGAATATGGGAGGGAAATTACCCCCGAATGCCTCCGCCTCGCCCACTCTCAATGCCGATCCCCAGGCCAACAAGAGGTCTTGGGATACTCTCTGGTCAAAAAACAGCCAGGAATAGCCGTCATTCCTCCGTTCCCCGTGATTGACTCCGGGGGTTGTTTAGGGGACTTTCATCCCTTTACAACGAACGACTTATGAACATCCACGAATATCAGGCACGGGACCTTTTGGCTGCTGCCGGCGTGACCGTCCCCCGCGGGGCCGTGGCCCATAGTGCGGAGGAGGCGGAATCGATCGCCCGTGGTTTGCCTTGTAACAGTTTTGTCATCAAGGCCCAAGTGCACGCCGGGGGGCGCGGCAAAGGACATTTCAAGGATGGATTCAAAGGCGGCGTCCACCTCGTCAAAACACCCGGGCAGGTCAAGGACGTCACCGCCCACATGATCGGCAACACGCTCGTCACCCACCAGACCGGACCCGAGGGCAAACCCGTGCATTCCGTTCTGGTCGGGGAATCCACCGAAATCGCCCGGGAACTTTACCTGGCGATTGTGTTGGACCGCACCTCCGGCTGCCCCGTCGTCGTGGCCAGTCAGCAGGGAGGAGTGGAGATCGAAACCGTGGCGGAAAAAAATCCCGAAGCCATCCTGCGGGAAATTGTTCATCCGGGACTCGGCCTCCAGCCTTATCAGGCCCGCAAGGTCAGCATCTTCCTTGGGTTTCCCTCGACCGGACTGCGCGCCCCCTGTCGCCTGCTGCATGCCGCCTACCGCCTCTTTATTGAAAAAGACTGCTCCCAAGTGGAGATCAACCCGCTGGCCGTCACCAAGGGCGGCGACGTGGTTGCCCTCGATGCCAAACTGAATTTTGATGACAACGCCATCTTCCGTCACAAGGAGATTGAGGCCCTGCGTGATCCCTCCCAGGAGGATCCGCGCGATCTTGCCGCGGCCGAACACCACCTCAACTATATCGGGTTAGAGGGAAACATCGGCTGCATGGTCAACGGGGCCGGGCTTGCCATGGCCACGCTCGATTTGATCCAGGCCGCCGGCGGCAAGCCGGCCAACTTCCTCGATGTCGGGGGCGGAGCCTCCGAGCAGATGATCACCGCCGCTTTCAAGTTGCTGCAGGGGGACCCCTCGGTGAAGGCCATTTTGGTGAATATTTTCGGTGGGATTTTGAAATGTGATGTCTTGGCGCAGGGCATGATCTCCGCCTGCCGCAGCAATCCCCCCCGTGTCCCCATCATCGTCCGGATGCAGGGAACCAACGTGGAGCAGGGGCGTAAGCTTCTCAAGGAATCGGGACTACCCTTGATTCCGGCCGAGGGTCTGATGGAAGCAGCGGAGAAAGCGGTGGCCGCCGCCTCCGGAAAGAAGGGGAAATAAATCATGTCCGTCCTGGTTGATGCCAATACCCGGCTGCTTGTGCAGGGAATCACCGGCAAGTCGGGCTCCTTCCACGCCTCGGCCTGCAAGGAGTACGGGACGCAAGTGGTGGCCGGGGTCACTCCGGCCCGGGGAGGGGAAAAATTCGAAAACACCGTGCCGATCTTCGACACCGTGGCGGAAGCGGTTGCCGCCACCAAAGCCAACGCCTCCATGATCTTTGTTCCCCCGGAATTCGCAGGCGACGCCATTCTGGAGGCGGCGGACGCCGGCATCCAGCTGATCGTCGCCATCACGGAGGGCATTCCCGTCATGGACATGATGCGCGTCCGGCATGCTTTGGAGGAATATTCCTGCGTGCTCATTGGACCGAACTGCCCGGGCATCATCACTCCCGGCGCCTGCAAGATTGGCATCATGCCCGGTTACATTCATCGACCCGGCCATATCGGTGTGGTCTCCCGCAGTGGAACGCTGACCTACGAAGCCGTCTGGCAGATCACCAGTCGTGGATTGGGCCAGAGCACCTGCATCGGGGTGGGGGGCGATCCCATCCATGGACTCACCCTGCAGAAAGCCGTGGAATATCTCCATGCCGACCCGGACACCCGTGCCATCGTCATGATCGGGGAGATCGGCGGTTCCGAGGAGGAAGAGGCGGCGGAATACATCCAAGCCAGGGTCAAAAAGCCGGTGGTTTCGTTTATCGCCGGGGCCACCGCGCCTCCGGGAAGAAGGATGGGGCATGCGGGGGCCATTATCTCGGGCGGCAAAGGCACGGCCCAGGCCAAGATGGAGGCTTTGCAAAAAGCGGGAGTTCGGGTGGCCAAGACCCTGAATGATATTGGCGAGGAAGTGACCAAGGCTCTGGGAAAATAAGATGAGCGAGGGAGCCGCACCGCCAAAAATCATCGCCAAGGGACTGGAGGGCGTGGTGGCCACGGCCACCGCCATCTCCGATGTGCGGGGGTTGGAGGGGAAACTCATCTATCGCGGGTACGACATTGATGCCTTGGCCGGTCATGTCAGTTTTGAGGAAGCCAGCTATCTTCTCTGGCACGGGGATCTGCCCAACCAGAAGCAGTTGCAGGAGCTCAAACATTCTTTGGCGGCCGACCGGGAACTGCCGGCGGGTGTGGTGGACTACATTTTGGCCGCGCCGAAGGATTCCAGCCCCATGGACATCCTGCGGACCTGTATTTCCATGTTGGGCTTATACGATTACGGGCCGATCGGACCGGACCAGGCGGAGCTTAACCGAAAACGTCAGATTTCCCTCACGGCCAAGATCGGGGTGATGGCCGCCTATTTTCACCGGGCGAGGAGAGGGCAGTCCTTGCCGCCGGTCCGTAGGGATCTGGGGGAGGCTGCGCATTTTCTGTATTTGTTGAACGGGCAGGAGGCGGGTCCGGAAGCGGTGGCGACCTTGGACATGGCTTTCGTGCTCCATGCGGATCACGGGATGAATGCGTCCACGTTCGCGGCCCGGGTCTGTGCCTCCACTCTGACGGATATCTATTCCGCCATTAGCACGGCCATCGGAACCTTGAAGGGGCCTTTGCATGGCGGGGCGAACGAGGGCGTGATCCACATGTTGCAGGAGATCGGCACGCTGGATCGGGTGGACGCCTGGGTGAAAAGCCAGCTGGCCGCCAAAAAGAAGATCATGGGGATCGGGCATCGGGTTTACAAAGTGTTGGATCCGCGGGCGCCGCATCTGAAGCGCATGGCGGAAAAGCTGACGAAGGAGTTGGGGGAGACGAAGTGGATCGAGATGAGCGAACGGATCGCCCAAATCATGCGAACGGAGAAGAAGCTGGAGGCCAACGTGGATTTCTACTCCGCCACGGTCTATTACAGCCTCGGGTTGCCCACGGATCTGTTCACCCCGATTTTTGCCGTGGCCCGTACGGCGGGCTGGACGGGGCATGTGCTGGAGCAGTGGGCGGACAATCGGCTGTTCCGTCCGGACAGCGAGTACGTGGGTCCGGCCATCGGCCGGAAGGTTACGCCCCTTGATAAACGATAATCGGCCTCCAAGCTTCGGCCGGCTGAAGGTGGAAAGGGGCAGGTGGAATGTGGAAAAAATCGATTGATTTTAATCCTGAAGGTCTCGTTCTACTTCCCGCCTTCTACTTGACCCCAGCTTTTGGCTTTAGGTCATCAGCTATTTAGTTTACGATCTTCAATTCATTCGGGCCGTAGCGCAGCCTGGTAGCGCACTTCCTTGGGGTGGAAGGGGTCCCGGGTTCAAATCCCGGCGGCCCGATGTGAATTTCGGTTAGCGAACCGGTTCCATCGGACAAAGTTCCTGAATGAAACGAAATTCACGAGGGCGCCAATCCTCCACAAAACCGCGGAGCGGGTGGTGTGATTGCGCGGGGGTGGTGTAGGGGGCGAAATCCCGGCGGCCCGATGAATTAAAACACGTAAGAACCCCTTCTGGCGGATAGGGTTAGGAATGTAGGGGATTAACCCGATTTTTCAATTCGCTACGAAAGAGCGAAATAGATATACAATAAAAACTCAATGGAAAGTCTAAAAAGAATAATCCTGCTACATTTCTGCATCCTTTTTGCGAATTTCTGCCATGGCAAAATTGGTGACAGTGTTGAGGACCTAAAAAAGCTCTACGGCGTACCTATTGATGAAAAATACAAAGGCATGGATGCTCAACTCATATTTGAGCATGGGTTTTACAAGTACATGTGTGATATCAGGGACAACAAGACAGAATTCATCCATATCGAAAAAAAAGATAATTCAGAAATCGGGCCATCGGAGCTCCGCAGTCTTCTTAATGAAAACCTGGAGCCATCCCTGCAGTGGGAACCTGAAAACTGCGGTTGGTTTGTTTTATTTAAAAACCAAGATGGTTCAAAAATGGCGGCTTTTTTCCAGCCCATGACAACTTTAAAGATATTCACCAAGGAGAGGGAACAAAAAGAAGGCCTGATTGCAAAATGGAAAGAAAAAAATCAAACACCAAAACCGCCAAATAACTTTCCCAGCATAGAAGTGCTAAAAGCAAAATCAGCTAAAGGAGATCTTCGTGCTGATTATGACCTCGCCATGGCTTACTATGCGGGCTGGGGTTGCAAAAGAGATCCATGTGAAGCTCTCAGGATCTGGGAAAGACTTGCCAATACAAAAAGCCAATTTGTAGCTGATTCCCAGTACAAGATTGCCTGTTTATACCTCAGCGGCGATGGAACCGTAAAAGACGAGGTCAAAGCATTTGAGTGGATGAAAAAAGCAGCGGAAAATAACCATCCAGGAGGACAAGCCAATATAGGTGCCGCCTACTCAACGGGTAGTTTCGGATTTAAAAAAGATACCAGTGAAGGACTAAAATGGACTCAAAAAGCCGTTGATCAGGGGGAGCGGATGGCAGAATATAACTTGGGTGTGATGTATTTAGAGGGCTGCGGCGTTCAAAAAGATACAGAACGCGGTTTAAAGCTGATTCAGTCATCTGCTGATAAAGGATATGATTACGCTAGAAACTTTCTGGAGAAGCGTAAAAATCAGTCCGCTACCAATCCTCACTAAACCCCTGAGTACCCGATTCCCGTAGCGAACTGCTTTCGGGGCAGTTGGGAGATAACTCGTTCGCAGCGATCAGACCAGGCCTGGCGGCCGGATTAGGATTAAGATTAGGATTAAGTTGGCTTAAGGCTGAAAGGCTCGGATTTACTTCATCCTAATCCTTCCACTTAATCTGGCGCGAAGCGCCCCGGCGGCCCGATGTGAATTTCGGTAAGCGAACCGGTTCCATCGGAGAAAGTTCCTGAATGATGTGGAATACAGCGTAAATGCAGTCAGCTACGAATCAGCGATGGGATTCGGGGTTAATAACCCGACTTATCTGAAGGGTTTACAAGGGATGTAAAGAGTTCAGAACGATGGTGTTAAAGAGGGTACTGGGTGCAGTGCAGAGATTGGAAAACGCTATGAAAAAGCGAAGTGTAAAAAGAGGGGTAGAAAATTCGTCTGGGATGCGCTTATGTGTTTGAAATGTTCCGAGCCCTTAGTTCAGGCATCGTCCTGAGTGACCGAAAAGCAGTTTCCGGCCATCAAGGAGTGATATCCAGATTGGGGATTTGTGCGCTCGCCCTGCTTTGGATTGGCGCACCGTTGTTTGCCCAGACGTCTGCATTACCGAACCTGCAGTTCGAATGCAGAGGCGACTATGGCCAAGCAACCTTCTTGGCCCCGCCTTTCGCCATCTGCAACTTGATGGCCTCAAGCAGCCCGGCTGGCCCATGGACCCCTGTGACCAACTTGCCTTCCGGCCTGGTCAATCCGGTGTTCGGTAGCGGCCGATTCGAGACGGTCATCGAGACCGGCCTTGGCTCGGTGGAAAGGCGTTTTTATCGCCTCCAGTTCACCTCACAGGATGCCGATGCCAATGGAGAATTGACCTCAACGGAATTTGCGGCTGGGCAGCCGGCGACAATGACCCCGGCGTTGATGGCGGCGGTCTTTGCCAGTTGGGACACCAACGGGGACAACAAAATCAATCAGAACGAATATCGCCTCAAAGGACAACACACCCCCCCAGTTGTGCCGGGAATGAATGACTGGCTCGCTTCAGTTAATTCGGAACTTTATTATACGGAAATTGGATTAACACATTCCCATGACGCTGCAGCATATAAGACGGCGGATTTCGTCAAAGGAATCACCTCCCCCGAGTCTACGTATCTTACCCAAGCAGGGTACAATCTGTATGATCAGTTTATAGGTGGAGCAAGAATCTTTGACCTACTAACTACAGATCGTTCTACTGGCAATAGTACTTTTTTTGTTTTCACACATGGAACTCCGCCACTCGGTACCTGGGTCGGCGATCGCTCCGACGAGGTCTTCAGGCAACTCTTCACCGCACTGGCGAATAACCCCAGTGAGTTTATTGGATTCAATCTAAAGCCGTATAACGGACTGGAAGCTAGTTTTAAGTCAATGAATATGGGTCAAGATTTCTGGGACACTCCCCCAGGGAGGGTGATTCATTCTTACTTCTTCATCGGTGGCAGTGCTCTCCAAGGAGGCACCCCGCGCGTTTGGGGGGACGATGTTTTCAGCCAATGGGGGCTCGATCAGACGCTGCCGGAGGAGAAAAAAGCAATGCTGCGCGGCAAACTTCTATTTTATATTCCGCGTTTTGGGCAACAAAATCCGACCATACCCAAACTCAAAGACCTCAGGGGCAAGTTTATGTTTGCCGATGAGTCGGGCTTTGGAAGAATGTTCATTAACGATAACGGGTGTCTCGCGCTTGATCACGCACACCGTTCGAAAGAACAGCTGCAGGCGATTGTCGATGCCAACACAAACCCCGTCGCCAAAGCAGAAGATCAGGCGTACCTCGATGCCTACATTGCCGACATGCCAGTATGGCCTGAGTATCGGCTTGTTAATTATAGTCAGGAAAAGGGGTGGACTACTACATCAGCGTTCGGATTTACTTATCAAACAAAAGACGCAGAAATTAGTGAAGATAATCCTTGGGTGTATCGTTTTGACGGTAGTGGCTACTATTATTACGATAAACAGCGTTATAAAAACAGAAACTTTATAGATATAATGACCACCCTGCTGAAGAAGCCTGCCAAATGGCCATCCTTTATCGCACTTAACAATAGTGAGGGACGTAACGTTATTTCAGGGCTTTATGAGGGCCATGACCGCATCTGGCACCAAGGAGGTTATTTCGGGGATAACGGCTCTCCGTGTTTCCAAGATGTGATACTGGATGGAAGGATGCTCGCGGGCAACACGACACCCCCGTTCCGCGTTGCGCCGCCCAAGGTGGGGACAATCTCAGGGATCTACTTTGCTGACTTTGTTGCCCAACCCACACCTAAGCCACCAACAAATCGAGGTTTAAGTCCTGCTGCTGTTATCGTTCAAATGCAGCCCCGCGTTTTGGCCAACATCTTGAATGAGGTGGACACCAACGGACCTACGCCCCAATTACCCCTCGTCCAGGGTGGATCGCCTGTGCCCTTGAGGATACGGATTCAAACCAATATTCCAGAAGATCGTCTGAGTGATACCTCAGGAAACAGCAACTATGCAGTGGTTGTTACTCCTCTATCCGCATCGCTCACTTATCCGCCTTCTGTCGTGAATGGCTATGGGTCCGAGGTGGAGCTTACGACCTCAAGTTTTGTGGCCAAACCCCTAGGGGAAAATGAGCTTCGGCTCAATATTCCAAAAGGCAACAGCCTCCAACAGGAATATATAAGCATACAAGTGAAAGATCTGCGGACGAACCAACTGTTTGGGGCGCCTAGGATTTACGGCCTGCCGCCTGTTTATTAGTCCCAACCGTATTCGCGGACGATTTAAAAACCTTCGTCTAGGATGGGCGATAATGCGGCGTCGTCGGTCGTAAATTCAGTACCCAACCAATCCGCTACCCACACCACAGATCTTCTGTGTCTACACAGAGGATGTGGATTCCAGATTGTTCTGACTAAAAGTGGTTCCGGAGAGTTGTTCAATCCGAAGTGGAAAGGGGTGAAGGGGAGATAACTAGTTCGCAGAGAACAGGCCTGGTAGCGCACTTCCTTGGGGTGGAAGGGGTCCCGGGTTCAAATCCCGGCGGCCCGATGTGAATTTCGGTTAGCGAACCGGTTCCATCGGATAAAGTTCCTGAACGATGTGGATTACACCGGAAATGCAGTCAGCCACGAATCAGCGAAACAAATCAGAATGGGTGCCGGTGCGTTCCAAGCGCAGATGATCAGGAGAAGCGGTATAAATCAGAATCCAATCGGGCTCGATGTGGAGATCACGGGATCCCGCAAATTCTCCATGAAGTGGATGATTCTTGTAGGAAGGTGGTAAAGGTGCGGATTCGATTAGCAGATCAATGACCTTTTTGAGTTTGGAAAGGTCTTTGCCTCGTTTCTTGGCTCTCTTGACGTCCTTCCGAAAGGCT
>Ga0214923_10008176_pt1 | contig 11223 bp, 15 predicted proteins | sample LL1510_MetaG_FD_177993 | JGI IMG/M metagenome (GOLD analysis project Ga0214923, IMG submission 177993) | Freshwater microbial communities from Lake Lanier, Atlanta, Georgia, United States - LL-1510 | ecosystem: Environmental > Aquatic > Freshwater > Lake | place: USA: Georgia | collected... | reverse complement strand
ATCCGGTGGTGCAAGTAATGGATGGTATTATTTACAAATACCCAAATACGCTTATGGAGTGTATAATATTGTTTGGTCCTCCAAAATAGCGGCTACAGGTACAGCGTCTGCAGGTGCTTCTATAGTTGCTACTTTAAGCTTCTGTTCGGATGCTAGTGTAAATAATTTTACCTATACGAATGCTACAGCGCCGGTGCCGGATGGTTCTGCATCCTATTATAGTCCATTATATGCATATGACACCTGGAATGTTGGCGATAGTATAACAGTAAATGGCACTTTATTTTATAATTCGACTAGTTCACTGAGAAATATTTTTGCAACGATTGCAGTACCAACAAGTACCACAGGCCCCTATTTGACAATAAATGATGTCTACAACTCGAATATAAGTGTCACAAAAGTGGGTTAAATAACCACCTACTTTAGCAGTGTTTGACCTATAATGCACCTTTTAATTGGAGAAAAATATCTAGTAATAATATAAATGGAAAGCGCGAGTGTTGTATTAGATCAACCTTTAGAAAAAACAGTACAAATCCTAGGGTTTAGTGTATCAGTTGTTAGTATTGAACTATACAAATCCGCAAGATTAGGAGTACAAATCAGCTGCAAAAGTGGAAATACTTTTTTTAATGACTATAAGGAAATTAGACTTACCGGCTCTGACTATGAAAATTGGAGTAACGACGATTCCTATATCACCAACTTTGTGGCATCAAAACTTCCCGAGTTAACAGGAACAACCACCAATTAAAACAATAAACACCAATGAAAACAATAAACAACAATAAAAACCATCTAAAAAATATCTGCCATTTAAATAAAATGACTGTAATAATTTCAAAAGATAATTTTAAAATTATTCAAACCGAACCCACCATATTTAGGATAGAATTCACCGCTCCTTGTCCCGCACTCATCCATTCCCTAGTCAAAACCAAACATATCATAGGCGCGACCGCAACCGACGACTACAAAACGCTGCAATTCAAAGCCAAATCGGTAAAAATGTTCCGAGACTATAGTCATCTCCCCCTATCCATCCACGACGCGACCGTTTTAACCACTCATTTAGCAGAACAACTAAAATATTTATTAGAACACGAAAACCGCACCATAATAGGGTATGCCACAGAAAATATCATCATCATCAACGACCAAACCCCCGCATTTTTAGGCAGCGAATGTGTAACCGAATTAGTAGATGAGCAAGTATTATTAAGCTATCCTTTTTCGCATTCCGATTTTTTCGTCTCTCCGGAACTACTTAAAATCACTGAACTACCGGCATATGTTCATTATAAAACGGCGTATTTTAGCTTAGCCTGCTTAGTAATTTACGCCTTATTGGGAGATGATGATTTTTATTACAAATATTTACAAAAAGAATCATCTATCATAGATTTTTTAAATAACCATCCCATCAAACATACCAAATTATATTGGCTTCTCTCTAGATGTTTAGTTGAAGAACCTGAAAAGCGGACCATCCTATTTATATAATAAACAAGGTCCCATCTTATTCAACCCATCTTATTCAACCCATTATAATTAATAGAAAACGCTTGATTAAAATCTCATAATATGTTATAATGTCACTAACTGCTTTTAAAAGAAAATCAGTAATAAATTATGGATCAAAACGTTCAGGAACCGCACCGGGCGGTGTTTGGTTACCACAAGGCCCTTTTGGACACTCTACCACGGGTCTTCAATTAGCCATAGATAATCCAGGACCCCAAGGGTTTTCTATTAATGGTGGTCGCCGAAATATTGGCGGTGTAGGAAGAGATATGAAAATGTCCAAGTCGGGTACGCCATATAGAGGAAATTACCCCATTGGTTTTGGCGGTACCTACGGTAAATATCCTTCTGCTGTGTTGGTTGGAAACGCCGATGCCAACGGCCAAAATACGGGCGCGGTAACCAATAGTCCCAAGACCGCCGTGGTTGAGCCAGTCCTCAATTCTCGCGTGGTAGACACAATGGGAACCCAATATTTATACATTAAACCATCCGTTTTATCAACCCACGGTATGTTGGATAAAAAATACAGGTGGGCTTATTATAGTAAATATCCAAATTATTGGGTGCAACCCATTTACACTGGTAATCAAACAGATTCCGCCAGTCAATGGTTATATATTCAAAACAAAGCCGCCGCCAATACGTGTAATCTCAAGGTCAACAATGTCGGAACCTATGAAGGACACGTGGTGCCTTGTGGTCCAACTCTATGCACTCAGGGTCGTTCTACAGCCGGCTTTAAATATAATGATATGGCGCGCAATGCTCCATACACCAAGACATTAAATCAACCCGTTTCCTATGCCCAATATAATTTATACCTTACTAGAGGCTGTAACAATCCAGTGGGTCCACAAAAGCCGTTCCCTTATGCGGTGCAAACCGGTAGTAGTCAGTCCGCAAGTGGAACCAGTATTACGAATTTCGCTACTGGCTGTAATACAACGCCTATTTATTTGGCGCCACCTGCTTGGTATACTGCGGTGCAACCGGGCCAAGTGCCAAATTTAAAAAATAAAATACAGACGACACCTTTAAGATATCAATAATTTACTGGCAAAACGATTTAAACATTTTTATATAAAATACTATATAAAAATGACTACCTTTTTAAACAATAACCCGCAAAATATACAACTTTTAAACCACTTGCTCAACACCTATGACCGTGTGATGGCTTTAAAAATTTTCGTAGATACGGATGATTCCGTACTAAAAGATATGTATTATAACGCGGCGCATAATCACAACACTAAACTGTTACACTCAAACCATATTGATGCGGGATTTGATTTAATTAGCCCAGGAAATAACCCGCACGAAGAAAGTATATACGGTGATTTCTTGCCATTTTTTGGACCTGGATGGGAAGCAACTAATCCAGTAAATAAGTTGGATTTAAAAATTTGTTGTGCTGCGAAAATGTTTGTAGAATCCGGAAAGAATTATAATACAGGATATTATATGCACCCACGTTCGTCACTCTCCAAGACGCAATTACGTTTGGCCAATTCCACTGGTATTATAGATGCGGGTTATAGAGGTCACTTAATGGGAATGTTTGACGTAGTAAATATAGAACAAGATAAAAAATCACCGGATGCAGATTATTTCGGTAAAAAATACGATAAATATTTACAAATATGTGCACCAGGATTAGTCCCTATTATAGTAGAAATCGTGGGAACCAAGGAAGAATTAGGAGAAGAAACGGCTAGAGGTTCGGGCGGTTTTGGTTCTACCAGTAGTTAAAACACAACTCAACTAGGTAATACAGTATTTATTTCTCTATAAGATAGTAATTTATTTCTAATTATATAAAAAGATGATAACGTTAACAATGATAATTCAGTAGAACTTCGTAAAATCATAGGAATATCATTTAATTCAAGACTATAATATACCCACATACTTGATGAAAAAATATTCAAAATGCAAAATAATAATGATAAACTATTTGTGCTTTTGTTTTTATAAAGCAAAAACATAAAAATAAACCGCCCTAGAATAGATAAAGAGGTCGCGGTATATGGTATTATTCTTAAATCTTTGTTATTCATATATATTGATTATCCATAATATTATCCATTAATTATCCATAATATTGAATGTATTTTATATTTTATATTGTATTTTTTATAATGTAATAATATATGAAATCCCCATCTATCAATATGAAATTATTAACAAAAAATATGAAAAACTTAGTAAACGACGAAAACAAGACAAAAGTAATAGGTTTGTTAACCATATTACTATTATTGTGGTTACTATTATATTTTATACCGGAATTGTTTACTTCTCTCTTCAACACACTTTTAGGTAATTTAATATTAATGACAACCGCCGCGTTAGTTTTGTTGTACAATGTTAAATACGGAATAATTGTATCTATTATTTTTATATTACTATACAGGTTTTACCAATTAGCCAAGAATAATACTTATACTCAAAGCGAACACAAGAGAGAAGGATTTACTTGGAATCCACAATCCACCCAAGATTTTATACTCATTCAAAGTAGTATAAATCCGCAAAAAATATTTGATGTAAATATGATACAAAAAAATCAGGCTAGTCAAAAAGAAGTTGAATATTTTAATAAACATGGATTATGGCCTTGGTCTCCCCAAACCAAAGAATTATATATGGAATCTATAAATACAAACCCCTATATTAGAACGTGGCCCGAAGACGGATTAAATTATGCAATGTCGATTTACAACGAAGCGGCTATTTTGCGGCTTCTCTCTTATCAAACAAAGGAGGGTCAATTTCTATTGAATGGTGTTTTGGTAAAAGACCCAACAAATCCAAATAAGGCGGAAGAATTACCAAGCGGTTTTGGAGAGTTTCCTTATAGTTCGGGTTTGAAGGAGAACAGGACTGCAGATGTTATAAAATGTAATATGTCTAAACCGAATAATGCGACTTTGGAGAGAATAATATATACCGGTAAAGGTGGTATATATGGCGAACAAACGTCAAAAGTAACCCCTGTAGATTATAATAATTTGGAAAATATAATTCCCGGGTTTACATTTGTAAATGCCCCTTGCAACCCGTGTGGTGCACTAAATGAAACACCCGATTATTCGTGTCCGTTTAGATTAAACATAAAAAACAAATCCCCTTTTATTAGTAATGTATGGCAGCAATTATGGAATGTGACCGATAAACCATTACAATAAATTTTCACCATCCGCGTAGTTATCTAAAAATGGAAAAAAACTTATATAGTCTTTTCCAAGGTATAATATTCTATCAAGATATGGGTGAATCGGTACCCATCAAACCCGTTCCAGTTTCCATATCACAATTGCCGCTTATTTCGCGCATAATTTTGGCAGAAGTCGGCGTAAGGTAAGGTGTGTCTGTAAGTTTGGATACATTATGCATTAGTGGAGGTGGTAACAAAGTGATATTACTACGGGTGGGTTGTCTTTTTAATAATCTTGGTGTAAGCGGTTTTAATACATCGTCGTCATCTTCATTATAATTATTTTCATTATCAGGTGTATGGCTCGCAGTATAACATCTTTGCGTTCCTTGGGAAGTTAACCTGGCAGACACATACATATCCCCAAATTTGGTGTCAAACGTTTGATAACAAATATAAATATCATCACACAAATTTTTCATAAATTTATCCTCGACTAGGTTATTGTCTGTCATAAACTGTTTCATTTCTTTGATAAACTGCATCAAGCTTTGCTGAATTTCGGTTCGTTCTTTTTGCAGTGTTTTATCTACATTATTGTTTACATAATCGAAGAGTGAAATGTTTGTATTTTCCGCTCTTTTTCTTTTCAAGAAATCTTTAACAACGAATAAATGTTGAAGAGTTCGTTGTCTATAATTGTATTTTGTAAGGTCTTCATCAGTTTCTTCGCTCATAATAGTGAGACAAATGTCTATCGCAGAATACACATTTGTGGCCCCTATATTTACTAGACATTCATCAGAATTATTGGAACATATATGATAAATTTTATTAGCTTCACTGACAATTTCACTAATAGTAAGAGATGTTACCCAAATATTATTTTTAAAATCATAAATAAAACCATTCTCTACGTTAATTGTTATATTTTTTAATAGTTTATAAAGAATATCGTGTAGAATTTCGCCATACACGTAGCCGGAATTTTCTAACTTATCTATAAAATAATATGCACTATTATTTCCGTCACTTATCGTATTTAAAAGCGCTGCATCGTGGTGCATACCAAAACCAATAAAGGCATTGGTAGTACTACGGTCGACCAATTGTGACAATGTATGAGCGTCGCGATTGCCAACGGTCACATCTCCGTCAGTCATAAAGATAGTACAAATATTGTCTTGATGCTCCGGAAAAGATTCTTTTATTTCATTAATGGTTTCCCTAATATTTTGAAGAGCTAATTCAATATTGGTGCCATTTCTAGGCACGATTTGGTCAATTTTTACTATAATATTGTCGAAGTTTTTACTAGTAACACTGCATCGGTCTATGATATTATAAATTTTTTCATCAAAACAATTTATAGTAATATGGTGTTTAATATCAGGATTTTCTTTAAAATATAAAATCATATTTTTTAAAGTATGAATAATATGCTGCATTTTAGTTCGACCATCTGAACAATGGTCACTCATAGAAGCGGAACAATCAACCATAAAAACAAAGTCGTGAAAATCAGTGCTAATGGGTGCAGGAACAGCGTGTAAGTTAAGTATTCCAAATTTGGCATTTTTTATAGGAACAGGTATTTGTTCGTTATTGATGTTTATATTTGTAAACTGCAGAGTTTTCAATACAAACAATTCCTCTTTATTTTGTAATTGTCCTTTTGACATCGTATATACGTAGAATGATTCTGTATTTATACAAACTATAAATCGACTCAATTTTTTTTATCGATAAAATCGAAAAATCGTTCTTCAATATATTCGCTGGCTTGAAAATAGTCGGTAAATGAAGTTTTGTATTGGAATGGGCTATTTTTAATTGGAATACCAACATGAATTAACTTTTGGTCAATTTTTATATCAAATAAATCAGTTTCTTGGCCAATCTTGGTGTAGCATATCCAATTCATTTCGTTTTTAACAATGTGCCACCCGTGTTCTTTGAATATTGCGTCCAAAATTAAGAAACCTTTGTTTTGAATTTTTGTATTAGTGTTGGATTTATTTGAGATAGTATTCGTGTTAAAAGTCATTGTATTTAGCTATGTATTACTACACGATAATCCTTTAAATGAATTTAAAGTAACAATAAACAAAAAATAAAAAATATAAATTTAACAAAATAAAATACAAAAAATATTATTAATATAAAAACTTAAACAAAAGAAACTTAGTTATATTATAATGGAAAACAATAGAAGTTTACCTATCCCGCCATCTTCTTCTGAACCTTTACCACAAAATGAAGTTAAATTAGTAGAAGTTCCAATTACAGACGAGAATATAGCATTAAATGTTATGGTTAGTTTTTTATCCTTGGCTAATAAGAGAGGCGCTTTTAGTCTTGACGAATCCGCGAAAATATGGGAATGTATTAAAATGTTCCAAAAACCAGCAGTTTAAATTGTACACCTTCCGCTAACTAATACACCAATATACACTACACCAAGCATTATAAATATTTTAAATAAGACAGATTTAAAATATTCAATTTGGTTTTTAAAGTCTTCATCTTTTTTTTGTTGTATTTTATAATTAATTAATTCATTTATTTTATCAATACCATTTGAAATGACGCCTACACCACACGCCAAATTATCAGTATCGGCAGCGTCACCCGTAAAATAATCAACAGTTGTATCATCATTATCAATGGTGTGCTCTTCATCATAGTCATCACGATACTGTACTTTTTCAACTGCGCGTTTTTTTCGTTTATTCTCTATAATTTCAGATTTTTTTCTATATTGCTGTCTAACTTTATTAACATAGTTGGTGCGTCTTTCAATAATTATATTAAACAATGTAGTTTTATGTTTTTTCATATATTCTACCACATTTTCTAGTGTAGAAATACCATATTTTTCTAATATTTGTAAAATTTCTATGCGACTATTCTCTCCTACAAATTTATAAGAAATATCTGAACCAATATTTTTGTCAGAAATTTTTAATTCAGTTAATAAATCTTTTATATCCAATTTGTTCATACCGGAAACGGTTATATTTAAATCTTTTGTGCTCATACTTGTTATACAATTATATACGTAGTTTTATAATATAATTTAAAAAGTAAGTTTTGTATCAATTTTTATTTGTATTATCAATTTTTATAGTTTAATTATAAAAATTAATATTTAAATATTTTTACAGATGTATTATTATAGAATAATGCATATAAAAACCTTGTATTTTATTTGTGATAAGTTTTTTGAAATGTTGCATCCGAATAATGCAGAAACAGATGATTCTGACAATGATAATGAAAATATCGACGATATAATAGTAGATATTCTTACCGATTATGAATATTTGCATAGTCGCGCTAATGATTTGGTTGTATTTCTAAAAGAGAAAGTTAAAATATAAAAAGATACAACAATACATTTTACATTCCACCACGTAATCTTAAAACTAAATGAAGTGTACTTTCTTTTTGAATGTTGTAATCTGCTAATGTTCTACCATCTTCTAATTGTTTACCAGCAAAAATAAGGCGTTGTTGGTCAGGAGGTATGCCTTCTTTGTCTTGAATTTTAGTCTTAACATTGTCAATAGTATCGCCTGGTTCTACCTCGAGCGTAATGGTTTTTCCGGTAAGAGTTTTAATAAATATATTCATTTTATAAACTATATGAATATATTTTTAAGTGTTTTATTATAAATATACTTATGTTATTTTCGCTTCTGATAGGGTTTGAACCTATGACCTTTTCGTTTTACCAAGTGAGACACTAAACAGCGAAATGCTACTACCAACTGAGCTACAGAAGCTGATAAATTATTACACATTTTGATATAAGGACCTACTGGGATTTGAACCCAGGTTAAAGGATTCAAAGTCCTTTGTACTAACCACTATACTATAGGTCCAAATATACAATTAAAACGTAATTATCTTTAAATCATTTTTACGATGTATACATATTTTCGATTTAGCATCTAAAAGCAAACGCCAATATTCCCACCCCAATGATACCCAGCGCTAATCCCGTGTGATAATTATAGGACATTTCCCGATACATTTGTAGCCAAGCTTTGACTTGTTCCGGCGAATTCACGTGATTCAACATCCAATCCGATTTAGGATAAAGCATATAATAGAAATAATTTGTCAAAAAACAGGTAGCCATTACAGTGCATACTAGAGAGAATGTATTTAACCTGATACCTTTGATTTTTAAATTATAAAATATAATTAATAACGACAACAAGAACCCTAGTCCATATCCATAATAACTAATAGTCATTCTCTCTTTGGCGATAGTTTCGTAGCGTTTTTGTAAATCGCTAGACAACTGTTGCTTGTATAATTTAACAATTGCACTTTTGTCCGTCATATTGTAAAAATAAATCATACCGATAATAAAAACAGCTGATATTATACACGAAATAGAGCAAGCCATAATATATAAATATAATATATAAAATATATAAATGGATAAATTTACGGCATATATCTATTTAATTATTTTCATTAAACTATGTTTTATTTTATTGGCAATAACTCACATTTATTTAAAGGTAAAAGGAGAGGAAAATTCGGATGTAGATAAAAATATTGTATACTGGAAAGAACGTGCTGAATTTATATTTGTATTTTTAATGGCATTTTTATTAATATATTTATTTAATCCAAGAAAACCAACCGCTGTTATAACAGGTGAAACCAAAATATTATTATTTTTGTTTGGTTTTATTTTGTTAATCACTGCGAAATGGAGTGTATTTATTCACGAAGCCAAATGGTTTCAACGTCTTCAAAAAATCATTGGAAAAAGCAATTAAAAAATAAAATTGAAAAAAACTTTTGAAAACTTATAAATCAATACCAAAACCAAAAACAACATCTCAAAAATGAAGACAAATCAATCCATAATCATCCCCATATTTATTATAATATGTTTTGCATCTGCATTTCATTATACAGAAGCAAAACAACTATCAACTGTCAACAAACAAAAACGTCGAAACGAAAAGGCTCAACGTGAATACAACGACAACCTTATGAAAAAAAATACCATCAATATAAACGACCGTATTATTTATAATAAATTAGTAACCACCCCTTTCCTAGAAAGTATTTGTCCTATTGTAAGCGAATTAGTATTTATGGATGAAACCAATTTATACGAACTTCATCAGTTAACAGTTGAGGAATTCCAAACATCAATGATTCAAAATGTTTCTCACGCATTCTTAAGCGATGTTTATACCAGTAAAAATTATCCTACCCATCGTCACGATGTATTATTAAATATTACTATTAACGATATATATAAATATGATAAAAATCATTGTAAAAAAGAAAATATAAAATTTAAATATTTAATAAAAGAAACCAAACAAAAAGTTCACGAATACCACATACAAAAAACCAATGTTATTACCATAGACCAACGTCCGTATTATCATATTACAGATTATAAATTCCAAAAACCGTTGTGTCCGATTATAGAAGCCTATAAACGAATAAATGAAACATTTTCAACACGGGAAAACTATGTAAATTCATTAGTTAACAATATAACGGATGAATATATGTCACAAGTATATACTAAGGCGAACTTTGAAAAACTTTATAAAAATGATGCAATATTAAAAATTCCTTCAGAGAATGATATAAACATTTATTATAATGAACATTGTAAAAATTTATATAAAACCAATTATTATATGTATTTAAGTACCATTGTATTAGGTTCAACCGCGGCAGTAATAAGCATTTTATAAAAATAAAAAACTAAAAATTTTTTATTTATGTGTAAAATAGTGTACCTAATATACTAACATAATAATGGATAACCATTATCATCCCCATTTAGTTCATCCTCATTTGCCCACGGTAATATATGATGGTCATTTTCACTCCACACAATTTCCGCCTTACTAGAAAAGACAATATTTTTTTTCATTTTTGATTTGGCTTGATAATCAGGTAACAATTCGTATAATTTTTCTTTGGCAAAGACATACATTTGGTTGGTGGACGTATATAAATTAGTTTTTTCATAAGGGTCATTTTCTAAATCAAATAACCAATAGGTAAATTTACCCTTTAAAAATTGTTGCGCACATCTATTATCGGTATCCAAATCATCGTCATCTTCCAGCTCTTCGCTCGGACTATACCAATCACCGTAATCTTTATCGTCATACGTATGCATCAATTTAAATCGTGCATCACGAACCGCAAACGAACCATTGGTCCATATATCGAAATAAAAATCTGACACATTGATGTACATATTATATAGCATATTGGTTCGTGGAGTACTCTTTCCATTCCATCCGTCAATTTGACTAACTCCGTCCAATTCATAACCAACTGACGGAGTATAAGTAATCTGTGCTAAGGCCAAAATAGTTGGAAACCAATCTGAAATATGCATTAAACCGGAATACGTAGTTCCGGTATTTGACAATAAAGGGCTATAAATAAAAGAATCCACTTTGATTCCCCCTTCAAACAAAGCGCCTTTTGCACCACGAAGAGGACCATTTCGACCACCTCCATAC
>Ga0214923_10008175_pt1 | contig 11224 bp, 9 predicted proteins | sample LL1510_MetaG_FD_177993 | JGI IMG/M metagenome (GOLD analysis project Ga0214923, IMG submission 177993) | Freshwater microbial communities from Lake Lanier, Atlanta, Georgia, United States - LL-1510 | ecosystem: Environmental > Aquatic > Freshwater > Lake | place: USA: Georgia | collected 2015-10-15 | reverse complement strand
TATTTATAGATATTTATAGATATTTATAGATATTTATAGATATTTATAGATATTTATAGATATTTATAGATATTTATAGATATTTATAGATATTTATAGATATTTATAGATATTTATAGATATTTATAGATATTTATAGATATAAATTATAGTTTATATAAAAATATTTATTTTAATTTTGAAATACTATTTAATATCATAATTTCATCATCTGAATAACTTCTTTCTTTTTTATATTTTTTCGAAATATATTTATCCATTTTTTGGGTAATAAAATATTTTGATGCATATACTATTTTACGATTAATATCATCATAAATTAATTCTATATGTAAATTTTTTATTTTTTTTATATTATTTAAAAAATTAGTTAAATAGTTTATATTTTCATTTGCAAATTTAATAAATAATATACAATGTCTTCTATAAAATCGTGTTTTACTTTCAAATTCAAAATCTTCATATATTTGTTCACAGAAATTATTGGTAGCAATCATTTTTATATTGTCAATCATTTCTTTCAAGGTTATATTTATACATTTTGAAATATCAAATGAAATTTCTATATCATATGTCATTATTATATATTATTTATAAAATAATTAAATTACAAATTTATACTTTTTGAAACATAATGGACACTAAAATAGACAAAATATAAAGAAAAATTGAATAGAAATAAATGTATTATATTATAAAATATAATATATCGTAATGAAACAACAAGGATTGAGAGAAATTCTTTCATTAAAAAATTTACATGTTAGAGATACAAAAATTCAATTTTTTGAAAAAGAACATAAATATGTAATTACTTTTGAACCAACTATTGTTTATACTTCAGTAACAACATGGATTCATGATAATTTTGAAAAATTTGATGCTGATAAAGTAATTGAAAAAATGATGAAAGGAAAAGCATGGAAAGAAGGACATAAATATTGGGGAATGACACCTGAAAATATAAAAAAACAATGGGATTCAAATAAAATTGCATCAAATGATGGAACAAAGTTGCATTATGATATTGAATGTTTTTATAATAACATTGAATTGGAAAATTATACAAATGCAGACTTATTAAATTATTACAATATGTCTATTTGTAACACAGATTTTAATAAAAAAAGTATTGAATGGAATTATTTTATTAATTTTATTAGAGATTATCCAGATTTAAAACCATATCGAACAGAATGGGTTGTATTTAATGAAGACATAAAAATTGCTGGTTCAATTGATATGGTTTATGAAAATAAAGATGGTACATTGTCAATTTATGATTGGAAAAGATGTAAAAATATAACACGAATTAATACATTTAATAAATTTGGACTACAAAAAGCTATTTGTCATTTACCTGACTCTAATTTTTGGCACTATACATTACAATTAAACATTTACAAATATATTTTAGAGAGTAAATATAATAAAAAAATAAGTGATTTGTATTTAGTTAGATTACATCCAGATGCTGAAGAAAAAAATTATGAATTAATTAAATTGCCAATTTTGATAGATGAAATTAATGAATTAATTCAAGATAGAATTAAAAGTATTAATAAGTTATAAAAGTATTAATAATTAATATAAAGATAATAAAATATATAATATAATGTTTAACATAATAAGAGAATTTTTTATTTTTGTTTCAATAATTCCATTTATATATATATCTTATAATATAACTTATTTTATACATAATTTATACAATTATTCATTTATTTATGAAGACATTAATATTTATGAAAAAGAAAATGAAGAAAATAATTTAAAACAAATACAAGAACAGGAAAATAAAAAAAATATTAAATATGAAGATAAATATTTAGATGTTATAAGAAAATTAAGTAAGGATTGGGATATTAAAGAAGAATTGTATAACTATAAAATTAATTTAAATAAAGAAAAAATGTCAAATATTAATAAAGAAATTGATAGAATAAAAAATGAAATTTTAAAATTAGATTATTTTCATTTTTCTGATGAAGATAAAAAAGAAGAAATAGATAATAAAATTACAGAATTAAAAAAAAAAATAGTTTCTTTAGAAAAAGAATATGCTAAAATAGAAAAATTAAATGAAGATGAACATGAAAATGATAATGAAGAAGAAAATAAAAAAACTATTAATTTTATTATTAATAATAAACTAAAAAATCTTGAAAATTGTTATGTAATTGAAAAAACACCAATAGGAAATGTGTTAATGAAATATGATAATTCAAATGAATGTTTTAAATATTATTCTGATTATAATATTCCTTATAGATATTTAGAAGTTGTTGCTAGAAAATTTGTAAAAATATTTAATTGTAGACCTATTTTTATTGATATGGAAGAAGAATTATTATTATTTGAAAAAAAATGGGAAAAAATACAAGAAGATGAAAAAAAACAAAATGTTGAAAATAATGAAAAAGAAAGAAATGAAAATAATGAAAAAGAAATAAAAAAGAAAAGTGTTTTTGCAAAATTTAAAAGTAATAATATAACAACAAGTTCAAAAATTTGTTTTGCACCTGCACCAAATAATAATTTAAATAATCAAATACAAAATAAAGAAAATGAAAAAATATTATTAAAAGAACGAGCCAATAGATATACTTTTGAAGGAAAAATTAATAATTTCAACTTTTTACAAAAATACGACAAAAAAATATTTAATAAAAAATTAGGATTGTCATTTTCTGATTTTAAAAATTTACAAAATTAATTTATGTATATATTATTATTTGATAATATAATAAAATATAAACTTCTTATTATATTATAATGAAAAACAAATTAACAAAAAATAATAAAAAAAGACTTTATAGTTTAAAAAGAAAACATTTGAAAGGTGGATTAAATAATACAAATAATTTAGATGACGATTTAAAAAAAGAAGGTATTGTTGATGTAATGGGAAAAAAAATAGGGAATACAATATCATCAATTGCATTAAAAGCAAGTGACACTGGTCTTAAAATTATCGGTCTAGAGAGAATAAATGAAAATAAAGATAATAAAGATAATAAAGATGAAAATAATATTTTAAATAAAACTGGTTCATCGATAATTCAAAATATTAATGAAGTATTATCAAGTAATCAAGTTAAAAAAACTGTAAAAGAAAGTGCAAAAGAAACTGCAAATATTTTGAAGGAAGGGGCAAAAATATTTAATGAATCATTAAATGATCCCGAAGTTAGAAATCAAATTGAAAAATCCGCCGAAAATATTGGTGATATTAGTTCTGTAATTGTTAAAGCAAGTGAAAAACCTTTTAATGAAATAGTTGAAGTAGCATCTAAAGAAGTACCAAAAGCAACTGGTGCGGCTGTTTCCGGATTGATTAAAGTTGGCACAGATGCAATGGCTGCAATTCCTTATGTTGGCAGTGTTATTGAATTAGGAAAGATGTTAAATGACGGATCAAAGGCAGCAAGTTCTATTGTTGAAGCAGGTACAGAAATGGCAGAAGTTGCATCAGATGCTTTTGTTAAAACAAGTGAAAATGTAAAATCTGGATTAGAAGAGTTAGAAGAAAAAAAGAAATTGGCGGAAAATATTACAACAAGAACAAATAAATCAATTGATCAATTTGTTGGTGGAAATAAAATAACAAAAAAAAGATTATTTAAAAATAAATTAAAATCAAAAAAAGTTCGGTTTTCCAGTTCAGTTTTCTATAAATAAAAATTGAATAAACAGATTATAAAAACATATTATAATGGAAAAATATTTCATTTTGTAAATTAAAATATTTATTATTTTATTATTATTATGTATAATGAAAATATTAAATAAATTGGGCGATTATGGTCCTATATTATTATTTTTTTATTCATTATTCCTTTTATGGGAATATAAAAATATGTTTTTTTATTATAATATTGGCATCTTTTTTAGTATTATTCTTAATTTAATATTTAAAGGAATAATACAAGAACCTAGACCAATGTTTGACAATAAAAAAATTAATTTGGTTAAAATGTATGGAAAAAATTATCTTTATCAAAATGGTATTCCTTTTGATATATTTGGTATGCCTTCCGGACATGCCCAAACTGCTTTTTTCTCTACAATATTTGTTTATTTAACATTAAAAAATATAAATATTTTAATTTTTTATATATTGTTTTCTATACTTATTTGCTACCAAAGAGTTAAATATGAGTATCATTCTATTCAACAAGTCATTGTCGGTTCTATTGTAGGTGTGTTTTTTGGACATTTAATGTTTGATTTTTCAAAAAATAAAATAAAAGGAAATCTTCGTGAGAAACCCGATGATAATGGTCCAACATAAAAAAAATTAATAAATTTTATATTTATTTTATTTTTATATTTTAATTTTTTCCATTAAAAATAAAAAAATTGAAATACTTTTTTAAATAAATTTTAAATGTAAATTAAAACAATCTTACCATCAAGAACTTAAAATGAACTATTCAAGCCTATTTATTCCTCGTGTTTTCTCAAATATTAGTAAAGAATTTGTTGCAAAACATTTTTCTACAATCGGACATATTGAGAGAATTGATTTTGTCAACAAGACAAATGAATCCAATGAAAGTTATAATTCGGTCTATATTCATTTTAATTGTTTTTATGACAATGAAGATGCTTATATTGTATTTGATGATATTCAAAAACATGGAAAGCATGAATATTTTTATGACGATAAATGGTATTGGATTGTATTGCCAAACACGAGCAAATATTCAAACACAACTGGTAAACCAAGGCAACTTATTGATCTTGGTAAAGACAACTGCATTAATACTAAAAATAACATAGATCAAGACCAATATGACGATGAAGATGAATTGATGATGCAAGAGATTGAAGAAGCAATGTGTAATGACGACGAAATTTATACTAGATATTTAAGTGAAATGGAGCAAGAAATAAATATGTTGAGATATCAAGTTCAATATTTAATTCATACAAAAATTGGTTCAGTGTAGAATAATTTAAGTAAGCAAACATTTATTATTGAGTTATTGTAATTTAATTAAAAAAAAAGTGAGGTAAAATTTTACCAATATCTTTTTTGTTTACCAATTTATTAGTTGTATTTGTTTGTCAATGTATGAGCAGGAATTAGAAATTTACACCCTTGAAGATTTAAAACCACACCCTTTATATTTTATAAAAATATTATAAATGACTAAACATAAAACGGAGGATTATAAAAATTCCGAATAATGAAAATGGAGACAGATATAAGAAAACCTGTAATATTTTTTATTGTAAAAAATATACATTAAGAAATTGGATTAAAAATATTAAAATTTTCAAGGGTGTAAAAAATAAAGTAAATAAAAAAAATTGATTTTATTTTTTAAATTATTTTTATTGTCATTTAAACCATTAATATTTTAAACCATTAATATTTTAAACCATTAATATATTAAACCATTAATATTTAAACCATTAATATTTTAAACCATTAATATTTTAAACCATTAATATTTTAAACCATTAATATTTTAAACCATTAATATTTTAAACCATTAATATTTTAAACCATTAATATTTTAAACCATTAATATTTTAAACAATTAATATATTAAACCATTAATATTTTAAACCATTAATATTTTAAACCATTAATATTTTAAACCATTAAAATATTAAACCATTAATATATTAAACCATTAATATTTAAACCATTAATATTTTAAACAATTAATATATTAAACCATTAATATTTTAAACCATTAATATTTTTAAACAATTAATATTTAATTAATAATATTTTTTTTATTTACTTTATTTTTACACGCTTGAAGATTTTAATATTTTCTCAAAATAATATATAGAATTGTGAATTGTGTAACAAATATTTATAAAATTGCTTATAATGCGATAAATAATAAATAAAGACCAAATTATTTATCAAGAATCAATAACTCAACAGGTTTTTAGAAGAATTCACAAAATCAAAATTAACATGCCTTGAAATAGGCAAACTTTGAAGTTTCCTTTCATTTTATACCGAAAGGTGCTGTTTTAAATCTTCAATGGGTGTAAAGTAAACAAAAAATAATTATAAAAAATATTTAATTTAAATTTTTCTCAATTAATTTTGTTATTTGCAAATGGTTAAGTTCATTTTCATTTTGCAAAACAACAGCACATTCACTAATAATTTTTTTATATTTAAGTAATAATAACTTTGTCTTTTTATATGTTTTGTCAAATAAAAACATGTATTCTTCATCAATCAATTCTTTATATTTATCTGAATTTGTAGGAAAATATGTTTTTGAACCCATTCCAAAATTGTCTATCATCTGTTGAATTAATAATTTTGAACGTTTTAAATCATCATTTGCACCAGTTGTAATTTTATTTCCATAAAAAATTTCTTCTGCAATTCTTCCTCCTAATAAAACCATGATTTCCTTTAAAATGTCTTCTTTTGTTTTTATCACATTACTATCCTGTGTATCATCAAATAATGTAAACCCAAGTGAATTAGGTGACCACAAATTTAAAGTAACTTTAATAATTTTTTTATAACCAATCAAAATACTTATCAATGCGTGTCCAATTTCATGAATACAAATTTGTTTAATCATATTATCACTTAAAATATGTTTTTCATTTTGTTGTCCAGTTAAAATTCTATTGATGATTATATTAATATCATCATTATTAAATTTAAATCTATTTTCTCTCAATGCTAATAACATTGCTTCATTTAATAAACTTTCAATTTCAGCACAAGATAATCCGTTTGTAATTTCAACCAATCTATCAATATTTACATTTGTTTCATGTGGTTTACCATTAATATGAATTTCTATAACTTTTTTTCTTGTGTTCCTATCAGGGTTTCCAATTGTAATTTTTTTATCAATTCTTCCTGGACGAATTAATGCATCATCTAATAAATCATATCTATTTGTTGCGCCAATTAAAAAAACCCCTTTATTACTATTAAATCCATCTAACTGTACTAATAATTCATTTAATGTTGATTCGCGTTCTGCATTTGTATTTGATTCATCGTTTTGTCTTTTTCTACCTAATGCATCCAACTCATCAATAAAAATTATAGCAGGAGCATTTTGTTTAGCTAAATTAAATAATTCACGAATTCTAGTTGGACCAACACCAACATACATTTCTTGAAATTGCGAACCAGAAACAGCGATAAAACCAATATCAATTTCACCACTAAATGCTTTAGCAATTAGAGTTTTTCCATTTCCAGGATTGCCTTCTAAAATTATACCTCTAGGTGTTTTTACGTTAAATTTTTCATATTTAGTATAATTAACTAGTATATCTGAACATTGTAATAATTCTTTTTTTATCATATCATAACCACCAACACAACTAAAATTGTATAAATCATTATTATAAACTAATTCAAAATTTTTTGATTTAATTGGTTGTCGTTTTTTTGGAAAAATAGGACGAATAGTTTCGTTTGTTTTATTTGGTTGTTTAAAAATAAAATTTCTATTTTTGTCAATGCCTGTAATAATACCTAATTCGCGTGGATAAATAACACGAATTCCGCCAATGTCTTCAAATTTATCATCATCTTCTAAATTATCATATTCATCATCATATTCATGATTATCATATTCTTGATTATCATGTTTTTTATTATTTTTTTTTCTGGAATACTCATAATAATCATATTCATTTTTAATTTTTTTATTTATTTCCAATAAATCATCAAAAATGCCATTTTTATCACCAAATGCTATATAAAATTCCTGTTCTTCATCACATAAATCATTTGGATTATTATCATCATATTGTGAAAAATATTTTCTAATAAAATTATCTTTTAATTGTTCTTTGTTTAAAATAGAATTATCTTTATTGAGTGTATAATGTTTTAACAATAAATCATGCTGAAAATGAAATTTATTATAAAATGAATATACTAACACAATTGAATTATATAAAGAAAAAATAAAAAAACAATAATAGAATTTCATTTGTTTTATGTATAGTATTTAAAATAATATTTAAATTTATTATATTAAATAATAATAATAATCAATTTAAAGTTAATTTATTAGTTTTTCATTTATCAATTATTATAATTGTCAATGCTGCATAATTATCTTTTATTTGAAACATTAGATTTGTTCTACTCGTTAAATTTTTTAATAATTTATAATTTGTAATTAATATTTATAATATTTTAGATTTTATATTTGGTATACCTTCAATAATTGCTCTCGCAACACGATGTCTTCCATTATTAATTTCATATAATTTTTTTATATTTCCATTTATTTTAGTGACAATAAATTTACCTTGTTCGTTTTTTGCTTCTATAATTTCAATAGGCTCAATTTCTAGTAATTTATCAAAATCAGCATTCATTATTTCTGTCATTCTTGACAATCTAAAACCATGTGGTTTCTTACTTAATTTATATTGTTTTAAATCGATGTTTGGATTATACAATTTTATTATATCTATAATTGGTTGTGACAATAATATTTGTCGTAAATCAATATATTCAATTGTTCCTCCTTTTATTGATTTTTTATTTATTTTTTTGTGTTTTATTCTTATTTTTTTTGTTTTTTTTGTTTTTTTATTATACATTTATTTATTTGATTTATATATATTATACATATATAAAATATAAACATATTATAATGACACAAAAAATAAATAAAAAAACACAAAAAATATATAAAAAAAAGAAAATAAGAAGAAAAACAAAAAAAAGATATTTATTAACAGAAGTTTCTAAATTATTGCCTGATGTTATTGAAGAAACAAAATCAAGGGAAATTGATAAAAAAATTAATAGTGATTTAATTCGTATTCTTCAATATCCTATTTCAAAAGAAGGTATTGAGCTATCTAAAAATGATTTTTATACTTATATTAATGAGTCATGGATTAAAAATATTAGCACAAATGAAGATAGTATAAAATATCTCATAAAAATAGATGATTTTACTGTTAAACAATATAAAACATATATTAAATTAAATGAATTAATACAACAATATATTAAAAAACACAACAACAAAATTTCAATTGAAATGAATAATTATTATTTATCTGCATTATCTTTAAACAGTGAATTAAGTAGTTTAAATTTTTTAAAAAATACAATTCAATATATTGATAAATTGAGAAAAGATAAAAATAATTTATGGGAATTATTAGCATATATTAATAAACATGAAATAACAAATGTTTTTTGTCCTATTAATTGGAATTTTTTACCAGATAGAATGAATTCAAAAGAGTATATTTCTTATATTGACCCAATGATTTTTAATATTATTGATATTTCATCTATTAATGAAAAACAAAATTCAATAAATTACGTAAAAAAAGTATTTAATACTTGTCTTCCACACGATAAATTAATAAATTATAATGATTTATTTGATATAGGAGAAACTATATTAGGTTTTTATGAAAAGTATAAAGATGGTAAAATAAAATATGATAATAATAAATATTATAATAAAATTACATCAATTGATGCATTAGAAAAATATAATTTTAATTGGTCAGAATATTGCAAATATCTCGGTTATAAAGAAAATAATATACCAAAATCATTTGTTGTTACCGATTTGAATTATTTTAAAAATTGTATTGAAGAATTAATAAATAATTGGAATAATACAAAATGGCGAACATATTGGATATGGATTTTTGCAGAATTGGTTATAAAAGCAACTAAAAAATGGCATACTATTTATTTTAATTTTCATGGTAAAAAAATACGTGGTTTGTTACAATCTGTAACTGAAAAAAATAATTTAATACAAACATCACCATCATTATTAGCTTATGCATTTAATCCATTATTAAATAATTTATATATTGATGATTGTTATGATGAAAAATTAATAATTTATACAAAAGAATTATCAATAAATCTTAAACAAATATTCATTAATAAAATAAAAAGAAATAATTGGTTAGAAGAAAATACCAAAAAATATGCAGTTTTTAAATTGGAAAATATTAATTTTGAAATTGGTACAAATAAATATGATACTGATTATTCAAAAAATTTAGCATTATTAAACTATAATTCTAATGAATTTTTAGAAAATATTTTAAAAGTATCTGAATGGAGACATAAAACATATATTGATGGAAATATTGAATTAATAAAGACATTTGTGCAATGTGATTTTATGACATATCCGTATAAAATAACAAATATGCAATCATATATTGTAAATGCACAATTTTTATTCAACGAAAATCTAATAAAAATATCTACCGCTTATTTACAGAAACCATTTATCAATATTAAAGAACATGGATTAGAATATAACTTGGCATATATTGGATTTACTATAGCACATGAATTATGTCATTCTCTTGATAATATAGGAAGTGAATATGATGTTAATGGAAATATGAATAAATGGTGGGGTAAAAAAGATAAAATAAAATTTGAAACAATACAAAAAGAAATAGAAAAACAAAATAGAAAAATAGCATCTTATGACAATTTTACATTTGATACATATTTTACAGTTGGAGAGAATATTGCAGATATTTCTGGTTTACATTTATGTGAAGAATATATTAGAGATTATTGTATTCGAACAAATGCGACAGATTTTCTTACTTATTTACGATTTACATTATTTTACGTGTATTTTGCTTATCAAATGAAACAAAAAATTAGTCAACAAAGTATTATGTATGAAATAAATACAGACGTTCATTCAATTGCCAAATATAGAACAAATTTGGCATTATCTTCTTCAAAATTTTTTGAAAAATTACATAATATCAAAAAAGGTGATAAAATGTATTGGAAAAATAAGTCATTTTTTATATGGTAAAATAAAAATAAAAAATAAAAATAAAATACTTAAAAACAATATATATATTAATATGTCCTTCAAATTAATTGAATTAATATAGGACATTTTTATTTACCAGATAATTCATTTTCATGTTTTTTGTTTAATTTAAAAATAAGGAAATAAAAAATTGATTAAAATTTTAAATTATTTTTATTATCATTTAAACTATTATCATTTAAACTATTATCATTTAAACTATTATCAATTAAACTATTATCATTTAAACTATTATCAATTAAACTATTATCAATTAAACTATTATCAATTAAACTATTATCATTTAAACTATTATCATTTAAACTATTATCATTTAAACTATTATCATTTAAACTATTATCATTTAAACTATTATCATTTAAATTTTTTGTTTTAAATGTTTATTTGCTTTCTTA
>Ga0214923_10008174_pt1 | contig 11225 bp, 7 predicted proteins | sample LL1510_MetaG_FD_177993 | JGI IMG/M metagenome (GOLD analysis project Ga0214923, IMG submission 177993) | Freshwater microbial communities from Lake Lanier, Atlanta, Georgia, United States - LL-1510 | ecosystem: Environmental > Aquatic > Freshwater > Lake | place: USA: Georgia | collected 2015-10-15 | reverse complement strand
CGCCCGGAGGGTTTGGGAGGGAAGGGCCCGCTGGCGGTGTTGCTTGTCAGTCACAGACCGCTGCGGGTCTGCTTCCTCCTCGCGCCTTGCCAATCGAACCCTTCCCTCCCAAACAGAACCCCTCCCCATTTTCAGACAGGCTCTCAGCCAACGAAAAGGCCTTGACGAATCCGCGACAGCATTTGCAGCGTGAGCGTTGATTCCGGGTGGATCTTGTGATCCCCCTCAGACGCTCTCGGCATTTCGATCGGAGATCAGGCACCATGACACCGCTAGCCCAACCATCGCTCGCCAAACCCACCCGCAGCCCCTCCTCCGCGCCACAGTTGCAGGTTCAGCGTCTGCGGGATGGTTTCACGCTCATCGAACTGCTGGTGGTCATCGCCATCATCGCCATCCTGGCGGGCATGCTTCTGCCAGCGCTGGCCAAGGCCAAGGCCAAGGGCAATGGCATTATGTGCCTCAACAACACCAAGCAGTTGATGATGTCGTGGAAGCTCTACGTGGACGACCAAAACGGGAAGATCCCGCCGGCCTACTCGAGCAACCCCAACTTCAACTCCTGGGCCTACGGCAGTCTTGATTGGAACACCGCCAACCGCGACAACTGGGACGTTACCAACACGCTGGCGAAGGGCTCCATCTGGCGGTACACGGGCGGCACCCAGAAGATCTACAAGTGCCCCGCCGACACCTTCCTGACGCTGGGTGCCAACGGCAGACCCCGCCTCCGCAGCAACTCCATCAACTCTTGGGTCGGCATGCATGACGGACAACCCACCTGGTTTGGCAACAGCCCGCCGTGGCGCATGTTCCTGAAGGACTCCGACTTCGTGCAACCCTCCGACACCTGGGTCTTTGTCGATGAGCATCCCGACAGCATCAACGACGGGTTCTTCTGCACCGACATGAAGCCCGCCCCGAACCTGGCTCAGGCGGTCATGCCTGACCTGCCAGCGAGCTACCACAACGGTGCCTGTGGTTTTGCATTCGCCGACGGCCATTCCGAGATCAAGCGCTGGCTCGACAAGCGGACGATCGTTCCCGTCAAGCGCGCGGCCTTCAGCCCGCCGAATCAAGCCAACAACCGCGACGTCGAGTGGCTCTGGAGCAAAACCACCCAGCGGTTGCAATGAGGGCGTGACGCGGCGGGCCTGAACGCCCGCTTACAGGGCAGCCAACGCCCCCGCTCCGCGGAATGCACGAAGGCACCGTCGCCGCCACCGGTCCGAATCACCCGGACAGCCGGTGCGCTCGACAGTTCAGACTTGTCCTCTCGAGCCCTCTCGAACCGTTGCGTTCCGTGACCGCCCGCACATTGCCATCGGGTCGGATTTGGAGATCGTGCCCAATTCCGCCCCTACTTCAGCGATCGGCTTGCTGGATCTTCCGGCCGATCATCACGCACTCCAGCCAGAACCCCATTGGCAGCGTGAACGCTGATCGAATTTACGATTCGAGTTCGTCCAGGAGCCGCGATGCGAATGAGGGCAAGAATCGCCCCAGATCAATCAGGTGGTCTTCCACCAGCATGCCTCGTTTTTGAGAGATTGCGCCGAGCTGGTGCATCACCAACAAGGGCTCCAGCTCAAACAAGGTGAGCAGGTAGTCTTGCGGGTGCACGGCCTTGATCCGCCATGGAGCGAGGGCCTCTTCCTTGAAATCCCTTAAATTGAACGTCAGCACCAACTCCGCCCGGCTGTGAATGGCACAGGCCAGCACGTGACGGTCTTTGGGGTCATTGCCGCAGTCAACAACCCGGTGTTCATGGCCAGTCACCATCGATTCTGGAAACTGGCTGCGCAATTGGCATTGAAAGCGCTCGGCTAATCGCTCTTCCCAGCCCAGTTTGCCGACCTGAGTTCGGCGGGTTTCAGCGAGGATCTCGTCGCTCCAAACCGGAAGGTAAAGGCGAGGCTTCTCCGCCAGGAGCAACAGCAGATTCGCCACGCCGTAGTTGGCGAGCACGCACGCATCCAGCACGACCTTGAAATCGGCTCTCATCGCGTCTGCGCCTATGCCATGTCTGCGACTGGGAAATACTTCCCGGCCTGAATGACCTCATCCGTCAACTGGTCCATGGCCTCACGTCGCGTCCGGTCCCGCTTCCGTTCATACTCCAGCAGATCTTTGAAGGTAACACGCCGGTGCGTGCCCACGCGGTGATGCGGGATCTCCCCCTTCTCCAGCAGGTTCACGAAGAACTGCCGGGACATGCCGAGATAGTTCGCAGCCGCTTGGGTTGTGAAGGCCTCATCCTCCGGCAGCATGACAATGGCCTTCCGCTCCGACATGAGCCGAATAATCCGGGCAAAATGGGCGAACAAGGCTTCGGGGATGTGCGTTTGGTTCCCTGCGAGTCGATCAGCATCACATGATCCGGCTTCGCGAAGGCCTTGGCCACCTCGACGAGCTGTTCCTCCGGAATGAGGGACGGATCCAGACGATGGGTTCGCGTTGTCAGCATGGCAGCGAATGATCGGTCACCAGGGCCAGATTTCAACCTGCAAACGCTATAAACGCTTCATTCGCTATAACCAACCGATTTCCATCACAATCTCGAAGGCACAGCAAGATGACCGGAGTTGACGCCGGATCGGTCTCCAATGGAGTCATCTCCGGACGAAACCTTCACTAGATGTCCGGCAACACAGTCTGCGGCGAGGACATGACTCGGCGCATGGGTTGTGCTCTTCCCGGCCCGCCCTAGCCAACGCACGACCACCCTACCAACCTCAACCTATCGGAGAGGCTATGGACGGTTGGCGGCCTCCGAACGGACTCCATCGGCCCTCGGACTCAGGGAGAAGCCGCGCGTCTGGTCAAGCAGGTGCTCAAGACCAAGCCGGTTCAATGAACTTGCTTCGCCGCGAGGGATTCGTCACCGCACTGCGGCAGGGCATCCTCTGGTATTCCACCGAACAGCATCAAGACAGCCCGGAGGCGGGGTGGCGGCAGGTCGGTCTTGATGCTCCCGGACGATCTTGACCGTGTACGGTCGCGATTCGCCGGCATGCTATCCACTGAACCTGATTGGGAAATCCCTCCCTCACCGGATCAACTTCACTTCGACCGTCGGGAACTCGGTTTGTATCCCGGCAGACAATCCCCCACTCTGACGCCATGAGTTCAGCAGGGTTCCCCGCCCTTCGGGCCCGGCGGTTGCGACGCGGTGCGGCCATCCGCGAGATGGTGCAGGAGGTGCGGCTCCATCCGTCGGACTTCATCGCGCCCTTGTTCGTCCAGGAGGGCACCGCAGCGCCGACACCTATCGCATCCATGCCCGGGGTCTTCCGGCTCAATCTCAACGACCTGGTCCGCGAGGCTCTGGCACTCTTCGAACTAGGCATTCGAGGCGTAGCCCTTTTTCCGGTCACACCCAGCGAACTCAAGACGCCCGACGGACGCGAGGCGCTGAATCCCGACTGCCTGGTGCTGCGCGCCGTGCGGGCGATCAAGGCGGCGGTGCCCGAGTTGGTGCTCTTCACCGACATCGCCCTCGATCCGTACACCAGCCACGGACATGACGGCCTGCTAACCGCCGATGGCCAAGATGTGGACAACGACGCCACGGTCACCGTGCTGGGCGAAATGGCCGCCTTGCACGCGGCGGCGGGCACCGACTTCGTGGCCCCCAGCGACATGATGGACGGCCGGGTGCGGGCCATTCGCCACGCGCTGGATTCGGCAGGGCACGGAAATACCGGCATCCTGGCCTACAGCGCCAAGTTCGCCTCGGCCTATTACGGGCCGTTCCGCGAAGCCGTCGGCAGTGCCCAAGCCGCGGGCACCCGGTCGCTCGACAAACGCACCTACCAACTGAACCCGGCCAATCCGCGGGAGGCCCTGAAAGATGCCCTGCTCGACGAGCAGGAGGGGGCCGACGCGCTAATGGTCAAGCCGGCGGGTCCCTACCTCGACATTCTGGCCGAATTGCGGCGGCAAACACGACTGCCATTGGCGGCGTATCAGGTGAGCGGCGAATACGCTCAAATTCATGCCGCAGCCCGCGCTGGTTGGCTCGACCTCGTGGCCACTCGCAACGAAAGCCTGTTGGCCATCAAGCGCGCCGGTGCCGACTGGATCCTTACCTACTTCGCCCGCGACATGGCGACTGCGCTTCGCCTTGGGGGCTGATCGACGCGCCTGACCGGAGACTGAAAATGGTCTGATCAACGATTCGGAACCTCAATTCGTGGATTGCCAATAACCCATCCCGGAGGGCAGATGTGTTGAAGTATCGCTGATATCATTCCATAAAACCGGCTGATCCCACTCCTCTTCCTCCCGCAGTTCGTTGGATCGACCCGGTCTGGCCGCTGGAATCCGCCTTGGGCACGACACGCCGGATTCTCTTCAAACCCTTCGATTTCGGTAAATGGCTGGTCCTGGGGTTCATGGCGTGGCTCTACCAGTTGGGGGATTTGGGAATGACTCCGTTCCAACGGGACAAGCTCAAAGCCGACTTCCCGCGAAACTGGGAAAGCCCACACGCCCTCCTCGGAAACCTGGAGGCACTGATCCGAGAATCGTTGGAACCGCTCTCCCAGAAACTGTTTTGGTTGGTGCCTCTCGTGGGCTTCGTCGCCTTGGTGTTAGTGGGACTTTGGGTAGCCCTCACGTGGCTGAGCAGTCGCGGCAGCTTCCTCTTCCTGAATGGCGTGGCCACGAATCGGACGGAGATCGCGGGTCCGTGGAGCGAATTTGTCCGCGAGGGCAACAGCTTGTTCCGCTTCCGGCTGGTTCTCGGTCTGGGGGGCTGCGTGTTGACCCTCTCACTGGTGGTGGGAGCAATCCTCATGCAGGCGTTGTCTTTCGGACCCACTGCCGGATCGGCTTGGCTCGCCTTCGGACTGCTGCTCTCTCCGGCCCTGCTCTGCGCCCTGGGGCTGTGGCTCATCGGTTCCCTGACCGAGGATTTCGTGGTGCCAATCCAGTACCTGCGTCGATGCGGATGTCGCACCGCATGGGGACTCCTGCTGGGCCACATGAGCCGATTCCCCACCGCGTTTCTGCTCTACCTGTTGATCCAAATTCCGTTGGCGATCGCCACCGGTCTGGTCGTTGTTTTCTTCGCGGTGATCACCTGCTGCGGGTGCTGCCTTCTGTTCGTGCCCTACTTCAGCACTGTGATCCTGCTGCCGGTATTCGTGCTGCACCGGGCCTACCCGCTGCACTTTCTGGCCCAACTGGGTCCCGAGTGGAACGCCTTTGGATCAGCCGATTCCAAGGCCGGAAAATAAGCCGCGTCGCTGCGGCCGGTGCGAGCCACGACACAGGGGGCAACGACGCCCTCATCGCCCTTCGGCGCGGGCCTGGAGGGTCTCGGCGGTCTCCAGACGCAGGTCGGCCCAGTAGCCGAATTCCCAGGACCAATCGGTGGCGGCGTTCTCCAGGCGGATCACCACGCGACGTCCGGCGTAGCGGGTCAGGTCCACCGAGACATCCTTCCAGCGCGGGGCCTCATGGGTCACCGCTTGGCGATGGATCACCTCGCCCTCGACCACCACCCGAAGCTCCCAGTCGCCTTGGTCGTGGGCGGCCACGGCGAATTTCAGAGCGGTTTTACCCTCCCGCGGCAGGTTGATCGCCCGCACCAAGGCCGCCGGTCGACGGGCATCGATGGGGTGGGTCATGAGCACGTTGCGGCGACCCACGGCCTCGGGGTACTTGGCCGGTGCGCCCTCGAACTCCGGGCAATCGACCTGCCACCCCGGGGCCCAGAGCGCCAATGATTCGCCATCGGTTGCCACGGCCGGGCCCTTGTTGTTGGCATCGGGGAGCAAGGCGGAGGTCTCACCGATGAGTTCCTTGCGGCGCTGCGGGGTGAGCGGCTTGCCGTCCTGGGGCGGTGCGAGGATGTACCAGATGAGATTGCGGAAATCGGCATCCAGCATCTGATCGAGCCCCTCGGGCATGGCCGAATTCGGCGTCACGCGGACCGCCTTGACGTTGGATCGATCGACCACGACCTCGTTCGAACCAGCCATGAGCAGTTTCACGCGATTGGCGGTGTTCTCGACCATGCGCCCACTGTGGGTCTGGCCATCGACGGTCTCGACCTCCACGTTCTCGTAGCCCTGACCGATGATCTCGTTGGGGTTGATGACATTGTGCAGGAGCGCATCGAGCGAACTGCGACCGACGCCCGTCAAATCGGGCCCCACCGCTGCGCCTTCTCCGTGCAGCTGGTGGCAGACCAGACACGTCTTGGCGGCGAGCTCGTGCCCCGCCTTCAAGTCCACCGGCCCGTCGATCACCACCTTCCGCTTGGCGGCGATGCGTTGGAGGATCTCCGGGCCGGAAGCCTGGAAACGCCCGAACAGACGACCGGCCTTGTCGCGTTCAGCGGGGTTCTGCGAACCCAACAACGAACGCACCGTCGTGGCCGGAATGTCGGCCTTGGCGATTTCTCCCCGGTCGAGGGCGTTGTAGAGAGCCCACTTCCAAGCGCCCCGGGTGGTGGAGAACTGGGCGGCGGCGGCGCGCACCGCCGGGGTCATGGACTTCCAGTGAGAGAGCAATTGGCGGGCGGTCTCGTCGTTGCCCGTCTCGGCCAACACGCGGATGGCGGCCACGCGGAGCGCGTCGGAAGCATCAGATCCCGCCAAGGCCAGCAGCGCTCGCCGACCGTCTTCGCCGCGCTGATTGCGAAGCCCTTGGATCGCCTCCAAGCGTTCAGCCTCCGAGAGGGCGGTGTCGCTCACGCGCGCCAACTGTGCCCGCAGCGCGCCGACATCGCCCCACAAGGCGCCCAGCTGACGGGCCTTGCCCACAGTGGCGAGGTTCGAGCTGGAGAGGAGTTTCTGGAGCAGTGCCTCGGTGGGTTGAGTCGGCGCCAAGGCCTTGCCGCGCTGGCCGTCAATCAGTCCATCCAGCAAGTACGGGATGAGCGGAGAGGCCGAGTCGAGCGAGGCCACGATCTCCAGCGTCTTGTCCACGAGCCAATCCTTCCGGGCGTCGCAGAAGCGGCGGACCATCTTGTAGGCCAGCTTGCCGGACAGGGGCAGGTAGCGTTCCCCCTTCTCCTGGAACCAGGCGGCCGTGATGTTGGGGTCGTAGAGCAAGTTGGGCTCGATGGCCATCCACAGCAGGAAGGGCAAGTCTCGATCCGTGGACGCCTTGGCGGTCCCGAGAAGTCTCTCGGTCACCGAGGTCACCGCCGGGCCCAAGACGGCGATGTCGTGGCCCGGGGGCGTATTGACCGTCAGCGAGCCGCCCGAGAACTGACGCAAGGCCGTGGCCACCGCGGCGAGCACCGTCGGGTTTTCATCGGTGGCCAACAATTCGAGACGCTTGTGGACTCGCTCTGTGATGCGGTTGTTCTCACCGGTGAAGCGAGCCGCCCACATGCGCAGTGACGGCACAGACGCATCGGCGGCCTCGTCGAGGACGGCATCATCGGCCAAGCCTGCGCTGAACAAAGTCCAGAGGGCGGCCAAGCGGGCGTCTTCAGAGCCCTGCGATTTCATCCGTTGGAACAGCAGGGATTTCTGGGAGGCGATGTCCGGGCGTTCGGCAAGGATTCGCTGGGCCATGCGACGTTGCCAGACGTTGGAGTGGCCCAAGGTCTGGACGAGCTCGGCGTTGCTCCGCTCGGCCAAGGCCAATCCCGCGGGTCGAGACGGCACGGGCCGACCGGGTTGGTCTCCGGCCCAGACAATGCGCCAGATGCGGCCACGCTCACGGTCCACGCCTTCGGGATCGGCACCCGCGTTCTGATAGCACGGGTATTTGTCGTACCAATCCATGACCCACACTGCGCCGTCGGGACCGGTTTGCATGCTCACCGGCATGAACCACCCGTCGTTGGCGCGCAGGAAATCGCCATTGGCCGCAGCGAGGAAGGTGCTGCCCTGGGGCGTCAGGCGATCGCGATGAATGGCGTTGTCATGGATGTTTCCCTGGAGGGCCATGCCGAGGAACTCCGCCGGGTATTGATCGCCCAAGTAGATGTTCACGCCTGCGTAAGCCGCCATGTGGTGCTTGTGGTCGACGATGCTGGGCAGCAAGTCGTAGGCGTAGGGATAGGGAGGTTGACCCGCCTGCCGTTGGTAGAGCCCGCCCGGGGCGAGGTGGAAGAAGTGATCGATGACGCAGGCGCTGACGAAGGCATTGCCCCGGGCGTCGAAGTCAACGCCCCATGGATTGGACGTGCCCTCGGCGAAGATCTCCATGCGCCGGGTCTTCGGCTGAAAACGCGCCACCCCCGCCGTCAGCAACACGGGTTCTCCAGGCTTGGACGGATCCACGGCCTGAGTCCGGGTGAACACCCCGTGGGTCATGTACATCTGCCCATCGGGACCCCACGTGAAACCATTGAGGAGTTCGTGCCGGTCTTCGAGGCCAAAGCCGGTCTGGACGATGGTTTGCTTGTCGGCAACGAGATCTCCGTCGGTGTCCTCGAGGAAATACAAATTTGGCGCGGCCCCCAGATACACGCCGCCATTGGCCACCAGAATGCCCGTGGCCAGGGTGAACCCATCAGCGAACACCTTGACCGAATCGGCTCGACCGTCGCCATCGGTGTCTTCGAGCACCTTGATGCGGTCGCGCCCCTTCTCTCCCGGCTTGGTGCCCAGCGGATACTCGTACAGTTCCACCACCCAAAGGCGCCCCCGGTCGTCCCAGGTCATGGCCACGGGATTCACCACCTCGGGCTCCGAGGCGAAGAGCCGCGCTTCAAAGCCCGGCAACAGCGTGAAGCGTTTGCGGGCTTCTTCGGGGCTGTAGGCGGGGTTGTCAGCCGGCTTGTGCTGGCCGGCCAACTGCCGTCCCGACGGCGCGTTGGTGTACACCGGAAACCCGAACTTCGGATGCCGGGGCACCTCGGCCAAGAGGACCGAGGCGGTGACGGCTGAAAGTCCTGCAGCAATGAGTGCGGCGAGGGACAGGCTGGATCGAAGGATCATGGCGTCGGTGGCTGGAGGCTTTGGAAAGATCGGAATACGGAACATTGAGGGGGCACGACTCACCAGACCCAAACCCGGCGGCCGAGGCCATAGAACCCGTTGGAACGATGTATCAACGGTGCATCAAGCAACCCGCCGGTTCCTCGCGAGCCGCCTCCGACTTCAGGAGGCAAAGATCTGATCCATCTCGGTGGAAAGCTTCTTGAGCCCCTCCGGCGAACCGGCCCCGCCCTGCTCGGCGATGCCCCAACCCTCGTAGCCAATCTCGTCGATGGCCTTCATGACCGCGGGCCAGTTGTTGTCGCCCTTGAGGAACTCGGCATCGAAGCCAGCCCACTTGCCCTGCTTGTCGGCCTTGGCCCGGCTGTATTCCTTGATGTGCAGCGTGGCGATGCGCTTGCCCAGGATGCGAACCCACTGCTCGGGCCATCCGTAGTGGATCAAGTTCCCCACATCGAGGTGCCAGCCCACCATGGGGCTCTTGAATTCATCGACGTAGCGGGCGGCCTCGAGCGGGCTGAGGAGAAAATTGTTCCAGACGTTCTCGATGGCGATTTTCACACCCAACTCCTCGGCCAGCGGCACCACCTTGCGGATCTCGGCCTGGGATCGGGTGTAGGCGTCGGCATAGCTGATGGAGGCGTTGACCACGGCCGGCACCAGCAGAACCGCCGGAGCGCCGTAGGCCTTGGCGTCACGCAGCGACAACTTCAGCCCTTCGACCCCGACCTCGCGGACGGCCGGATTCGGGTCGGACAGCGGCTTGGCCCAGTGCGTGTGGCAGCACACCGAACCCGCCTTGAGACCGGTGGCCTTGAGGGCGGCATTCATCTCGGCATTGTCCATGCCGCCCATCGGCTCCACCCCGTCATAACCCGCCGCCTTGACCGCCTCCATTTTCTGCATCACCGAACCGGGTACGCCCACGGTGCCCCACATGATCCCCTTGAGGATCTTGCGCTTGGGGGCGGTCTGCGCGATGGCGGGCAACGAAGCTCCGAGCAGGGCGGTGGTCTGGAGAAAGTGACGGCGATTCATGGCAATGGAGAAATCGGGAGTTGAGGCAACAGATCCGCAACAAACGCAGCGGAGACCGACGAGAAAAAGACCAACTGGGCCCGATGAAAAGCCCAGTTGGTCTTCGATGGGAGGTTAGGACAGCTTGGTCTTGCCCGGAACCGGCAGCGGCTCGATCGGGAGCTTCATGTCCCAAGACATGTTGTCCGGAACGAGCTGAATCTTCGAATTGAGGGCCTGCTCCCAGGTGACCTCCTGGCCGGTGTAAGCCGAAAGGCGGCCCATGATGCCGGCCAACGTGCTGTTCACCATGCGGTCGCCGTCGTTGTGGAACTCGCCGGCGCGGATGGCCTTGTAGAGGTGCTGATGCTCCACCACGTACATGTCGGGATTTTCACCGCGATAACGCCAGCCGTTCGATCCGTCGGCGTTCTTGAAGTAGGCGTTGGACCAGCCGTTCCAGCCCTTGCCCTTGCCACCGAGCACGTAGTCGCTGTTGTCGCTGTAGCAGTTGGCGATCTGGCGCTGGGCGATGACGCCGCGGGCGCCGTTGGCCCACTCGTAGGTGGCCGTCATGTGGTCAAAGATGTTTCCCTCGTAGTTCGGGTGCACCCGGCCGCCGTTGGCCACGACCTTGGCCGGCGGCTTGTCGCCGAAGGCCCACATCATCTTGTCCACCGTGTGGATGCACTGCTCGACGAAGCCGTCGCCGGCCAGCCAGGTGAAGTTCATCCAGTTGCGCATTTGCCACTCGAGGTCGCCCACGCCGTCTTTACGCTGCGCGGGAGCCTGCATCGGCTTCACCGGGCCGGTCAGATAGGTACCGTACATGGCCAGCACCTCGCCGATCTCACCCTCGTTGATGCGCTTGAAGAACTCGCGCCGCGGCAACGAATAACGCCAGCAGTAACCCGCCACGATGTTGAGCTTGGCTTCCTTGGACATGCGGACCGACTCCATCACGTGACGGATGCCGGCGCTGTCGGTGGCCATGGGCTTCTCGCAGAAGATGTGCTTCTTCTTTTCGACCGCATAGCGCAGGTGGGTCGGACGGAATCCCGGGGGCGAGGCCAGCAGCACCACGTCAACACCGGCGTCGATCACCTTCTGGTAGGCATCCAGACCAACGAAGCGCTTGGAGGGCTCCACCTGCACGCGGCCGGGGAACTGCTTGTCCAAGCTGGAGTGGCTCTGCTTGAGCTGGTCTTCGAAGGCATCGCCCATGGCCACAAGAATCAGGTTCTTGTCGGCCTCCAGCGCATTGCCGGCGGCACCGGTTCCAAGCTCGCCACGGCC
>Ga0214923_10008173_pt1 | contig 11225 bp, 9 predicted proteins | sample LL1510_MetaG_FD_177993 | JGI IMG/M metagenome (GOLD analysis project Ga0214923, IMG submission 177993) | Freshwater microbial communities from Lake Lanier, Atlanta, Georgia, United States - LL-1510 | ecosystem: Environmental > Aquatic > Freshwater > Lake | place: USA: Georgia | collected 2015-10-15 | reverse complement strand
ATGATACAGGTGATAGAATAGTTTTTCCACCAAAATCAAAGTGAAAATACAATTCAATGAAAGGGTTTTCTTTGTTGTGCACATAAGGCACTAATCTGATTTGCTGCTTACCTGGATTTGGTTTCCACAAGGTATCAGTCTTTTGAACTTTTGTTTGAAGTGTATTCAAACGATTTCGGATTGCGTTTAGGTCAATTCCCATAATTACTCCATTTTTTAATAGTTAAACAAAAATTATAGTCACTAATATACAACATTTGGTTGACAATTCCAAATATTTTTCCAATATTTATTATTTTTTTATTCCGCAGTTACTACTTTATAAATAGTTGTTTTTAGAAATTTAAAACCTGTATCGTTTGTTAATAAAACTCCATTTTTATAATCTTCCCAATTTAATTGGTAATTTTTGTCCAAAACACCACCATTTAACTTTTGAATAAGTCTATTTAAGGCGTTTATAGTATATAATGTATTTGTTTCTCTTTTTCTATGAACCATTATTGTATTTGGTAAAAATTTTGAGGTATGTGTGGGTATGATATTGTAACTAATAACCAATTCATCTGAGTTTTCTAATGTCAATACAAATATTTTTTTACTAAATAGTGTGAATCCGGTTTTTATAGCCGACACATCACTATCACATAAATCATCCTTTGTAAAGGTTATTAATAACTGTGTTTTCACTCATATCTCCGTAATTAACTTGCTCTTTTTTTATCAATTTTATTGGATACACAACTTCTCATATCAGAACCATATGAACTTGCTACTTTTTGAACAGTTCCAGCAGTTCTCCATGTATCTTCAATAAGCTTATTAGTACCATTTTCGGTTTTTATCAAAATTGCACCAGATTCCGAATCTATTATAGAGGTTTTAATAAGATGTTCTTTTAACCCATCTCTGCCTTTTTTTGTTGATAAATTACCAGAATAACCACTTTGTTCTGCTAAGCATTCTCTTATATGTTTTGGCTGAGCACCTCTTATACCCATTTGAGTAATTATTCTACCATCTCCACCATCAATATATGTATTAAGGTGCATTGCTTCAAGAACCGTATCAATGTATCCTTGGGTATGTGGTCCATTAATACCATCTTTTGGATATCCATCTTCAGCATCTGCTTTGGTTATATCATTAACTACTCTATTATGAGATGCAGATACTACATCTTTTTCATTTTCTTTTATTTTTATAGCAGCTTTTATAGATGGACTATCAAAATTTATATTTGGGTATTGTTTTTTAAATTTAGCATTTTGCGAAAATTCTCCAATTTTTATAGAAATTTTACCAAAAGGTTTATATGGTGGTTTTTTCCCATTTTCTATTTCATTTTTTGAGTATTTTTGCATGTATTCAAGTTTTTCTTTGGTAGTTAAATTATCATATGATAAATTATTATTTTGTAAATATTTATTGAATTGTTTATTATCACGTAAGAAATCCATATATTGTTTCATTTGAGGAGTATCACATATTGCGGAATACGCATCATCAATTTTAACATCATTTGATTGATTTATAGTAGATAAATTAACATCAGAAACCTCTTTAAGACCTCTATCAAGTGATTGTACTATCTTTTTTGCAGCTTTTTCACCATATTTTTCTCTAATTAATTTATATCTTGCAGCAGGAGTTGTATTACCTTGTGAGTCTTTTAAATCACTATCTTTTTTATTACTTATAGATACAATTGTTGTATTACCATTAGCATCTTCACCAATAACATATGTATCGTGATACTCCCTATATTTCTTAAAAGAAATTACTTCTTGTTCATAATGGTCAATAAGTTCTTTATTTCCACTTTGGTTTGCTTCTTCTAACTTAGATTCCAAAATATTCTGCACCTTATTATCCATTTCAGTAGTAGATTGTACGCATGTGTGTGGTTTACTTACATCCAATATAGTATCTTCTTCTAATATTTTACGAGTTGCAAGTGTACCATCATAAGCCACTTTTATCCAGTCACGATATGCTTGTTCATTACCATTAAAACCACTTTGTTGATAAAAAACAGAATCTTTTATATTTTTTATACGATTTAATTCTTGCTCTACAAAAACATCCCTTGTTGCCAAATATTCTCTGGCTTCATCGGAATTTGGATTTAACCCCAATGCCCTACAATCCCGTGCATCGCTTGATTTTATTTTGGAATTTTCGTATTTTTTCTTTTGATTGTCAATTAACTTTCTATTTTTTTTCTTAAATTTTTCATCATCATAAGTATTGATTGTATTACAAAATCTAGATTCACCCTGCGATGCAACAGTACCGCCCGCACCAGCCTTCCCCATATCACGTTGATTTTCTAAATCGGATTGATAATTATTTACTTCCGATTGTAACTTCACATTAGATGGTGATTTTGATTTTTTTGCTTTATTCTCATCCCCTAAATCATCATTTTTTTCAGAAGCTTTTTCAATTTCATCATCAGATACACCGGAGTCTTTCATCTTTGCTCTCGCAGCCTGATACCCACCAGTTGTTTTATCGTATGATAACCCAGAACTAACTTTTATCTGTCTCCCAGTATCTGGATTTTGTATTCTACTATTTAAAATGGATTTTATATCAATACCACTTTCCTCCAACCCCATCTTTTTCTTTTTCAGGTATTCTTCTTTTTCAGCAGCGGTCATCATACCAAACTCAATTGCCTCTATATCCTTTTCGGGATTATCTTCCTTACCATCGGGTTGAGCAGGTAGGGTTGTTGGTGGTTTTGGTGGTGTTCCTTGCTCTGATAATAGAGTATGTAAATACTTACCCACCTCTTCCCCATATAAATCAGATGCAATTTCGGAAATGTGCCTTATAACTCTTGGCTCATTTATGTTGATAAGGTCAGTTCCTATTTCAACCCATGCTCTATATAAAATTTCTTCAATAAAACTATTCTTCATAAGTATAAATATCTTTATTATATACTAAACATATTTTTATAATCATCCCCAACTTCAACCTTTACAGGATAACCACCAAACTCCATAATCTCTTTTACCTTTTTGGGAAATGTATCTATTTCATCATCCAATACATCAAATAAGATTGAGTCATAAGTATAAAGTACGGGTACTGATTTGTACTCTCCTAATTGTTTTGAGAGTTTATCTATAATAAGTATGTTTCTTTCCGTTTCTAATGATTGTAATAAGTAATTAAATAATTTATTTTTGTTCATTTCATCGGATTTTCGGATAATTCTCTTAAATATAGGGGTCTTAATCCCAAAATTAAAAGAAAACTCATCCCATAACCTATCAATCATCGCAGAAACCGAACTATAAAATGGTATATGTTTATACTCATCCTGCACCCCACCATACAACTGCCTAAAAGTTATAGGTTTTGCTTGCTCCATAGGCACCCCGTATTGTTGACCTAACCAATTGTGAGCGGATATATCAGTTGGTATGGGTTCTCCTATCAACCCGGCAATTAAACGAATGTGGTAGCCATCATAATCAAAACTGAACAACTTACCATTATCAAATCGAGATACAAATCTACTTCGGGTATCATCACCCTTTTTAAGTGCTGCATAGTTAATACCATTGAACGCATTAGAAGGACGGGATGTGGATGTAAGAAAGTTATACTTTGTATATTCAATACCACTTTTAGTATTTATACCCCACTTTTCTATGTTGTATAAAGAATGCGGATATAGGGTTGAAAATTTATGTGGTGGGTTGTTCCTAATACTATTAAATAATTTTTTCCAAGCATCAAATCCTTCATAGTGTTTGAGTATAGGTATTAAATCTCCACTTTTTGGCACACCCCTCCGTCTGAATATAGGATATATCCCTAATTCATTTACCTCCCAATCCATCCCAAGATGAAACAATTGAGCCTGTAAATCGTATAGGTTTTTGGGGGTATTGTAGTGATATAAAAATGATTTTAAATCCACCACAAACACCTCATTAAATTTATTCAGGTCTAACTCACCCTCAAACTTATCAATATCCAAATTTCGGAAATTTATACACACATCCACCTCCCCATCCGAAATAAAAAGGGATGATAATTCCGTTTGAGCAGGGTGTTTGCTCAAAGAACTATATATTGGATACACCAAAACCCTATCCGAAGATAGGGTACGGGGAATTTCGTTAAAAATCATTTAACTAATATACGAAAGAATAATCAAAATTACAAATAAAGCACATCAATTGTATAACCCGATACACGATAAACTGAATTGAACAACCCACCCTCTACTTTTGTAACTTTGTAGCCAAGATTAACCATTTTTTTGACAAACAAAAGTTCACTGTAAAAAGGAACTTTGAATTTTTTCCAATACTTTTTCATAGGTTTGGGGTTAAAGAGTAATAAAGTGTTCTGTGGTGTAGTTACCGGTTGTGCCATATACACTGCTTTTGAAAGTTGTAGGGGTAATAGTAAAGGCCTTATTTTTGGTCTTCATCGCCCTACCATTGATTACTGGCATTACATAAGGGTACATACCACCAACCAACCTACAATCAGCAACTTTGATACTAACAGGTTCACCATTAGGTAACTCTGCTTTGAACCAGCAATACCGTAAACCATCTGCACCAACCTCTTCCCAATCAGCCACGTTATAACCATTGCTCTTACCAATGATGTTGATAGGTGAACCCTGCTCCCATTGAAAAGATTTGGATAACGTTGATGCACGTTCATCGGCAATGTCTGCAATATGCTTTTGATATTGTGTTAGTGCTTCAATAGCACCAACATATCTGGCACAATTACCATGCATCCATAGTATATAATTAAAGTCCTTATCAGCAATTTCGGTCAATAGTTGGCCGTTATACTTACCAAACCACACAATATCGGTAGTACGTTCATCATTACCAGTACGTTCAAAATCACGGGTCTTACCACGCAAACCATCATCCAAAGGTGTATTGGGGTATTTGGCCATTGCCACATCTTTATCAAATGAAACGTTTTTCAAATAATAATATTGAGTATCAACACGAGATAGGTGGTGATTACCATAGGCATCGGTGATGTAGACGGGATTTTTTTGAACATCCCACAGTGTGTAAAATTTGTTGGCGAAACCGAGAGTGTACATGGGGTTTAGAATTTATAAGTTAATTTTTTTACAAGCTTTCGTTTGTTCATAATCTTAGCATCAGCTTCCATTCTGGCAATTTCTTCGGATGTCCCACACCTTAATTGAAATTCATAAGTTGCTTTCCAAAGAACTTTTTCGGGACCTGTTAGTTTCATATCTATCATTTTTATTACATAGTAAAGATAGGTATAAATCCCCAAACTTCCAAACTTTTAATATTAAATTTATGTTAAATTTTTACTTTGAAAATTCTGCTAAATTGGTGTAATATCTTTCTATGTTGGGTATGGATTGCTTTATAAATGAAAGAGTTTTTCTATTTGTATCAATAACTGATTGAACATCTACATATCTAAGCTTTGCAATTCTCCACTCAAAGGTTTGCTTAATATATAACACTGGGTCAATATTTGGGAATATTTTTGGGGAAACTTCTACCAATTGTAATGGGGAATTAAACTTACAAATTATAAATCTTTCTATAAATCCAACCGCATAATCCGATTCAGTTGGGCGGGGTGTAAATGGGGTTGGAGTTTCATATTCTTTGGTAAATTCATAATTTGTTAATTTATTATAAAGTGATATATTTATTTCATCTTCTTCGGTTGCGTTCTCAAATGGTATTAATGGTTTAGAAACATTATCAATATAACCCATTTCAGTATAAACTTCACCCGTGCTTTTGTAAATATGATATGGTCCCACATATGGTGTCCCATCTTCTAACATCCATTCCATTGGATTTGAAATTCCAGAAACTTTATCGGTTTTTAAATAGTATAGTTTTTTTCTAGCCATATTTTTTTACATTTTAATGTTATGCTATAAATTCATTTAAATGAAATCCACCATCTATTCCAATATGTAAATGAGGAGCACAACACGCGGGAGCGTGTGCCAAATACCCAATTATTTGACCTTTTTTTATAATAGAACCTTTACCGATTCCAGGTGCTATACACATATGCGCATAAAAAATATTTGGAGAACCTTTAATCGTAATACCCTCACCATAAATTTTGGCAGTACCAATATCTTTCATTTTTGTTTCATATGTAGATTTATTTATATGTGGATCGGTTTGAATTTTTGTCACTACACCATCTACCAATGCATAAACCGCAGAACCCTTTGCACCCTGTATATCCCATGCGTTTGAATTTTGCCACATAGCAGATTTTCCATGTGTCCCCTGTTTTGGGTTTCCTAAAATTTTTATAGCATTTTCTACTAATTTTTTTAAATTCCCCCTAACAGCCGCAACAGAATAACCTGCGGTTTTTGTTTGTGCGGATTTTTTATTTGAGTTTATAACCGCCTGATTTGCTCCACTATTTTGTTGAGGTATATTTGCTGATGAATTATTATTTGAATTATTATTTGGTGGATCAAGCATCATTTGACCCTCTAAATCCATTGTCCAATCACCATTATCAAATTTATGAGATTGACTTAAAACCGAAAAATACACATTTTCATTATTTAGCATGGATGGTAAACCTGATACCGTAAATGTTTTTCCAAATAGATATTGTGGGTTTCCGTCAACCGTAATGGTACAAGTAACACCATATGAATAACCACTTACTTTTCCGGGGTCGATTGCAAACATTTTTTTTGTTGCTGTAATTAAATCTGGTATTATTTTTGCATCATCTTCAAGATCTCCATTAAGGGCATTATATAATAACCAAATTTCATCTTTTATTTTTTGTAGGTCGCTTTGTTTATTAGGTGGGGGAGGACACCCAAAAACTGCACTTTTAACTGAATTATTCTTACCACCCTCACCTGAATAGCTTCCAGCCTGAGCTATGGCAGCCATTTCAGAATCAATGTTTGATTGTATGTTGATACTTCTAACCAAAGAATCAGTGCTTAATATATTTACAACAGTAGGGGTTACTTTTTTTTTAATTACAGTTTTTCTATCAGTTATTTCAAATCCCCATTTTTCCTTTGAGGGAGAACCCAATTGACCACTTTGACCATATGGTATAACAGAAATCTCAACAAAATATCCCATTGCCTCATTTATAACGGCAAAAATTCTTTGTAGTAATTGTATTAGAGTTTCTTTTGTTTTATGCGGATTATCACCTTTATCACCTCTAATTTCACCATCAATTCTTATTAAATCATCACACGATATGTACAAATCTTGAGCTGGTTTGGTTGTCATATTGAAATTATCATTATAATTTGCGGTCCATTCGCCAAATTGATTTAATACCGAATATGGGTTAGCAGATTTTGCACCTACATGGGTCAATTTTTCTCGTGCCTCTTCTGATAAATAATATTTAAATCCATCAAAATTATCTTTTTTATATTTTTTATTTAAAACATTTATAAGATGAGTAATTGATACAAAATATATATATTTTTCCGGATAATTTATAATATCAGGAACCCATGATTGAAATCCTGAATTATCCTTCACAACCATTTCTATAAATTGACCAGTTGGTGAGCTAGCTTTTGCTTTACCATCGGCAGCATGTTTACCTCCAAACATACCCTCTGCCTGCAGCTTTAAAGCACCCCCAAAACTTACATTTTTTATTTGTTTTTTATCTTTTAAATTTCTAATATAGTTTGAATCCCACGACTCCCCACCATATGATAATCCTGCGGAACTTGCAACATGTTTTCCGGATACGGTAACTGAACAATCATATTGTAATTTTTCGTTTATTGTAAATTGATAATCTATTATTGTACCGGATATTGTTATTGAACCCACATCAGGATTATTTAACCAACCAAAAGTAATTTCAACTTCACTAAAATGTCGGAAAAATGCTCTATCAAAACTTTCAAATTGTTCCGGACTATAACACACAAAATTAACAGTTGCTTTCCAAAGATATGCATCTGAAATATCATTTGCACCGGATGTGTTCCAGTCAACACTTGATATTGATGGTGGTGGGACTAATCTTGGACCGGAAAGTATATCAGTATATGGTGAGTTGGATACACCCGCAGATTCAATAGTTGCTTCAACCGCACCGCATACACCTTTTCCAGTAGATTTAAATTTAACATAAGCCCTTCGTTCTGCTACAATTTTTGAAGCAGATTTACTTAAATCACTATTATAAAATATTTCTTTTGGAACTGCATTTTCTCCAAATTCAGTAAGAGTATTTGCCTCTAATTTTGCCATATTATAATATATTATTTATGGTTTTATATTGTTGAACCACATCGGTTATTTCAATCGGTATTCTTATTTGTTTACCTATGGGTGTGTGAAAATCACCTTTTCCAATCCCATTTGCTTCTGCGATAATCCACCATAATGTAGGGTCTTTATAATACTGCCATGCCAAATTATCTAATCTGTCATAATAAGAACCAATAATGTAAATATCGGACAATTTTTCAGGTATATTAGGAAACCTAACAGTTGGTAAATAATTTCTTTTATTTTTTATATCTAAAAAAGTAAATTGTTGGTTGTATCTTTTCATAATCATTATTTATAATTGTATATAGGCGAGTTTGATGTGGAATGTAATTGTTTTCCTAACAATTTTAAGGTTATTGAAATATCAACACCCATTGGAAGTTCGTTTCCACCAGAACCCTTATTCAATCCAATTTCCCAAGTAAAATCATCAGGAACTGTATATCCTAAATTTGTAATTAAAGCCGGAAACTTTCGATACATTGTTCCAAGAGTAAATCTTGTTATATTACCACGATACCCGTTACCCGAAACATAGGTAGGCATACTCATTCTACCTAATTTATCTAATTTTTGCCACATTGGTCCTAATTCTTGAACTGAATATGCAAATACTCTAAAACCAAAAGTTAATTCTCTACTAAATGTATCATAAATGTATGCGTTTTCTGCTCTACCACTATATTTTATTTCCGTCCAATTTGGGGAAAAAGTTTCACTTATACTATTAACAGTTCCTCTAAATTGAATGGTTGTACCTGATGTGGTAAAAGAAAGTTTTATTAAGTCTCGTTTATTATCACCATTAGTAGATCTTCCTATTGATGTATCTGATTTTCCTAACCCTATTCTTTTTTCTATGTTTTCATTGGTGTAATAATTATCACCATACTCACTAATTCCATCCTTTAATTTCTTTTTGTATTGATTTGATTTTTTTGTTCTAAAATCATTGAATGATGTTTTATAGTTGGTTTTTGCGTCTGCGAAAGATTTAATAGTATTATAAAGTATATATTCATCGCTTGGAACAGCAACTGTCTTTAGATTACCATCATCAGCTGGGAATGATAAATTTTCAACAGATTTATGTCCATATTTTTCTAATTGTGAAGTATTACCAAATTTATTTTTTTCATCATCGGTTGTTGGTATAGAGTTTTCGTATGTATTAGTATTTTCACCAATTTCAGCCTGGCCTATTGGTTTTAAATCAAATTCTCCTCTTTGCTTATCAGTTTTAAGTAGGTTTTTTAAATATTTTGTTTCAGTTTTTTTGGTTGCTATTCCAAAACCAGACCATTTATCATCGGATGGATTATTAGATATAATAGAAGTTGGTATAGATTTTTCGTATGTATTTTCAAAGTCTTCGTTTGGATTTCGTGGTGTTTTTAAAGGTACGGAAGTTAGACCACCAATGTTTGGTAACGGTAATTCGGTTGTTTTAAAAATTGGATTAAATTTTTGAGTGTAGTTTGCTTCCGTATTTCCATAATCTTGTCCAGGATTACTGAATGTGTTTGTGGATGTATTTGTGGTTGAAATACCAATCCCATAAACACTTTCAGGTCCACCTTGCTGTCCTTTCAATTGAACTTTTTTATTACCTTTTCCCAATCCAATTAAAAGATTCGTATTACTTCGTAATCTTTCTAGTGGTGTAAGGTCACTTTCTAATATAATTTCCTCATATGTTTTTGGTGCAAACACAATATTTTGTACACCAAGCGATTTTAATAAATTTGTAGGCTCCCATTTTTTAGTTTGCGGATTTATTTTATGTAAAATAATTTGTGTAACTTGCCAACGAAGTCCAGTAGGTGATAATAAAAATCTACCTATTCTAAACAAACCTGCTCTATATATATCAGCTAAATTTGTTTCAATAGTTGCCATTTGCGCAGATGTAACTGGTTTACCTCTTACTAAAGTAATACCATTAGTTACTAATGATTGTAATTCGGAGGGAACAAAATCTAATTTTCCCCATTTTTGAGCCTTTTTTTTCCCTTTTCTTTGTATTCCCCGCAATACAAATGGTTGATGAAAAATCGGTGGATATGGATTATAAGAATCATCTCTTAAATTAAATTGTGAATAAATTTTATCTATATATGATGGTGAATTTTCTCTTAATAATAAATCGCCAATACTTACATATCCCTCTTCATATTTTTTACCATATACCCATTTTTGATTTCCGTTTTGGTAGTTTGCTAATGCAGAACCTTCTAATTTTATTTTATTTCCGGGACTAAAACCCAACCCATAATCACCATTAAAATTTACTTTGGGTGATTTAAATTTATAACCACCAATACTTTTATTAATACCTGTAAATTGTGTATCGTTTTTATCCACAAAGTTTTTTGTGAAACCGGTCGCATCATCATTTGGAAAAAAGTTTACTTCACCCAACTTTGAGTTAGGTATTCGTTGTGTAAAAATACCATTATTTATATCAACAAATTGTGTATTCCTAATTTTTGGTGTAAAACCAACTGAGTCCGTATTAGGAAAATAATCAGTTATTGATATTGTTGGTGTTGTAAATTGTGGTGTGAAATTAAAAATTTGCGGAGTTGTAGCGGGTTTATCAGGTGTAGCACCTAATGGGTTAGGGGTTGTAACAGGCTTATCAGGTGTAGCACCTAATGGGTTAGGGGTTATAGCAGGTTTATCAGGTGTAGCACCTAATGGGTTAGGGGTTATAGCAGGTTTATCAGGTGTAGTACCTAATGGGTTAGGGGTTGTAACAGGCTTATCAGGTGTAGCACCTAATGGGTTAGGGGTTATAGCAGGTTTATCAGGTGTAGTACCTAATGGGTTAGGGGTTATAGCAGGTTTATCAGGTGTAGCACCTAATGGGTTAGGGGTTATAGCAGGTTTATCAGGTGTAGTACCTAATGGGTT
>Ga0214923_10008172_pt1 | contig 11225 bp, 9 predicted proteins | sample LL1510_MetaG_FD_177993 | JGI IMG/M metagenome (GOLD analysis project Ga0214923, IMG submission 177993) | Freshwater microbial communities from Lake Lanier, Atlanta, Georgia, United States - LL-1510 | ecosystem: Environmental > Aquatic > Freshwater > Lake | place: USA: Georgia | collected 2015-10-15 | reverse complement strand
GCTGCTGCCTGCAAAAGCACCACTGCCAAAGTGCTCACCCCCGTTTATCGGCTACCAGCAAACAAAATCCACAACCCTGCCGTAGTGAAATGTTTGCTTGCCAGCAGCGGCCAATGCCTCACCTTTTCCCGCAGTGCCCTGCCCCATGTGCGTGATGTAGACCCTGAAAACTGGCATCTCCATGCCAATTACTGGGGCCATGTGGGCATCTACGCCTATCGGGCAGAGGTATTAGCGCAATGGCCAAATCTGCCGCCATCGCCACTGGAACAGGCTGAAAAGCTAGAGCAGTTGCGCTTGCTGGAGGCCGGCATCAGCATCCACGGCCTTGAGGTGGCTGGAGACTCCCTATCGGTTGATACCGCAGCTCAATTGGCCTTAGCCCGCAAAATCTGCTCCACCAGCTCCCGCACAGCCCCATCACCACCACGTTGATTCAACACCAAATCAGCTTTGCGTTTTATCGCAATGCAGCCATTGGCAGGGGTTACTAACACCCCAACGAAGGGGCGCACCACCAGGTCGTTTAGGTCGTCGCCGCAGTAGGCGGTTTGGGCAGTGCTCACACCAAGTTGTTGCTGCAATTCAGCTAACACCTGCTGTTTCTCTTCAACGGCCGTGAAGCAATGGCCAATACCTAGATGCTTTGCCCTTTGCTCAGTGGCAGCACCAATGCCGCCACTGAGTAAGGCCAAATGAACATTTGTTTGCTGCTGCAATAATTTCAAACCGAGGCCATCACGCACATCAAAACGACGTTGCACGCTGCCATCAGCGCCATAAAACAAACCACCATCCGTTAACACGCCATCCACATCAAGCACCAACAATTGAATGGCAGCTAAACGCCGTTTTAAGCCAAACCAATTCATAGGCTTGATGCTGCAAAGGCCTCAGCTTTGCTAACGGCGCGAATTGCGAGCAGTTGTTTAAGCAATGGCTCCAGCAGCTGCAACGGCACCATATTTGGCCCATCACTGCAGGCAACTTCAGGGTTGGGGTGGGTTTCCATAAACAAGCCATCAACCCCCACCGCCACAGCAGCACGGGCAAGGGGCGCCACAAATTGCCGTTGGCCGCCACTGCTCTTGCCAAGCCCACCCGGTTGTTGCACCGCATGGGTGGCATCAAATATCACCGGGCAAGCCAACGCCTGGAGCTGGGGCAGGCTGCGGTAATCCACCACAAGAGTGTTGTAGCCAAAGCAGCTGCCTCGCTCCGTGAGCCAAAACTGGCCAGGCTCCCTTAAGCCCGCCGCCCGCAACTTCTCCACCACCGCAGCCATATCCCATGGCGCCAAAAACTGACCCTTCTTTACATTCACTGCCCAGGCGCCGCGGCCAGCTAAAACCGCCGTGGCTGCTGCCTGCAAAAGGCTGGTTTGGCGGCAAAGAAAAGCTGGTATCTGCAGCACATCAACCACGGCCGCCACGGGCGCTGCCTGCTCACTTTCGTGGATATCGGTAAGCAACGGCAAGCCAAATAGCTGCTTCACCTCAGCCAAAATTTCAAGTCCGCGGTTTAGGCCAGGGCCACGAAAACTATCGCCAGCGCTGCGATTTGCCTTATCAAAGCTCGCTTTAAATATCACTCTGATCGCCAATCGCTCGCTGATTGCCTTCAGTTCTGCTGCCACCTCCAGCACCAATTCACGGCTTTCAATCACACAGGGCCCGGCGATCAAAGTGAAGGGGAAATCAATGGCCATCAGCTCAAACCCGCCTGCACCAGATCATGGAGCCGCAACAGGCCAAGCAACTCACCATCCTCCGCCTGCACCGGTAGAACTGCGATTGCCTTACGCCGGTTGCGTTCCATTAATTCCAAGGCCGCTACCGCCAATAACTGGGGTTGCACCGTAATTGGATCTGCCGTCATCAACTGGCTGGCGGTTAGCCCTGCCCATTGATGGGCTTGCTTTTGTTGCAAGGTGCGGCGCAAATCACCGTCGGTGATCAAACCCTGCAGGCGGCCAGGCCGCTGGGGATCCGCCACCCAGGCGGCGCCAACTCCAGCGGCCGTGAGGCCAGCTAACACCTCCGGCAATGGCGCCATGGCGGCAAGGGGCGGCCAGCGCTGCACAGGCAGCATTAAATCCGCAGCGGTGAGGGTTAGCTGGCGACCAAGGGCGCCAGCGGGGTGGTTTAGAGCAAAATCCTGGGCTGAGATGCCGCGCCTTTGCATCCACACGGCCGCCAGGCCATCACCAATCGCCATCGCCACCGCAGTGCTAGCGGTGGGTGCCAAATTCAAGGGGCACACCTCACGATCAACACCGCCGTCAAGCACCACTTCACAACTAAGCGCTAATGGAGATTGCAAACCACCGGTAATTGCAATGCAACGGCTACCGCGGCGGCGTAGGTGGGGCAGCATCGCTAATAATTCACTGCTAACGCCACTGCGCGATAACAAAAGCACCACATCTTTTGGCGCCACAACACCTAAATCACCATGGAGAGCATCAAGGGGATTTAGGTAGATGGCCATCAGGCCAATTGATGTGAATGTGGCTGCAATCTTGCGGGCAACGATGCCGCTTTTACCAACGCCCGTTACCACTAATTTAGCACCGCAACCCTGGCAGCCCTCAAGCAAAGCCAAGGCGCGATCTACCTCGCCTGGATCCAAGCGCTGGGCGGCGGCGGCAATTGCTGCTGCCTCCTGCAACAACACCTCCTGCACAAGCTTTTGCATCGCTTTAATTAATTGAGCTAAAACGCTCCAAGCTGGCTAATTCTTGGAAGCTGGCTGATCGCTGCCGCAGTTCATCAAAACTACCTGAAGCTTTAACTACGCCATTTTCAAATTCATAGATGCGATCGCAGCGGGCAATCGTGCTGAGCCGGTGGGCAATAACAACGGTGGTGCAACGGCGACCCACCACCTCAAGGGCATTAATAACTTCGTTTTCAGTGCGATTATCGAGGGAACTGGTGGCTTCATCCAACACTAAAAAGCCTGAATTACGGTAAAAAGCTCTTGCTAATGCAAGCCTTTGCCGCTGGCCACCGGAAAGTTGATGGCCATTTTCACCCACTTGGGTGAGCAATCCAAAGGGTAAATCTGCCACATATTCCTCAAGCTGGGCTGCCTCTAATGCTTCCCATACCCGGTCGTCGTCTATGCGGTTGTTATCAATGCCAAAGGCCACATTTTCACGCACGCTGGCATCTAGAAGCTGAATAAATTGTGGTACCTGGGCGCAATTTGCCTGCCAAGCCGGCACCTCTTCTGCCGTTAAGGGATTGCCATCCAGCTCAAAACTACCCAGCTCCGGTTGCAATAGGGCAAGCAATAAATGGGCGGTGGTGGTTTTACCACTGCCGGTGCTGCCAACTAGGGCGATTCGGGAACCAAGCGGAATAGTGAGATTCACACCCTTCAAAACCCATTCCTCAGTATTTGGATAGCGATACCAGGCATCCCGCAAGCGAATCGAATGTTGCGGGTATATGCCGGCAGGGCTTGGCACCCCAGGGCAGCCAAGGGTGAGGCGCTCCACAGGTAGTTCCAATAGATCAACGGTGTGGCTCACCTGGGGCAGCCCCCCCCGCAATTCAGTGAGGGAATGGAATAAATCCTGTAGGGGTGGTGTTAGCCGTTGGGCTGCAATTGCAAGGGCCGAAAGGAAGGGCAAGATTCCCAATACCTTTTGCGGTTCGCCCTGCATCAATGCAGGCACTGCACCAATTACAAATATCAAAGTTATTCCCAATGGTTCGATCAACAGCCGCGGCACAATCGGCAACATTGCCGACATCCAGGCATAACGGCGGGCCCTTTCACCTGCCACACTAAATGATTTTTGGAAGTGGGCTTCAGTGCCAGTGAGGGTGATATCCCGCACGGAAGCCAATGATTCCAATAGCAAATGGGTAGAGCGCACCTCTAAACGTAAGTTTTGTTGGCGGGCGTGGCGCAAGTATGGGGTAACAAAAGTGGAAAGGCCCAAATAAGCCAGCACCACTGTTATCAAAAGCAAAAAGGCAGGGAAGCGGCCGATCCAAAGAATGCCAAAAGACAAAAGCAGAATTGATACCAGTGCACTAAATATTCGCAAGGTGGGATTGATCACACCACTGGCTGCCTGGCGGATATTGGAAAGGATCGAAGTGGTTAATTCCGCAGTTGAACGGGTGAGGTGATATTCATATTTTTGGCGCAACACCCGCGCATGGATTTCATTTGATAGATCACGCCAAATCCGTGCTGTTAATTTCTGCTGAACTAATTGCAGAAATAATTTTGAAAATGATGCAAACCAGGCAATGCCTATAAACACTGCAATCAACCAAAGGGTTTGATCAAGTGGTTTGCCGCCAAATACGCGAACCCCAGGCAACTTATCTTCTAAGTTATTGCCAACTAGGGTGCCAACTAACCTTGCACCCACTGCCACCAGCGCTAAATCCAGCAGCCCAGGCAGCACTGAAATCGGCAGGATTTTCCAGAGGGCCTTGCGCCGTTCCTGGGGCAAATAACTAATTAAGCGTGATAGTTGGTCGATGGTTTGGCTGCGTTTACGCAACCACGCCACGGGCGCTATGCCGCCTACGGACGGCCGGTGGGGTTGATGGGCAGTCACACTGGCAACCCTATGGCGCCAAAGCGGTTCAGAACAGTCTTTTCAACCGGCTCAAGCGCCGGCCCCAGCGCAATCGCCAACTGGGAACACTTTTTAAGGCCGGTGCACCAGCAAGCAATTGATCCCAATGCTGATTAATAGCGTTTAGGGCCTGCTGCCAGCGCTGCTGCACCTTGCTTTCTGAATGGGCCGCCAACAGGGCCGCCAGTAATTCAGGCTTTGGCCTAAAGGCATCCGGGTTTGCAACTGCTGCTGTGATCTGCTCCAAATCATTGGCAAGGCTGCCGCAACCGATCTGCCATGCGCTTACGCCTGGATCCAAACTATCGGCGAGGGCATGGTTAAAGCTGCTAAACAAAACGCAGCCACTGGCTAGGGCCTCCAGGGGCGGCAAACCAAAACCCTCCGTTACGCCAACACTGCGCCAATAATCGGCGGAGTCGTAAAGCAGCACCTTGGCGCTGCTAAATAGGGCCGCTAAATCCTCCACCCAGCCGCTTTGCACCTCAACGGCCACCCCTCGCTTGCGCAGGGCTGGCACCAAGCAATCGAGCACATAACTGCTGGTTTTACGGGCCTGAACCAACACATCAATGGTTCTGGTTTTGCCAACAGCAGTTGTGTTGCCAAAAGCTGGATCCAAAGCATTGGGCACCAGTTGCAATGGTGCCCTTGGGGCGCGATCACCCCAGTAGCCAAGCGTATTTCTACTCACGGCCAGCACCGGCACCCCAGGGGGTAGCTGGAAGCCATAACCACTGCTATGGGCGTGGTAAGCAACGGGTCTACCGCGCAACTGCCGCAATAATGCGGGCACATCAAAACCCCAACTCACAATCCACAGGGCTTCCCCTGGTGTTGCTTCCTGTTGCAATAGATCGGCAAGGAACAGATGGCCCGGTTCCCTTTGCCGATAGGTAATAACCTCCACCGAAGGCGCTAATTCAGCGCACAGGCGGGCACTTTGCAGCTCCACCAGCAAGCCACCGCAGCGGAAACGGGCGCTGGTACCCGGTACCAAAAACCGCAGGGGGCGGCTACTCACTCAATTGTTAACAGTTTCGGTACTGCCAGTGATTTGACGGCGGGTAAGGAAACCAAACAACACCTTGCCGATGGCAGCCACCAAATTGCCTTCGAGCTCTTGGAATAGTTTCATATTGAGGTGAAAAGCATGATTGGCTTCTTCCACTATCCGATCAGCCATCACCTGATCAATCACTAACGCATTCAATGCAGCCCTATAGGTATTTTTAAAAGCCTTTTCATCCTCGATTGCAGGGAATACATAAAACTGCAAACCAGCATCACCCTGCATATTCATTGCTTTTTGGGCAATTGTTTTCAGAATTTGGCCGCCGGATAGATCACCTAAATAGCGGGTGTAGTGGTGACCAACCAGTAGTTCAGGGGCGCTATTTGCTAATTCATGGATGCGGGCTACATATTCCTTAGCCGCTGCTGTTGGTTGGATTTGCTCGATCCAATTTTCGCCGTAGTAATAAACAAGATCTGCTTCGAGGGCGCTGCGACGGTTTAAGGCCTCAAAGGCGATCGGTTGCAGCACTGGATTTTGCCGTAGGCGATCGATCTCCTCCTCCATTGCCGCATATACGAAATACAAACTTGCTACCAGCTTGCGATAGCTGAGTTTGTCTACCACCCCTTTTAGAAAGCAGCTAACAAAGCCTGTATTTTCTGCCATGGTGTGGGATTTTTTAGTTCCCTCCCGCAGCTGGGTAGCTAAGGGAACAGCTGCATCAGCGTTAGTGAGGGCAAGGTTTGAATCGAGGGCAACAGCCATGGGGCCAGGTGCACGGGCAATCTTGATTTGAGCGTAGGCGCCCAATAGCTAGTAAGGGCTGCAAAAGTTGCGAAGGATTACGAGCCCTTGGGCCAGTTCGGCAGCATCGATAACGGCAGAACACGCAAAACTAGGCTCATCTAACCCATAACTTTTGCGGCTAACGCCCAGATGGCTATCTACGAAAAGATCACAGCCCCAAGCCGTGGCGCCGCAATTAAATTTGTGGACGGCCTTCCTGTGGTGCCAGCCAACCCGATCATTCCCTTTATTCGCGGCGATGGCACCGGTGTTGACATCTGGCCCGCCACCCAAATGGTGCTCGATGCTGCTGTGGCTAAGGCCTATGGCGGTGAACGCAGCATTGAATGGTTCAAGGTTTATGCCGGTGATGAAGCCTGTGAGCTCTATGGCACCTATCAATACTTGCCCCAAGACACGCTCACCGCAATCGAAACCTATGGGATTGCCATCAAAGGGCCCCTCACCACACCAATCGGCGGAGGGATTCGTTCTTTAAACGTTGCCCTTAGGCAAATCTTTGATCTCTATTCCTGTGTGAGGCCCTGCCGTTATTACAGCGGCACCCCAAGCCCCCATAAACGCCCCCAAGACCTTGATGTGGTGGTTTACCGCGAAAACACAGAAGATATTTATATCGGCATCGAATGGGCCGCCACCGACCCCGTGGGCCAAGAGTTGCTGCAGCATTTAAACAACACCGTTATTCCCGCTAGCCCGCAATTAGGTAAGAAACGGATCCGCGAAGGTTCCGCCCTTGGTATCAAACCCGTTAGCAAAGCTGGCACCCAAAGGCACATCCGCCGGGCGATGCAGCATGCCCTGCGGCTTGAGGGCAAACGCCGCCACTTAACCCTGGTGCATAAGGGCAACATCATGAAATTTACCGAAGGTGGCTTTAGGGATTGGGGCTATGAATTAGCAACCACTGAATTTCGTGGTGATTGTGTTACCGAAAGGGAGAGCTGGATCCTGGCGAATCAAGAAAAGAATCCGCTGCTTTCAATTGCAGATAATGGCCGTTTGATCGAGCCGGGCTACAACAATCTCACCCCTGATAAACGCGAAGCGATCGATGCTGAGGTTGAGCTGGTTTTAACAACGATTGGCGCCAGCCATGGCAATGGCAAATGGCGTGAAATGGTGCTGGTAGATGATCGAATCGCCGATAGCATCTTTCAACAAATCCAAACCAGGCCCCAGGAATATTCGGTGCTGGCAACCCTTAATCTCAATGGTGATTACATCTCCGATGCTGCTGCAGCGGTGGTGGGGGGCCTTGGCATGGCACCAGGGGCCAACATCGGCGATCGCGCTGCCATTTTTGAAGCCACCCATGGCACGGCACCAAAACATGCGGGCCTTGATCGCATTAATCCCGGTTCGGTGATTCTCAGCGGTGTGATGATGTTGGAATTTATGGGCTGGCAAGAGGCGGCCAACTTGATCACTGCTGGCCTCAGCGCTGCCATAGCCAATGCTGAAGTTACCTACGACTTAGCACGACTCTTGGAACCACCGGTGGAACCGCTTAGCTGTTCCGGTTTTGCAGAAGCGGTGGTGCGTCATTTCAAGGCATAACCCAATGCAACCACCCCTGCTCGACCCCTGCGTGCACTGCGGCTTCTGCCTACCCAGTTGCGCCAGCTACCGGGTGTTGGGCACGGAGATGGATTCACCCCGGGGTCGGATTCATAGCCTCAAGGCGATCGAGGCCGGCGAACTAACGCTTGATGCCACCGTGGCAAGTCATTTTGATAGCTGCCTTGGCTGCTTTGCCTGCGTTACCGCCTGCCCCGCTGGTGTGCGCTACGACCAACTGCTTGAGCAGGTGCGGCCCCAACTAAACAACCCAAACCTGCGCACCCCCTGGCAGCGGCAATTGCGGCGGCTTTTACTTGCCCTACTGCCCTACCCCCAGCGGTTGCGGGCCTTAATGCTGCCTTTGCAGGCCTATGCCGGCTCGCCGCTGCAGCATCTTGCTCGCCGCAGCGGCATAACGCGCCTATTTGGCGCGGAAATCGCAGCGATGGAACAGTTGCTGCCGCCCTTGCCAGCCCAAGCCAAAGATCCGGTGGGGCTGATTGCCGCTGAAGGGCCGCGCCGCGCCAGGGTTGGTTTGGTGCTTGGTTGCGTGCAGCGCGTATTTGATCCCGGCGTTAATGCCGCCACCTTGGCGGTGCTTGCAGCCAATGGGGTGGAAGTGCTGCTGCCGGAGGGTCAAGGCTGTTGCGGGGCAGTGAGTCATCACCAGGGGGAACTAAAGCAAACCCAAGCCCTCGCCACGGATTTAGTGGGCAGCTTCAATCGAGCCGCCGCCGCCGAACCGCTTGATGCAATCCTTGTTGCCGCTTCCGGTTGCGGCCACACACTGAAGCAATATCCCCAGCTGCTAGCAGGGCAGCCAGGATTTAAGGCAGCGATAAAAGATGTGCATGAATTCCTCTATGAATTAGGGCTAAGCGATAGTTTTAAGGCGCGGCTTAAACCATTAAAAGAAGCGCTGGTTGTTTATCACGATGCCTGCCACATGATCCATGGCCAAGGCATTAGCCAGCAACCAAGGCAATTGCTTAGGGCAATCCCAGGGCTGGAGTTGCGAGAAGCAGTGGAAGCGGGGGTGTGCTGCGGCAGCGCCGGCATCTACAACCTGGTGCAACCGGAGGAGGCAGCGGAATTGGGTGCAATAAAAGCTGCGGATTTAATCAATAGCGGTGCCGCAATAGTGGCCAGCGCCAACATTGGTTGCAGCCTGCAGATACGCCAACACATGCTCGAGCAAAAAAAGCCTTTACCCGTTGCCCATCCCATGGAATTACTGGCCCGCAGCGCTGGTTTATTGGAGTTTGGTTAATTGCAATTGCTAGCTATCCAGCCGCCAAGCTTCTAGCAACTGCCAACACTGCCGCAGGCTGGTGGCATCACCGAGATTGCCGGGGAAGGTAACAATTGGCAGATCGCCCCAAACAGGATGGTGAGGTTGGGGCTGCAGCAGGGAAAGGCCCGGCAACAACTGGCCCAAAAGTTGCAGGCGATCTAAACCAAGGCCAGCGCGCAACAAAGTAAAACTGGTGGTGCCACCTTTTGCGATCACAAAACCCAAAGGTGGCCCCAGGCTTAGGGCCAATTTGGCCATCCTTAGGGCTAGGTGTTGCTGCTGGGCTGGGCTGAGGCCGCGCCGTTCACCGCGGCTGCTAAACAGCACTGGCGTTAGCCCCTGGCTGCGGATTGATTGCAGATTGGTTAACAGCAACGGCTCAAATTCTGTTGCTGCTGGCTGATCAACTGGATATTCCACACCCCTGCAGCCGGCTTCAGCAAGCAGCAGTTCCAACTGTTGATCCGCCAAGGGCACATGGGATCCAACTATCACCAAGCCAGGGCCGCGGCAGGGGGGTAGATCAGCTTTGCTTAGTAAACGGGGCTTGAGCCCAGCCAAACCATTCAGCAAGCTGGCAGCACTTTGGCAAAAGTGACGCCTACCGCCATCTATCAATTCAAAGCGCAGGGTTTTAGCTAACTCATCTAAATCTTCTGATGTGTGGGCATCAATCACCGCCCATTGGCCTATCGCTAAATCAGCCAATGGTTGATTTGCTTTTAAAAGCGCCACCTGGGCTGCATTTATGCGGCCAGCACTTTTTGTAGCCAACCACTCGCTAAGCACACTGGTTTGATAACCAAAACGCTGATCTGCGGCAAAGGCGCTCAGATGCACCGGTTTGCCATGGAGCAAATGGCTGCCACCCTCAGTGGTGCGGCCCCCCTGGGGGAATGCTGGCACCAATAAGTTGGCGTGGAATGGCCCAAGGGCAGCGCTGATCAGCTCCTGCTCCAAGGGGGTGTGGCCCCTCAAGGTGGAATCACCGCGGCTAACCACCAGCCAAGGCCGTTGATAATTTTCTAAAAGTGGTTTGAGCCGAGCGCAGATCAACTGCAGTTGATCCCGCACCTGTTCGGGTTCTAGGGCACGGCTATTGGTGATTAAAAACAAAAGGGCAGAGGGGTCTGCAAGGCCCGCAGCCAGGTTGCTACTGCTGAAATTCAACAACAAAGAACAACCATGAACGGTTTGTGAGCCTGTGGGGTCATCGTCAAAGACGATGATCTTGATGTTGTGCTCCATCTGCCGGCATGCCGGGTTTCGCTCCAGTTGTAATGCCAGAGCGCGAGGAATTAAGCCAATTGGTGCTTGAACTCCATGCCGATGGCCGCCCATGGGTACCGAGCGGCCTTGGTAATCACCTGCATTGGGGTGCTGCCTTGCAGGCGGATGCGGGCATGGTGCTGAGCATGGCCCGCTGCAACCGCGTTATTCACCATGCCGTAGCCGATTTCAGCGTAACGGTGGAAGCCGGATTGGGCCTAGCCAAACTGCAGGAGGTTCTTGCCGCCCAGGATCAATGGTTGCCCTTGGATCCGCCCCTGGCTGGCCCCAGCAGCATCGGCGGTTTAGTGGCACGGGGTTTAAGCGGCCGCTTACGCCACCGCTACCGCGACCTGCGTGATCAATTGCTTGGGATCAGCCTCTTGCGCAGTGATGGCACCACGGCAAAAGCCGGCGGCAAGGTGGTTAAAAATGTGGCCGGCTACGACCTAATGCGTTTGTTTTGTGGCAGCTGGGGCAGCCTTGGCCTAATCAGCGAATTAACCCTGCGCACCATGCCATTGCCCAAGGGACGCCAAATAGTGCAGCTAAAAGGTGCACTGGAAGACCTACAACAACTGCGCCAACAATTGCTTTTGCATAGCTCCATGGCGCTGGAATTTATTGAATGGCGCCAGGGGCCAGGGGTAGCAACATGCCTGCAA
>Ga0214923_10008171_pt1 | contig 11226 bp, 12 predicted proteins | sample LL1510_MetaG_FD_177993 | JGI IMG/M metagenome (GOLD analysis project Ga0214923, IMG submission 177993) | Freshwater microbial communities from Lake Lanier, Atlanta, Georgia, United States - LL-1510 | ecosystem: Environmental > Aquatic > Freshwater > Lake | place: USA: Georgia | collected... | reverse complement strand
AACAATTTTTAAAACAAGGGTATACGGAACAAGATATAGCATCTTGCTATATGGGTGTTATCATGACATCCAATTGGAATGCCCCATTAAGGTATTAACATGAATATAATAGTAACGGGTGGAGCTGGATTTGTTGGCTCAAATTTAGTAAAACAACTTAAACAAGAAGGACATTCAATTGTAGTTATCGATAACTATAGTGCTGGTAAACATGAAAATGAAATATCTGGCGTTGTGTATATCAATGATCATACAAAAAATATAAACACAATTGAATTACCGATTGAACCAGATGTTGTATTTCATTTAGGCGAGTATTCTAGAATACATCCATCTTTTGATGAATATGAACGAGTTTGGAACTATAATACCGTAGGTACATTCGAAGTAGTTAATTTTTGTATGAAACGAAACATAAAAATTGTATACGCAGCATCGAGTACTAGATTTGCAAAAGAAGGAATAAATCATTCTCCTTATTCGTTAACTAAATCAATGAGCGTTGACTTAGTTAAAAGTTTTGCCAATTGGTATGATTTAAAATATGCAATTTGTTATTTTTACAATGTGTTCGGGCCCGGTCATGATAGTTCACCAGTACCGGGGTATGAGTCTGTTATAAGTATATTCGAAACACAATATAAAAACAATCAGCCATTAACTGTAGTCGAAAATGGTGAACAACAACGAATGTTTACATATGTCGGTGATGTTGTTGATGGTTTAATTAAATCATGGAAATATGAAACAAATGATGAATTTGATTTGGTTAATCCAATACGATCTTATAAAATAATTGAAATAGCAAAAATGTTTTCTAATAATATTGTTTTTGTTGAATCAAGAAAAGGTGATCGTACAAATAGCGATCCACAAGTATATGATGATACTTGTAAAAAATTAAATTGGAAACCAGTGCTTTCTATTGAGCAATGGATTAAGGAATTAGTAAATGAACATAATTTATCCCATTAATGGTCGAAATGAAAGAATGGGTAGTTTATTTTCTACGCCTAAACATCTTTTATTACATCGAGGTACTGAATTAATATTAAAATCAATTGAAACCGTCAAACAACGTTTTATAGGTGCGAATGTTATTATTTTAACAAATCAATCATATTATGATGCACTTCAAAAATTATTAGATTCTTCCGTTACAATTAAAGTTATTCAACAAACAAATTCTCAAGTAGAAACACTTCGTATCGTAACTTCTAAATTAGAAGGTGCATGTATGTTCATTGATTGTGATATTTTACCAATTGATATTACGCAATTTAATAAAGAACATTCAACCGTTTTTACTTTTTTAAATGATACTAAATTATTAAATTATAGTAATTTTAAATCTGATGCAAATAACAATATTTTAGAATGTAATGAAAAACAAAAATTACATAAATATGCTGGTGCAGGAATGTATTATTTTTCAGATGTAAAATTATTTAATGAATACTCATTAACATGTAAAAATATATCAGAATGTATTAACATAATGTTATTGAATAACATCGATTGTAAATTAAATACTGACAGTATTATATATCGTTATGGTACATTGCAAGATATTTACATTGATAATTTTTCATTTCGTAATTCTAAACAAAAAGATTTAAGTACAGGATTTACTAAAAATACGGTTATTAAAAATAAAAATACTGTGATTAAAACTGGCGAATTGGTATGTTTTGAAAATGAATGGTATCAGTCATATAAAAACAAAAAACAAATTCCTAAAGTTATATCATATCATGATAATCAAATTGTATTAGAATATATTAAACGAAATGATGATTTTAATTTAGATGATGTATTTGATTTGATTGATACATATAAAATATATGATAAATTAAATGATTTAAGATTTGATAGTTATATACAAAATATTGAAAATCATTTAATCAAAAATTCGAATATAACCAATGGATCTAAGTTAATTAATAAGTTAAAAAAATTACAAATTCAACCAACATTTTGTCATGGCGATTTAAGTGTTATGAACATGATTCCAACCATTAATGGACTTAAAATGATTGATCCGTTGTATTCAAAATATAAATTTGGATCATATGAATTAGATTTAGCAAAATTATGTTTTAGTTTTAAATTTTATAAAAATGATTCGGCATCATTTAATTATATAAAAGAAGTTGCAAAAATAAATTATATTGATATATTAATTGCTGCTGAAGCAGTACGAGTAGCATCGTATAAAAACGAATATAGTTTTATTGCTGAAAATTTAATAAACGAACTAATATGAAACCAAAAACTATAATATGTGATATCGATGGGACGTTAGTATATCATAGCACGCCAACTGAAAGTTCAAATCCAAATTTTATTATGAAATTACTACCCGGAACAATGGAAAAATTAGCAGAATGGGATTATCTTGGGTATAACATTATATTAATAACTGGACGAAAAGAAAGTTTGCGAAAAGTAACAGAACAACAATTATCAAATGTTGGAATTTTTTATGATCAATTAATTATGGGAGTTGGTAGTGGAACTAGAATTTTAATTAATGACAATAAACCAGCTGGCGACATAACAGCTGTTGCTATTAATTTAACTAGAAATCAAGGAATTCAACAAATCAAAATATAAAAAGGTAATATCATGAATGTAAACAATTATGGCTACAACTTTGTAGTAACAGACAATCCATCTTATTTAAATTTTTGGAAAAGTCATTTTAGTACTGATTGGGAATCAGATACATTTCAATTTTTAAATAAACATATAAATGCAAATAAAACCGTATTAGATATTGGAGCTTGGATTGGCCCAATTGCCATTCCTGCTGCATTAGCTTCAAAACAAGTTATATGTTTTGAACCAGATCCGGTTGCATACGATGAACTACAAAAAAATATATATTTAAACAATTTAACAAATATACATGTAGAAAAAAAAGCCGTGTCTATTCATGATAAAATTTGGTTAGGTGCAGATGAATTAGGCGAAAGTATTACCAGAGATACATGCGATGCAAATAAATTTTCAATTGATTGTATCAATATTGAAATGATTTTAAAAAAATATGAATTAACAGAATCAGATATTTCATTTATAAAAATTGATATCGAAGGGCATGAATCTGAATTATTGCAAGATGTTACATTAATGAATTTAAATGTTCCGATGCATATTTCAATTCATTACCCATTTGCTACAAATCATGAAGAATTTTCTAGAAAGATCCGTCCGTTTTTTGCAGCAAAAAACATTGATATTGATACATTTGATCGTTCAAGACACATAAGCGTATGGATAAATTAAAAACATGTATAGTATTTGCAGTATCTGTATTTGATACGGATAAAATGTATGTTTTAACCGAATTCATGGATACATTTAAAAATCATTTTTTTGATTGTGATTTATATATCGGAATAAATTATAATTCGTGTTTAGACGTAGAATCAATAATTGAAGCATACGGATTAAATACATATGTTTCACGTTTAATAAATTCAGAACTATATACTAGATCAGATGCCAGCGCATATCAATTAGCACTTAAATCGTTAAAAGAATCTAAAAAAACATATGATATATATTGGTTTGCTCATACAAAAGGAGCGGTAAATTTTAGACCAAACGAACGAAAAATGTATTTAACTGAAATGTTTGCGAATAGAAAACATATTGAATCTATATTTTCTACAAATAATTATTTAGGTAGTTACGGACTACGAGGTGTTTCTAGAAGTGCTAGTCAAATACAATGGTCAGTTTACAATAAAGATCATGAGCTCGATATTTGTTCAAATGTAATTAGTAATAATTTACCATATACTCACGTAAATTGGTCCTACATGGAAACCATGTACGTTATAAACAAACAATCAATTGAAACATTTTTATTATTATCAACAAATACATTTTATAATACAAAAATTGAAGAACCATGTTATTTTGAAGTAATATTTCCATGGATTTCTACAAGATGTGGATATTTTCCATATGTACATCAGTCATCTTGTTTCTTTGGAGAACGAAATCTTAAAGACATAACAAATGAATGGATTCAAAACAATAATTTACATCATCTTAATGCTTATTTAAATTTATGAAATTATTAGTATCATTATCATCATATGGCGAGAAAAATTTACATTATCTTAATCACGTAATTGATGTTTATAAATCATATAAAAAATATGATGTTACAATTGATGTGCATTGTACAGTTAAATTAAATCGCAATGATATCAATCAAATAGTACACGATAATCCGGAAACAACATGTTTATTTCATAGACAAGATTTTATACGAAAACAAAATAATTTTGATTTGTTTTTGTTTGCAGAATATGATATGTTAATACAAGAATCTTGTATTGATACATTTTTAAAACATGATAAACTTTTACCAATTGATTATTGTTTAGGATTTATTCGTTATGAAAATACACCCGAACAAATTCAATATTTAATTGATTTATGGAAAAACATTAGCGGATACAATTACATTAAAAATTATAATATATCATTAAATAACAATGAATATTTTAGTTTAACAAATGTACATCAAGCCGCATATATTTTGACACGGGATAAATTAAAGTATGTAATTGAAAATACAGATTTTAATATAACTGCATTAGATGGCAATGGACCTGAATTAGCATCATCTGGAATATTCAAAGATTGGCCCATTGGGCCGCGCGGTGTTATGAACAAAGTATTACCGTTAAACAGAAATGATTTAGAACATTGTTTTATTCATCATATGGCTGATTGTCATTGTAATGCTCCGGGCGTTAATGCAGACCCAATAACATTTAGAAACAATACAATAACAAAAGATTTGTTATTTGAAAATTTAAACTTATAATACATTATGAATTCAATTGAAACAAACACTAATGGTAAAAAATTCTTAGTTACAGGCGGCACTGGATTTTTTGGAAAAAATTTTAAAACATATGTTGAACAACTTGGCGGTATTGTTATAACAATTGGATCATCGTATGATTTATCCGATGAACAACAAGCAGACCATTTATTTAAAAACATATTAACTGATAAATTTGATTATATTATCCATGGTGCAGCATTGCAAGCTGCCGGAGATTGGCCAATACATCATAAAGCAGAACAATATGATATCAATTTAAAAATACATACGAATACATTTAAAATGTGGCATAAGTATCAACCACAAGCAAAAATGATAGGCATCGGAAGTTCTTGTTCATATCCGAAAACAAAAGAAGTTCTAGCAGAATCAGATTATTGGGATGGTGCAATGCACGAATCAGTTGATATTTATGGTTTTACTAAAAAAGCAGTAAGTGTAGGAATTGAAGCATATAAAGACCAATATAAACTAAAAGGTACAACAGTTATATTTGCTACATTGTATGGTCCGCATGATCATTTCGACCCAGAAAAATCACACGTTGTTTCTGCATTAGTTAAGAAATTTGTAGATGCAGTTGATAACAATGAAACAGAAGTTGAAGTTTGGGGCGACGGCACACAAACAAGAGAATTAATTTACGTTGATGATCAAATCAAAGCATTGTTATCTGTTTTAGATTATAATGGATCATTAATTAATATCGGTACCGGTAAATCTATTACAATCCGCGAATTGGCAGAAACAATTAAAGAACAATCTGGGTTTGCTGGCAATATATTTTACAATACCAATCGATTTGTTGGAATCAAACATAAAGTTTTAGATGTTACATTAGCTAAAAATGAATATGGCTGGACATCTATTATTCAACCAGATTCATTAAATAATAACTTAAAGAAAACTATCGATTGGTATAAACAAAATAAAGAATAATATGAAAGTAATTTTATTTTGGATAGAGCTGGTTACACATCTGAAATTTTTTCAAAAAGGATAGATTAATGAAAAACGAAGTAGGCATCGTAGTTTCTAGATATTATGAAGATTTACGTTGGATAGAACAAATTACATCGAATGTAGATGTATATGTATATAATAGGTCCGGCGAATCTCCCGGAATGGGAGTTCCGGATGCAGTTGCATGGGCAAAACCAAAAGACCCAAATGATGTTTTAGGCGGCTTAGATGTAGAACGATGCAAAGCAAATGGCATTAATTTAGAAATTATTAATATACCAGATGATCCAGGCTTTGAAGCTAGTACATATGCATTTCATTGTTATTCCAAATACAAACAGTTAAATGACTATACGGTATTCGTACAAGCTCATCCAGAAATATACGTTTCAAATGTAATTAATATATTTAATAATCCAGATCAAATTAAACATACTACATATACAAAACAACCCGGTGGGCAATTAACAAATTCTATTCCGCATGTAATTGAATCTGTTATAGAATTTGAACCATTTTGTGATCAAATCGGAACGATATGGCCCGATCAAGATTATCAATGGTCTTTATACAGTGATGATTTTTCAAAAGTTCCGTGGTTGGAATTTTGTAAATCGATGCCATCTACTAATATTGATGGTAAATGGAATCCTCCAACTAGTTGGGAGTTTGGTGCTGGAAATCAATTTATTGCTAGTAAAAAATTAATAAAAAAAAATTCAAAGTCATTCTATAAAAAAATACAAGATTTTACTAATTCATATATGGACCCAAATGGTGATAATCGGCCAGCATGGCAACAGCTAAATCAAGGTCCCAACATTATGGAAGGTATTTGGAAATTTATATTCTAAATTTAAATTAATTTATATTTATATAAAAGGTTATATGCATATTACAATACCAAATTTACCAGAGTTATTGAGAAAAACAACTAACATTAATCCTACAAATGTTTTTGAAATTGGAGCATCAAACGGAGCAGATGCTTGGCATTTACAACAATCATTTAATGTTGACCCAAAACGAGTATATTGTTTCGAAGCTAATCCGGGAAATTATCAAACACTATGTAATAATTTTCCAGATTTTAATAATTTTCATGTAGCAATATCTGATTTTACAGGAAAACAAACATTTCAATTACATGGTCCGGCTGCTGATATTTCATCATTTAAAAAACGAGTAAGTCATTATGTTTATCATGGTCATTATTTAGATAATTATAATGAGATTGAATTAGACACATATCGAATGGATGATTTTATTATCGAACATGATATTAAGTCTATTGATGTATGTAAAATTGATGTAGAAGGTTGTAGTTATGAAGTATTATCTGGATTTGGAAAACAGCTGAATATTGTTAAATCTATTCATATTGAAGGAGAATTAATTGAGTTATATGAAAATCAAAAATTATTTGATGATTTCAAAATTTTATTGATTGATGCTGGATTTACAATGATTGATTATTGTGATTTTGATGCTGCAACACAATGTGATTCGGTTTGGATAAAAAATGAATTTTTAAAATAGAAAGAAGTTATGACTATATTAATAACAGGAGCAGCTGGGTATATTGGTTCCGTTTTAATTGATTACCTATTTAATACTCAAGATGAAATGTTTGATAAAATTATCGCTGTTGATAGTTTAATGTACAATCAAACAACTCTTACTCAATATTGTCATCGAAATAAATTTGAGTTTCATAAACTCGATGTTCGCAATTACGATAAAATGCTTCCGTTAGTACAAGAAGCAGATGTAATTATTCCGTTAGCTTGTATTGTTGGAATGCCAGCATGTAAAAAATATCCAGAACTTACAATAGCAACCAATCAAGAAGCGGTTCAATGGTTAACTAAAGTAACTCGTCCTGATCAAAAAATTATTTTTCCAACTACAAATAGTGGTTATGGTATTGGACAAGATGGAATTCATTGTACGGAAGAAACACCATTGAATCCAATTTCGCTATATGGGGTAACTAAAACTCAAGCTGAAAAGTCGTTATTAGCAAACGGCAATGCAGTTACCTTAAGATTAGCTACCGTATTTGGTATGTCTCCTAGAATGCGTTTGGATTTGTTAGTGAATGATTTTACATACAAAGCTTATAAAGATAAGTATATTGTATTGTTTGAATCTCATTTCAAACGTAATTTTATACATATTCAAGACATTGCATATACCTTTGTTTTTGTTATGAAAAATTTTGACAAAATGAAAGGGCAAATATTTAATGTAGGTTTATCATCAGCTAATATTAGTAAAAAAGAATTATGCGAAACAATCAAAACATTTATTCCTGATTTTTATATTGCTGAAAGTGAAATTAATGAAGACCCCGATAAACGCAATTACATTGTAAGTAATGATAAATTAGAAGCACTAGGGTGGTATCCTAAATTTACATTAGAAGCTGGAATTGCAGAATTACTTAAAGCATACCCAATTATTGAAAATTCAAACAATAACTTTACAAATTTATAATGAAAATACTTTTTATAGCAAAAGGTGATCTGCCAGATTATCAAAGCGATATGATATTTCATGGCGGACGTATGTCGTTAGGAGATAATTTTGTTGATTGTAACAAATTATGGTACATGTATAAAGATGAAAAAGATCGTCATTGGACAACAAGAGTACCAGATGCTGGCAAATCATATGGTAGAGGATTTACCATGTGCGGTAGATTAACTGAAGACAATATTGATAGAACTAATATTCCAGAAAAAATTAAAAAACATTATTTTGATAAAATTATATACGGTTCTTGTACAAGATGTTTAGACTATTTTGATTTAGTTATAGAAACATATGATAAAAAAGATGTAATTTTAGTTGATGGAGAAGATGATCAATCTATCAAAACTAATTTATTAGAATATGGTACATATTTTAAACGAGAACTTTTAACTAATGATATGGATAAAGCAAAGGCATTGTATTTTGCTATTCCAGAAGATATTATTTTAGAAAATGTTCCAGAAAAACATAAAGAATATGCAACTATAATTCCTGGAGATTTGTCTACATACATATATGATAATGAACGAGACTATTACAATGGTTATCAAGAATCTTATTTTGGAGTTACTTTTAAAAAAGGTGGTTGGGATTGTCTACGACATTATGAAATCATTGCAAACGGATGCATTCCATACTTTCCAGATTTAGAACAATGTCCTCAACACACAATGATTAGTTTTCCTAAAAAATTAATATTAGATTGTAATTTTAAATTACGTATGGGAGAATTAACATCTGAAGATGCTATTGTGTATACTAAATTATTATTGCAATATGCCAAAAACAGTTTAACAACAAAACAACTTTTTAATTATGTAATAAAGGATAGTAATATGAAATCTACGTATATTTTTATTTGTAACTTTAATCGTCTACAACCAACAAAACGTCTTGTTAAGTCATTAACAGACCGCGGTTATTATAATATTGTCATATTAGATAACAAATCAACATATCCTCCGCTGTTAGAATGGTACAAATCATTAGATTCAACTCAAGTATATTTTTGCAAAAGTAATTATGGCCCCGAAGCTTTAGATTGCGTACGAAATTACGAAACTGAATTTCAAAATAAATACAATCATATTGTTTTAAATGAATATCATGTATATACAGATAGTGATGTAGTACCCACAGAAACTGTACCAGACACGTTTATTGATGATATGATTGAATTATGTAAACAATATCAAATACCCAAATTGGGACTTAGTCTTAAAATAGATGATTTACCAGATCACTTTCCGTTAAAAGAACGTGTTATACAACATGAGAGTAGTTTCTTTGAACGAGAATATATTATGGATAAAAAATGTCAATTATTTAAAGCTCCAGTTGATACAACATTTGCTGTTAATTCTCCTGGGATGCCATGCGGATATAGTGATTATGCATATCGAGCAGCTGGTGATTATTTTGCTAGACACGAACCTTGGTATTTTGATGCAAACAATTTACCACAAGATGAAAAATATTATTTAGATCACATTGAAGGACCAAGGCCACATTGGTCAAATATATTAAAGTCAATGATTAATCAATAATTGGAAAATTTAAAAAAAATACATATAATAAAGTATGATATTATTAGCAACACTCAATCATAATCTGCCTACTTGGACAGATAATTTAGTATCACAATTACAACGAGATCCATTATTTACTAATTGCGAATTAATGGTCGTCGACAATGGATCAAGTGAACCATTAGCACATTCAACAACGCATTGTTTAGAAGAAAATGTATTTTTTGGTGGCGGATTTAATACGGTATTGGAATATTTTCTTTCAACTGATCATGATTATCTTTACTTTTTAAACAATGATTTAGTTTTTCACGGTCCTGCATTTTTAACTACATCAATGCGAGAAGCTAAACAATCTGATGCTGCAGTATATTCTCCTAGTATTATCAATGCTTCAATTGATCAATGCCATTGGAAACAAATGTGGAATTGGGGTAATGGGTTGCGAGAAGTTCGATGGATAGATTTTCAATGCCCATTATTGCGACGAGATGTTTTAGAACTCATACAACGATATCCAGATGAATTAATTTATGGATGGGGTTTAGATTTTTATACCGGTTGTATAACAAAAACACATAATTTAAAAACAGTTGTTTCTGACACCAATACAATTACTCATATGAATTCTTTAACATTCAAAGAAAATAAAATTAACATTGGAGTTTCTAAATTTTGTAGCATTGCTGATCAAAATATGAATTCATATTTTTTAAATTCAAAATTTCATTCATTATACATCTCATTAAGATCATATGGAGAACAATATGCGATATGATATATATCAATTAACTGAATTTTTAAAAACAAAAAAATATGATATCATTAGTAATACCTAGCTACAATAACTTGCAGCATCTTAAGAATGTTTATGCAAGTATCAAAAAACATGCATCTAGTGCAGAAATTATTTTATTAGATGATGGATCAACAGATGGTTCATGGGAATGGATTCAACAACAAGACTGCGTTTCGTATCGAAGTGACAAACGAGTAGGTCATACTATATTATACGATAAAGGAATCGACCTCGCAACAAATGATATCGTGGGTATTTTACATGCCGATATGATTATTAGTCCATTATATATTGAAAACATGTTAAAGCACTTACAGCCAAAAAAAGTTGTCTGTGCAACGCGTATTGAACCACCGTTACATCCAGAGGGCAAAGAAAAAATCATCATGGATTTTGGCCAAGATTTTGATACATTAAATATTGCAAGTTTTGAACAATATTGTGATACCTTACAAAATAAATTTAAAGATCAAACATCTAAAGGTATGTTTGCTCCATGGATTCTTTATAAATCAGATTTT
>Ga0214923_10008170_pt1 | contig 11226 bp, 1 predicted proteins | sample LL1510_MetaG_FD_177993 | JGI IMG/M metagenome (GOLD analysis project Ga0214923, IMG submission 177993) | Freshwater microbial communities from Lake Lanier, Atlanta, Georgia, United States - LL-1510 | ecosystem: Environmental > Aquatic > Freshwater > Lake | place: USA: Georgia | collected 2015-10-15 | reverse complement strand
CTGCCTCACGCCAGTCAGCGATGCAAAACAACCCGCAAAACAGCCCCACTATTTTTCAACAAAAAGACGCAGAAATAGCTCAAGCTCGCGCTGCTATGCAGCAAGCACAACAAAAAGAACAACAAACACAACAAAAAGAACAGCAACTTGGCGTTATTGGTGCACTAATGGCAAAGAAAGCCCAAGATCTCCAAGCTCGTGAAGCTATGGGCGTAGCTCAACTTCCTGTAAACCCTGATATGTTTACCGCTATGCACGGTGGAGTTGTGTTTAGTGGTGGAGGAAGAGTGCCGGGATATGCTAGCCGTGGACTAGTAGAAGATGAAGCGTTTAGGATGGCTAATGCAGAACCACAACTTTTGAGTGAAGAATATTTACCTGCGCTTGACCCTCTTCAAAAGCGTATTGCCCAAATAGAAGAGTTAAGAAATAAAAGACTTGCTAGTCTTAGAAATGCAATGTTATCTCCAGAACAAAAAGAAGAAACAGAAAACAAAGAAAGGGAAAGACTTGCGGAACAATATAAAAAATACAAAGAAGGTATAGCAGGCTTAGACGAACAAACTGCGGCGGCATTGTTAGGTAAAAGGCCAGATATTTTATCCGGTATTATTTCAGGTTTGCCGGGAAGAGGCGCAAGAGTAGCAGACGTATTATTGGGTGCTGCTAAAGGTGTAACGGGTCAACAAGCTGAATATGAAAAACGCGAACGTGAAGCTGCTAAATACATAGCAGATGCTAAACGCAAAGAAGCCGCTGCCGATTTTGCTGAACAACGTAACCAAGATGCGCTTGCAAAAGAATTACGCAAATCTGTACAAGATGACATGCTTAAAGCTGACGAGCTTATTGGGCGTGATGTTTCTTCTGGAATTGAAACAGTTAAAAGTATTGCTGGGCTTGAAGAACAACGCGCAGAGCGTGGGGAACGTAGGGAAGATCGTAGGTTGACACGCGAGCAAGCAGATAGGGCACACGCTTTAGATCTACGTAAATACGAAGAAGCCCCTAAACGAGCCGAAGCTTTGGCTATACTAGAAGCAAAATTACGAAGAGAAGGTAGAGTACCAACAACCGAAGAGCGTATCTATATGAACGCTACGCTTGGCATGAACAAAGATGAGATAGTAGCGTTTTCTAAAAAACTGCTTGAAGGAAAAAATAAATCAAGTAGTGGAATAGATGAAGACACGCTTGTACGTGAGTACAATAAAGCTAAAGCAGAACACGACACAAACATTAGAACCCGCAACAAACCATTTATTTCCTATACTGAATGGAAAAAACAATATACAGGGGGAAGTAGTGCTGAACCTGAGCAACGTACCATAAATTTTACAGAGATTAAATAACAATGGCGTACTCAATACGTTTACCTGATGGAACGTTGGTTGAAAATATTCCAGATTCTGTTACTCCCGAAGAAGCCAAACGGCGTATTATTGCGCAGTATCCAGAGTTTGGCCCTAAACCGGAAGGCGGCGTTAAAGGTGCATTAAAAAAAGGTGTTGAATCTTTAGTTTCTGGTTTAGTTGGTGGAGTTAAAGGTGTTGTAGATCCCGAACGCGCTGCACAAGAAACTTTAGAACGTGAACAAAGTATTGCCCAACGCTATAAAGACGAAGTTGGGTTTGATAAATTAAAAGAAGCATATCAACAGCAAGGTTTGTTTGCTGCTGGTAAAGAGCTATTACGACAGGCGCCTATTGCTACTGTTGAACAAGTGCCGCAAATTGGTCTGTCTTTGGGTAGCACATTTACTGGCGCACGTTTGGGCGCTATGGCAGGTGCTCCGTTTGGTCCAGTTGGTGCGGGCGTTGGAGCTACAGTTGGTGGATTAGCTGGTTCGTTTGCGCCTTCGTTCTTGCAACAGTTTGGTTCAAACCTTTCTCGCCAAGCGGCTGAGGGCAAAACAATTAATGCAGCAGACGCTGCCACTGCTGCGACTGCACAAGCCGGATTAGAAACTGCTGCGGGTGTTTTTGTTCTTGGCAAACAAATGGTAGGAAAATTAATTGGTATACCTGAAAAAGCCTTAGACACTGCCGCAGGTAAAGCCGTTGCAGATGCAAGTTTAAAACGCACACTTACAACAGGTGCAGCAAAAGCTGTTGGTGTAGAAGTTCCCACTGAAGTTGCGCAGTCTATGCTTGAGCGTTTGCAAGCTGGGCTGTCACTTACCTCAGATGACGCGTTCAAAGAGTATGGCGAGGCAGCGTACCAAACTATTTTAGCTACACCTGCATTTGGCGGGGCTGCACGGTTAGGTGAACGCAGCGCAGCGCGTGCACAAATAGAACAACAGCAAAAACAAGATGCTATTTTAAAACGACGACAAGAAGCAGAGCGTTTAGCAAAAGAAAAAGATTTAGTTGATCGTCAACGTCGTGCGCAAGAAGCCGGTGTTCCGTTGTTTGCCCAAGACAAACGCGCCCTTGATTTAGCAGAAGCTGCTGTAACTGGGCCTCCAGCCCCCAGCGCACCTACACAAGTAGATCGTACGCAAGATATTGTTGAGTTGCAAGACGAATATGCGCGTGTGTCGCGTTATGTAGATAATGTGCGTACAGCGATTGCTGAAGCGTCTAAAGCTGGAGATGTTGATACGGTTACGCAATTAAGCAAACGCCTTACACCTGTAATTCAAGGATTAAAACAAACTGAAGAACGTTTAGCTGAATTTGGCGCTGTTCCTGACCCAGAAGAAGCAATAACTAAATCGCAAGAAAAAGAAGCCAAACTTTTTAAAAACATGCAAAAACAAGCCGAACTTGGTGAAAGCCAAAAAGCAGGCGAACTTGCAGAACAAATTAAAACTTTACGTGCAGAGCGCGATCAACTTAAAGCGCAGTTACCGCAAGTTGGCGGCGAAGAACTGTTTATGGAAACGCCTGCTGGGTTTGTGTATCCCGAAGCTACAAGACGTGCAGAACGTTTGGCAGAAGAAATTGACACTGGTTATTTGCAAGAATTACCTCCTGCTAAAACAACAGAAACGATGGAAGAGCGCATAACTAAGCGCCAAGAAAAGTTACGTGAGGAAGAAGCGCGGCTTGTTGAAAAACAAACACGGCGTGATGTGAAGCAGCTTGCCAAGTTAATGATGGGGGCTGACACCACAGAAAATCAAGCAATACAACGATTAGAGCGTACGCTTGAGAGTCCGTTAAGTTTAAGAGCACTTGGGCTGTATAAGCCTGAAGAACGGCAGACGTATGCAGATGCAATTAGTCGTGGTGAGATAACGCCGACAGTTCAGAAGCTGCTAAAGGTTAAATCGTTTGATGAGATTGAAGCGCAACTAGCCAAAGAACGTGAAGAATTAAAAACTTATCTAGCGGAAGGTAAACAGTTAGTTACCCCTGAAGACGAAAATCGTTTTACTCCTGATGGGCTTAAAGCCTTTGCTACTCAGGTGCGCATCAACGAGCTTGAAATACTTAAACGCAATCAGCCTGCTAAACCTACTGAGCTTTTAATTAAAGAGCTTTTGCCGAGTAATAAAGATATTGAACGTATTGAAAAACTTGAAGAAGAACGCAAAATAGCTGTTGAGCAAGCAAAAGCAAACAAAGCTAAACTTAACGTGCTTGTTGCAAAACCTGCTGCAAATGAAGAACAACTTGCTCAAGCACAAGAACGCTATGATACGGCAATAAAAGATATTACAGCACGTGACACAGAAATCGAACAGATTAAAAATAAAACACGTGTTGGTGGGCCAAAAGTTCAAGAAAAAATTAAAAACGCGCAAAATAAACAAGATCAAAATTTTGATAATTTTGCGTCATCCCTTGACGAACTACGCCAAACAAAACTTGGGCAGACTGAGCGCGGATATCGTTACTACGTCAGTGCTATGGCGCAAGAAGCTGCGGATAGCGGCAAAGAATACACGCCCCCCACGTTTGAAGAATTTAAAAAACAATCTACCATCAAACGTAAAGATACGCTAGAACAAGTTGTTGCTGCCCGTAATAATTATATTGTTGAAGTGCTTGACGAAATTGACGCTACGCGAAAGGCTGAGGGTGTACGAGGTGTTACAGATGCTGAGCGCAACATGTTAAGCAAACAGCTTATGAAAAAAATGGATGAGTTAATCATACGTGGACAAGAGTTTGATCCTGTCGTTGTTGTGGGTGTTAAAGATATTTTAGTTGAACCCGCTGTTATGCGGCAAGGTAAAGTTATTCGCAGTGCACGGTATAAAACAGTTGAAGATACTGTCACACGTCGTCAGGAACTGCCGCGCATTACGCCCAGCAAAAACATCACTAAAGAACGTCTTGCTGCGGATATAAAAGCAGGTGTGCAGGCCGCACGTCCGTTTGCTCGTGCGCTTGCTGTAACCCAAGAAGAAATTGCAGAAATACGTGAACAAGCGTTATCTCGTGCAGCACGTCCTGCTAAGCGGGCACAAGGTGAAGGCTTTGAGCTTACGGGAGCTATACCACGTAAAGGCGCAGCAGCTCCGGTAGTTGAAGAAGAAGTAGCACTAGCTCCAGAAGTTGGCGGCGCTCAAATGGAGTTATTTACTGAAAAAGAGCTTGAGCCTCGTGCTATCACTCGCAAAACGCCTGAAGCGTTTATGCGGTTTCTCAATTCGCTTAAAGTCTCCAAGATGCGTAAGCAAATTAGCGACGCAAAGAAAAATGTTGAGCAAGAAACAGAAAAAATTAAGGCAGATGCAAAGAAAGCAAATGAAGCTTTTGAAGCAAGTCTAAATAAACTTGCGGCAAAAACAGAACAACAACGTCTTGATACGTTGGCTGTGGCTAGAGAACTAGAAGATAACGCTATTGTTGAAATTAACAAACAAGGTCTTGCAGATCTTCAAGGGCTTGTACAGAAATTAACGCAAGAACTTGCAACAAAAACAAACCAGTACAAAAGCATAGTTCAAAAAGCTGAACGCGCTGAATACTACATTCCAGATGCCGACCGTAAAGCAGCAGATGAATATTTGAGCAGTTTAAGAGAAGATCTAGACGCTGTACGTGCCGAAATTAAAGATGCCCAAGCATTGTTAGGCACAGGACTTGAACAAGGAACCATACCCTTTGACTTGCGCAAACAACGCGCAGAACTTCTTAAAAATTTAAAAGAAACATTTGATTTATTGCCGCCTTCTGAAATTGAAAAGTATGGAGAGATTAATCCAAAAACAGGAAAGCCAAGAAGCCCTGATACGTTTTATAGATTTATTGAAAGCAAAACGTTAGACGGAAAACCTGTCAAGGAAGATGCTTCGCTCACTGAAAAAAAACAAGCGTTTAGAGAATTAGAAAAAACAATTAATGAAAGGGCAGGCACACGAAATCTTGCGCGTGCTGTCGTTGCCGTAGATTCTCGGTTGGCGTTTGAAAGAGATTTACTTAAAAAACTTACAAGTAAACAAGAAAGATTAGTTGCTCCTAAACAGCAAGAAACCGAACAAGCGTTAGCGCGACGCAACATTGCTATATTGGAATCTTCTAAGCGTCGTTTGGCAGACCTCCAAGCTAAAGCTAGAAAAGGCGAAGAAGCCCGACAACTTGGGCTTGGTTTGCCGGGGACAAAACTTGAGCGCAAAAATGTTGTCATTGAAACAGACGAAGAAACTATTGAGCTTAAAAAGAAATACAACCAGCAAGTTGCTAACGTACGTAGCGAAATGTCTAAACTCAAAAAGAAAATTGAAGGTGCTGAGAAAGGTAAAGCCGAAGTTGCCACTGCACAGCTAACAGCGCTTTATGGCAAGCTGGAAGCGTTACGTCAAGATCTTGCAAAACTTCAAGACCAACCTATACAGCAAAAAGTTGTAACACCTATTACGGCACTTCCAGAATCGTTTTTTGAAGCGGTTGAAACAAAACAAATTAGTGTATCCAAAGAAAAAAGTAAAAAAGCACTCGTTACTAGACAAAAACAACTTGCAGCAATTGACAGAAAATTAAAAACTGCTAAGGGTGTTGAAAGCACAAAACTCCAAGAAGAAAGACGTTTGTTTTTAGAAACAACTGAAAAACTTGTTGCTGATAAACAAGCCCTTGAACTTGCGGAAAAATTTAATGAAGCGCGTGAACGGGCAGTACGCCCCGATAAAAATATTCCACGCATTACAGAAGAACAACTTGCTGCGCAGCTTGGCACGTATTTGGGTGATATTGCCGTCATTGATGAAAAGTTAAAAGTTAAAGGCAAAAAAGCAGCAGTTGGGTTTAACCGCGAGTTGTTGATTTCTGGAAAAGAAACGCTGCAAGAAACCGTTAAAGAAATAAAATCTTTAATTAATGCGTCTAGCGAGCGTATTGCCACAATCATTGACAACAGCCGCAATACACCACGCGGCACGCCGCTTTCAAAAACAACGGAAGCCGCCAAGCTCCAGTATCAGATTGACGCTATGTCTTACTCAGCCCCAGAAGTTAAAGCTGCGGCTAAAGAACATGGGTTTAAAAGCCAAGAATATGCACGTGCGCTTGTACAAGCGCGACGTAATGCTATGGCAAATATGTCAGAAATGGAAAATGTGCCACAAGCGCATAGCATCCGTAGCTTCTTTGAACGGAAGGGCATCCTTAAATCGCGCGGGGCTGTAGATAATCCGACAACTGTTGCCGATATACGTAACGTAATAAAACAAACTTTCCCGTTAGCAAAAAATTGGTACAACAAAATAACGGTTGTAGCAAACTACGCAGAATTACCCGGAAGTATTATTGACGATGTTCCTGTAGATACGCGTGGTTTTGTCACTCCTGACGGTGACGTATTTTTAATTGCAAGCAACATTCCCAAAGGGCAAGAGCTTGCTGTTTTGCTGCATGAGTTAGGTGCGCACGTTGGCTTCCGTAACATGTTGGGAGAAAAGCCGTACACGGCAATGGCTAAACAGGTTGAAGCGTGGGCTGCGCGTAATGACGGATCACAAGAGTCAAAGATTGCTCAAGCTGCCATGCGTCGTGTTGAGTATGCGTTTGTTGGTGAGACTCCTGATGAGTCAATGCGTAACGATGAGATTCTTGCGTATTTTGTAGAAGAAGCTGTGATTGCAGGGGTGAATCCAACAGGTACGGGTAAAGGCCCAGTAGCCGGTTTCTTGTATCGTCTGTACCAAGGGTTTATCAAACTCATTAACAACTTGCTAGGCCCAGATTTTGCTAATTCCATTAAAGGAATGACTGCGCAAGACTTTGTTGACTTTGCGTACGGCGCTGCTGATTTTGAGTTACGAGGTGAATGGCACGGTTCTGGTGCTTCATTCCGAGAGTTTGATCACTCTCACATAAGCAGTGGTGAAGGGCAGCAAGTGTACATGTGGGGTACGTACACATCTCGTGCGAAAGAAACAGGTGAGTCGTATGCGTATGACAGGCTTAATGACAAAAGCTTTGATCTTGATGGTAACTTTAGAAAAACAGTAAAGTACAAAGGAAAAACAATTGGAGAATGGTTAGACGCAGAAAACGACATCTACGGAATTACAATTGATCCATCGTTTAAGGCGTCAAGTGCTGCGTATCGTGCTAAAGGGCGAGAACAACTTGATGAAGCGTCTTTTGCAATCAAAATGCTTGGAAGCTTTAAAGATACTATTAAGCGTTACCCTGAAACTTATTCAAAAATTATAGCAGATAAAAACTACACAGAACTTTTAAAGGATTTGCGTTCTATATTTAAAGCTAAATTAAAAGTCGATTTGTCGTTACTTATTGATGAAACTAACGATCCAGATATAGATGTCCAAACTGCGGCTAAAAAAGATTTAGAGCTATTAGCAAAAGCAACTCCAAACGACTTTAGCTTTGAAGGTTTAATTGTTCCAGAACCACCTAGCGCGTACCTATATCGCGTTATGTCTGAACGTGGGCAAAATGAATATTGGGAATTAGAAGCTCCGTTGGATGAGCAATCACAACATGTACAAAATTCTTTTGACGCGTTGTTAAATGACATAGCAGACCCTGAAGATGCTGCCATGTTAAGAAAAGAACTTGAACGGCATAACAACCGCAAAAGAGCCGCAGATATATTTCCTGCGTATATCCTGTCAAAGAGTTTAACTTCGTATAGTTCGCTTGGTTTAGCTAAAAGATCTAAAGATGGAAAACTGCTTGCAGTGCCTGTTGCGCAAGATCAAGTTCCTGTAGAAGAACTTCCTGAATTACAAAGGCAGTATTTTAAAGAAATAATTCGAGATAAAGATTTAATACCTAAAACGTCTGCTCTTAACATTCATGTTGCTGCCGCAGAATTACTTTGGTCTTACGGCATAGCTGGAAATATGCACAAAGGATATAAAGATATTAATTACGTTAATTTCTTTGACAAACAACAGCAAATACTTACTACAGAAAAAATTGAAGTCGGTAAAAAAATGTACAGACCATTAGGTGCGCCAAGTAAGTACCTATTTTCTGTCAACTACCCCAAAGACATGCCTTCCACTGTGGCAGACACGGTGCAGCGCATCACGGGCACTGAGAAAGGTTTTGCTGACAAATTAAGAGACACCATCACAGGCGCTAACTTTAGAGCGCGGTTCGTAGACAGGCTAGATCCGCTTGAGAACGTACTCAAGTACGCCAAAGACAACGACACTGCGGTTGCGCAGCAGATGTTTGAGGCTATGTACTACTCGCGCATGCACGATCAGCGCATGAACTTCACGGCAGCAGTTGTTAACCACGGTGGGATGCAAATGGTTAAACGCCCACGTGCTGACGGGCAGATGGAGTTCATACCAGAGGCAGGGTTTGGCGTTAGTTTGCGTGAAATTTCTGAGACGCTACGTGAAGCAGGTATGGATGCAGATGCAGCCAACCGTCTGTTTACGACTTATATGGCTCATCAACGCGCTAAGAACAATCGTGATGTTGGCTTACGCAAACTTAACTTTAACACCGACCCCGACAAAGGCGGTATAACAGTTAAGATGCTCCAAGAAGTTGACGCGTACATCGACGCTAAACCAGAGATTAAAGATGCGTTTGAAAAAGCGCGTACCCAATATAATGAATACAACAAAAACTTAATTAATTTCCTTGAAGCAACAGGCGCAGTATCCAAAGATCTTGCCCAAACGCTTAACTCCACGAAAGACTATATTCCGTTTTATCGCGTGGATGAGAAGAAAGAGCAGGTGTTTCTCAGCATTGGCACGGAAGATGTGCCGATCAATATTGGTAGCTTGAAAGAGCAGCCGTATCTACGGGAACTTGTTGGTGGTAACACGCACATTGTTGACTTTTTCACAAGCTCCATACAGAACACGTCCATCTTGACAGACATGGCGCTGCGCAACTTAGCGTCTAGCCGTGTGGCTACGTCGCTTGAAGCGTTGCAGTTTGCCAAGATAAAGCCGGACGCTAAACCAGAAGGTCCGAACGTAGTACGGTTCAAGGTCAATGGTGAGACGCACTCAGCAGTTATTGATGAAGATAAGCTGCAAGAGATTGGCATTGACGCAAGCATCTTTGTAAAAGGTCTTGAAGGCGTCTCCATGACGCTGCCGTTCATGGCGCGTTTGTTCACTGGCCCTGCACAGATCCTACGTAAATTTGTTACACGCAACCCCGTTTATATGTTGCGTCAGCTTGTACGCGACACGTCTGCGGCTGCGCTTATAACAGGTGCAGACATCGTTCCTGTTTACTCAGCCGTAAAACAACTTCCCTCAATGATCAAAGGCACGAGTAACGTAGAAGATATTCTGAAGAAGCGTGGAGTGCTTGGGGGACAGACTATCACGGGTTCACCAGAAGATATGGCGAACCTAATCCGTGATCTTGCTAACGGTGGTAAAACGCTGAACTATCAGCTTGCTCGACTCGATGCACTGTCCATGAAAGCTGACGCTGCGACACGTGTTGCGCTCTATGATGACTTCCGCAAGAAGGGTATGTCGGAGATGGAAGCCACGATGGGAGCACTAGAGTCCATGAACTTTGGGCGACGCGGGTACTCCCCAACAACTTATATGCTGAGCATGCTTGTGCCGTTTATGAACGCACAGATCCAAGGTCTGGACGTTGCATATCGTGCATTTACAGGCAAGATGTACGGACAGAATCAGCTTGATGTTCGTAAGAAGTTGTGGACACGGGGCGCGTTGCTTGCGGCGACTGCTGTAGCATACGCTGCGTTGATGCAGGATGATGAGGCTTACGAGAACGCGGCCCCTGAAGATAAATATACTAATTTCTTTGTGTATATACCGGGAGTAGAAGAACCCCTCCGTATACCCATCCCGTTTGAACTCGGTTATATCTTCAAAGCGTTGCCTGAAATGTTGTACAACATGGCAACAACTGACGAGACATTGCAGAAGAACATGCCTGCAATAAAGGCTATGGTTGCAAACAGCATGCCTGTCGGTTTGCCGCAATTTATCAAGCCAGCACTTGAAGTCGCAGTCAACTACTCATTCTATGGGGGTCGTGCGATTGAAAGTGAGCGCGAGATGGACATGACTAACGCTATGCGTGTCAGACAGAACACGACAGAAATTTCTAAACTTCTTAGTCAGATGACTACCGTGACGGTGGGTACAAAAGAATACGGCCTATCGCCCATTCAGATTGACTATTTATTTCGTAACTACTTCAGCGGTCTTGCCCCCGCGTTAATGAGCCTTGCTAATCCTGTGCTAGAAGATGCAACCACAGTTAAGCCAGAAACACGAGCAAGCGGCACAATATTGGTTGGCGGATTGTTCCAGCCTAAAGATGGAACGGGGCTTATTAATTTTGCATACGAGCAGATGCGAGACATCGAGCAACGCCAACGTACTCTGAAAGAACTTGAAAGAACCGGCACGGAGGCGGCGGTCATTGCGTTTGAGGAAGAGAACGAACCTCTTCTTGACATGTCAAAAGATGCTGGACGTTTCAAGAAGAAGATGGGCGACCTTGCAAAAGAGGAACGTGAGATACGCGCAGATCCCAACATGACGCCTGCGGAAAAACGCAAAGAGCTTGACGAAATTCGTCAGGAACGTATTGCATTGGCTAAAGCCTTAATAGCCGATGTCGCTGAAAGTAAACGCCAAGTTTCCCGTTAATGATGCAGGGTATGCTCTTGAAGTGAAACACACGGGCAGTCATAGCTGCCCTGTGTGCTTTCTCTATAGTACGTTGTGGATTGAGTGTAGGGACAAAAAACCCGCCTCCTAGTGGGACATGCTCCCACGGAAAAGCAATATCAGTCCTCGATTTCTGGGATTGAGATTCGGATTGCATT
>Ga0214923_10008169_pt1 | contig 11228 bp, 8 predicted proteins | sample LL1510_MetaG_FD_177993 | JGI IMG/M metagenome (GOLD analysis project Ga0214923, IMG submission 177993) | Freshwater microbial communities from Lake Lanier, Atlanta, Georgia, United States - LL-1510 | ecosystem: Environmental > Aquatic > Freshwater > Lake | place: USA: Georgia | collected 2015-10-15 | reverse complement strand
TTATATCGCCATCTTCGTTGCTATAATCAAATAAAAACGCATCGTAAGTATACAATACTAATTTTGTTTTTTTACCTTCTAATTTATTAAATACTAGTTCTAATAATTCAACATTAGTTGATGTTTCTTTACTTTGAACTATATAATTAAATAACTTTGATCGAGTCATCTCAGAGTCAGATATAAATATCTTATTTTCACATTTAAATGATCCCCCATGTTGGTACGTATCCCATATACTGTCTGTGTATTTAAGTACATCTTTGAAAAATGGTTTATTTCGATATTCAGACCAAACACCACCGTATAACTGTTTAAATGTTAATTCTTTAGCCTCTTGCTGTGATACACCTAATACTTCACCTAACACATCGTATGTATTTTTATCTTTAGGAAAATCAAACCCAATCATCTCACCGATTAATCGCGGATGATATCCCTGAAAATCTAATTCGATGAATTTATCGTTTTCTGGGCGATAGCATGTACGCTCACTATTATCTTTATTTAATGCGGCAAAATTAATGCTATTAAATGTATTAGATGGGCGAGATGTGGTGGTAAGTAAATTATATTGAGTGTATATTTTACTGCGATTTAAATTAAATTGAGGGTTTGTTAACTTCCCCTGGTAATAGTCAATGAAGCAGTTTTTATCGACCTTAATGCCGCTGATTTCAATATTATAGAACACATTTGCCGTACGAAAATTATTAAATTGAAACGTTGTGTCGCTTAGTGTATATTGTTTAATAATAGGCAATGCCATGTTGAATATCGCCTCACACATTTCATAATGCTTACTAATCGGAATTAAACAGTTAATGTTAGACAATGCATTGTGCTTGCTATAGTAGTAGCTAATGCACGCATTGTCTAACTCTGTTATGTTCACAGGTTGTATGAAGTTTACGTCGAATAATTTATCTGATAATGGGTATAACCAGTGTAATGCTTTTTTCTTATCTAATGTCCATAGTTTACCCGTATGATTTAATAACCAATCAAGTAATTCTATTTTATCTATGCCAAGTGATTCGTTATGGTTTAAACACAGTATATATCCCTTCTTATCGTTTAAGGGTCTAATGTATATTAGACTTAAATCGGTAAGTGCAGGGTGAAAATTATCATTGGTAGGTATAAACCTAACAAAACAATCCTCGAATGAATGTGGTAATTGAGATGATCTCTCTAAAATATAAAACATAACCTTTTTATTACACTAAATATAAGACTAAATTTTTAGCCTAACAACCAAATTTTTAATCCTGGGAGTTGATTATTTGCTTGATCTATGCTTTGATTAGGTCCTACATAAGTTATTTGATATAACGGATCATTTATAAAATTACTATAAGTATTTTCACTTACTTCTTTTATAGTAATAGGAGATATATTTGTTTTTCTAATAAAATATCTTGTAGGAGTGGATTGTGGAGGTAAGGAAGTTGGACCAGTAGGAGAAGTAGTAACTTCAAATTTAAATAGTTCTTCTGATTGGTTAGTGTAGGTTTTACCTGTGTAATATTTTGTATCAGTAACAACACAATAATATCCTTGATAATATTTTCCTGTTTTAGGAAAAATATATTCATTACCTTGGGTATACTGGTTTGTTAATATTTTATCTGCTGGTATCATTATTTTTTTAAAAAATTATATATATCATTATTATTAGCAAGAGGTGTTTTTGCACCAGATTTTAATTGTTTTAATATTTTTTCAGCATATTGTACTCTATTACCTATTTCTCTACCATTAACAATATCGTTATATTTTATCTCACTTGGTTTTTTACCTGATTTAATTAGGTCAGTTATTACTCCATACCTTTCATAAAGAGAAGCAGCTACTATAGCATCCTCTAACGTCTTAGCTTGTAATAAAGCGGTACCTGCTGTTTTTTCAGTATTCTTAAATTCCTCAATAATAAAATCAAGTTGTGTTTGTAACGAGTCTGGGTTGGGTTTTAAAAGTAGTGCAGCTTTTCTTGGACCTAACCATTGAGCAATACCAAAAGCCCCTCCACTATTTTCTGTAGTGGGGTCTAATGTAGTAAAAGATTCTGATTGTAAACCCCCTACTATAGCTGCTGTTGCTTCATCACTATATCCTTTACCTTTAAAAAATTGAATAGCAGTAGGTGTATTATCTAGACTGTTTGGGCTTTTTCTTTCTGATCTTTTAACATTACCTAAGTCTATACCATATTTTAAAAATTTATACCAAAAACCTTTATCAGTTGTTTCTAAATCAGGAATTAGAAATGGATATGCCTCTATAGTTGTAACCCAATCATTATTTTCTACTTTTTGATTAAATCCTTTAACTAAAAATCCTAATTGTCTACCCACACCAAAAGTTCCTTTATATCCAGCAGGTAACACATCATCATTTATTTTAAATAAATTTCCTATAACAACACCACCAATACCATCTATATCTATAGATAAGGCTACAGGTATTATTCCAGTAAATGCTTGAGAACTATTTTTTTCTAGCGCTGAGAAATATCCAAGAATATCTCTTAAAGCATTACTATAATTTCCAGGGGTATAAGGGTTACTAGAAGATGGTAGTATTGATGATGGGGAAACACCTCCAACTCCAGCAGCAGCATATGTTATAGGAACATAATTTTTTAATACTTCAAAATACTTATTTATTTGTATAAAATTATATGCTAATGTATTATATAGTTTATTTGGATCATTTCCATCTTCAGAATTTTCTACTGATACTCTAGGTTTTAATCTATCTGTAATACCCTGATTATATGCTGTTAAAGTACTATTAGTATATCCTAATTGTCCTGATAGTTGGTATGCTTGAGCACTAATAGCAATTATAGCTCCTTGTTCAGGAAATATTTTTGATTCTAATTTATAGGATCTAGCTGTAGACTTAGTATTATGTAACTCTATTTGAGCTAAATTTATTTTGTTTGTATTTGCTGTTATGTTTAAATCAACAATACGACCTATACTATCTCGCCCATCAATATGAACACTAAAATTATTTATATTACCAGTGCTTTCTTGTATTGCTTGACAAATTTGTTTAAAAAAATCAACAAGATTAATAGTATTTTTACCTGATGGGTCTTTAGATTGAATAGTTGGGTCTGTTAATATTTGGTGTAAGTAACCAATATTTAAGTAGATATTTGATATATTTCCTTTAGTGTAAGAGTCATTTGTAAAATATGGCTTTAAACTTTTTAAAGGTTTTAAGCTTTCTTTTGCATTAGCAAGTGTAGCTGTTGTTGCATTTTTATTAAAATTATCTATTAATGTTTTACCCCAAATATTATTATTATAGTCTAAACGTTTAGCTATTAATTCTTTTCCAATTACACTTATTATAGTATCTTTATTAGATTGTGTTTTGTCTACCCAAGTAGATGTATTAAGAAATTTTACATCACTATCCAATCCAGTTGATAAAACAGTAGGTATCCCCCCGGGTAGAAAAAGTTTTCTTAATGTGTTTGAAAATTCAACATTACGCATTACTACTTCATTATCCTTTGATCTTTCTATATTACTTTTTAAATTTTCTTGGTATTGTTTTTCATTAGTTTCTATAATACTTAAAAAGGTATTATAAGTATCTTCACTACTCTCCGCTTTTAAAAATTTTATAATATCAAAACTTAAGTTATCTTTAGTTGTTCCGCATTTATCAAAATAAATAGTACCACCATTAAATAAAGCATAGGCATTGCCATTTATTTGTGATATAGACCAAATTATTTCATTACGTATATCTTTAAAAATATTTGAAAAATCTTTTACGGTGGTGTTGTTATAATGACCACTAATATCAGCGTTTGCCGTTGTGTTATTATTAATCTTACTATCAAGTATTTTTAAAAAGTAATAATGAAGACCTTTTTTATTTTGAAGAATATTTTTATATTCACTTAATAATTTATTAGAAGAAGGAGTAATAGCTCCTGGATTTGTTGTAGTACCATCAATAGTTACAGGAATTCCTGACGCCCATATACCAGGTGAAATTAAACATTTTGTAGGATCTATTGATATTTGAAATGGGTGAGCAATACATTCTAAAGGTTGTGCAATACTATTTGGTGGTAATTGATAATTTCTATTGGTTGTAGTTATTTTAGTTAAAATGTTCTTATCTGCTCTAGGTATAACACGATCATTAACTAAATCACATAAACTTTCTAACGTAATATAATAACTAAATTTATCTTCTGTTGATGTTTGTTTAGATGTATCTAGTGTTTGAGAGAAACTCCATGCTTTTTTAAATACTGAAATAGGTTCATATGATCCTGAGGTGAATGGAATATATAGTTGAGGGTATTCACCATTTATTACATCGGCATCTTTAAAAGGAGAATTCTCATTTGGATATGATAAGAATTTTTGAATTTCATACAACAAACCATTTAATATACCTTTTGAATATTGATCTTTTATTTTTTCTTTTATTTCAGGATTATTAGGATGTGTAAGTGGAAGAGGTGGTGTTGACTTACTATATCTAAAAGTTTTTAATATACCAATATTATCTGTTTCTTCTAAATTAATATTAAAAGGAGCATAATTTATTTTTAATGATTCTAATACCTCACCTAACGATATAATGTAAGTAGTACAATCGTATCCTCCATCTGGTCGAGCTGACCATTGGTAATTTTTAACATAGCCTAATATAGCTTCATAATTGCCTTTATTATCAGCACATTTTTGAAATATATCTTTATAGGCTTGTTGAAAGTCAATATTTTTTTGTTCTAAGATATCATAGAATTGTGGTTGTTGACCACTATATGACCAACCCCATTCTAACAATACTGTGTAGCCAGGACGCATGAATAATAATTCAAGATCTTCTAATTGCTTAATATCCCAACATGTAAATTTAACTGTTGCTTCTATTAATGAACCATAAGCTGTTTTACATTCAGCAGTTATACTAGTAATACCAGGCATAGGTCTAATACCACGAGCATAAGCACCAGCATTTGCACTGTTGCTACTATAGGCATTATTATCAAATGAATCTCTTATTCCTTGTTTATAATTTTTATTATTTAAATTTCCGCCTTGTAAAACATATCTTTTAGCTAAAGCACCATCATCACTTACTCCACCTTTCTCTACATTAACACCAGACGTCATTCTTACAAACGCGTTTCTTGTTGATTGGTAATTTACCAATTCAAAACGTTTATCAGGATCAGTAAGACGATCTTGACGAACTTTTAATTCGTCTTGTACAAATTGAGGAAAGGTTTCTGTAAATATAGACATAACATTATCTAGCTTTATTAAATTGATTATATAAATCTAAAACTTTATTTATATCAGTTGGTATTCTTAATTGAGTACCAGGTTCTGGATATAATGCACCTTTAGTAACGTTATTATTAGCCATAGCTATCACCCACCATAAGGTATTATCATTATAATAAGAATTTGCTAGGGAATCAAGTCTGTCTCCAACTGTAGTAATAACATATACATCACTTTCTGATAGCGGTATATTAGGGTAGTATTTACCTTTAATATAGGGTCTATCTTGTTGTGTTTTTAATATTGTTGTATTATCGTAGCGATTCATTACTTATTATTGAATTTGTCGATGATTTTTTCATCAATTAAGAAGCCCTTTACTGGTTTATCTAAATGACCAAAAAATCCTGTTGTTGTATTATTATCGGTAGCTAAACTATATTCAGGGCGTTCCTTAGGTACAATGGTAAGACTAAACGATGCTTTAATATACATTGCTAATTTTTCATCTAGATCCCAAGACGAATCATCAGGTATATCATAACTTAAAGAATTTAAAATAGCATATTCACCTGCTAAATAATTGCCAATATTTACTTTTAAGAATACACCACTCATAACATTATCATTATAACTGCCCGCTGTGGTAGAAGCTAGTTGTCCTAAAGCTCTATGTTTAGAAAGTAATTCATTATGATTAAAACAAGGTATATCTAAATTAAATGATACTTCACGTTTAAATTTATTATATATATAAAAAGTTTCTGAGCGGCCTACATAATTAACATCATTCCAGGTACCATTAAATGTATCTTTAAATCCTTTCATGTAAGCTGAAAATGCCCATCTTTCAGGTTTACCAGTAATAGATTTAGAATCAATGGCTGAGAATATAACAGTTAATAATTCATAATCTTTTCTACTAAAAACCCCGTCCATTTTGTTTTTACCACCAAGATATTTCCAATCTGTTGCACTTCTATTAAGTCCTTTTAAAGTTAAATCAACACTAGTAAAAGACCCAGTTATAACAGAACCACTAATAGAGCCACTATAATAAGCTTGAGATATAGAGGATTGTTTATTAATTGTATTTCTTAGTTCTTCATATTTTCTTGAAGTAGGAGACTTATTTGTACCATTAGCACCAGCAGGAATATTTTGAGTATAAAATACTGCTGTTTGGTTTTGAGTGGGAAATATTTCAATTTCAGGTTGCAAAGTAGTAGAAGAAAATTCTTCATATCCTAAAGCTTCATTAAATCCAGCTAAAGGATTATCTATTGCTGTAGAAGTAAAATATTGATTTGATACTCCTAACAATCCATTATAATCAATTTTACCTTTTTTTTGCGGTACTTGTTTATTACCATCTCTTGTTTCAGTATTGTCGTATCTTCTAATTAACGTAGTTCCTATACCAAAAGAAGATCCAGGACCTCCAAGATAATTATCTATTGTTAGATTTTTTGGAGCAAACTTTATGGGTAAAAACTTAGATATAAAACCTAATAATTTAGATAATGGTTCATTTTTAATATTTTCAGACTTACCATCACCTAATTTAAATTTAGTTTTGTATCCTACTAATCTATTAGTTTTACTGTCTTCATTATTAGCTTGAGCTACAGCTAAATATTTTGTATTATCATCTTGTATAGGAAATAAACCATGTCTATTAAGATGACCACCAAATCCACTGACTGGAATTTGTGCTAATGTGTTAATACCTAAATTATATAAACGAGTTGGTTGTAATAAACCTCCTGTAAGAGAGCTTAAATCACCTGAAATTAAACTACTAAAAAACCCTCCAACACTATTAATTTTTTTAACTTCTAATCTTGGATTAGATAATTGTAGTCCTACTTGTTTAATAATAAACAAAGGACCTTGAGGCGTATCTTTTAAAAATTTAAAAATACGCTTTGTATCAGTAAGAGATGATTTTATTAAACCGCTAGTAAAGGGTGTTGTACGACTTTCAGGTATAGCAGTTTGGATATAGGGTTGCCCACTATTACCTCCGCCAGGTGTATCATGGCCATACTTAAGTGACTTTAAGTCAGTTTTAAGATCAATTAATGGCATTACCCTTTATATTTGTTCTTTGGAGTATATTTAGATTTACTATCATTAATATCTAAACGTGATGGTGATGGTTTCATCCCTGCACCACTAATTGTTCTCCATTTAACATCTGGTTTGCCATCTGTTGAATAATTAAGATGTAATGAATCTGGAGGGGTTGGATCAACACCGAATTGTGTTGGTTTGTTACCGCCTAAACCTAAAATTGTTGAAATTTTCATTGTTATTGTTATTTAATATAAATATTTAATTATTATGCTGATTTATAAGTTGCCATTACTGTTCCTCGACCTACTGCGCGTCCATCTAAATCAACGTTAAGTTGTTGATTTGATGATACACCAATAAGCCTTTCTAGTAAATTTTCTATTCTAGAATTGTTACCACCTAAATTAAGTGCGCCTTCTGGGTATGAGGTAACGTCATTACCTTTAAATAAGTTAGTACCAGCTATTATTGTATCGTTATTATTTAATGCTACAGCGCCTGTTGGTGTTAGTAATGTACGAGCACCATAACCCGTCATATCATCTGCATTACTCATAACTCCACTAGCTAAACCAGCAACACCCCCCACTACTAATCCTGGTATGCCCCCTACAGCAAATCCTACAGCGGCTCCTAAAACACCCTTCATTAAGGTATTACCTAATATTGATTGTATTCCTGATATTAATTTACCTACTAAGCTAACAGCATCTGAAAGTATGTTTATTATAGCTCCTAATGGTCCTCCCACTATGTTGCCTAATAAATCTTGTAGTTTTTCAACAGCTGAATTGAATTTATCTTGTGCTGTTAATGATTCTAAACGTTTAGCTGCTTCTTCACCTGCTAATGCTACAATTTCAGAACGTGATTTAGTTAAAGTTTCTTGTTTTAATAATTGGTCTGATAGTTGATCTGATGACAACCCTAAGGCCTCAGCAAAGGCATTTTGTTGAATAACATTCAAGCGACTGAATTTGTTAAAATTCATACCTTGAGCTGTTAATTCTTTAGCTACACCTACTTGATTACCTTGTAAAGCATATGCTCTAGCTCTTTCTAAATTTAATTGTTGACCCGTTAATAATTCTGCTTTTAATTGACTGCCTATTGATGATTCAAAATCTAATAATTTACTAGCTTGATTTTTAGTTTGTTCAAGAGTAGTACCTAATACTTTAGTTTGAGCTACTGCTTCAGCTATTGCTGCAGGATTACCCTTAAAATTAGCTAATAATTGACCCGATATTTTACCTGATTCCTCTAATATATCTTTACCATCTAACTGAATACCATTTTGAGCACTAATGCGAGATGTAGTTTCAGCTATTGTTCGTTCAGTTGCTTTTAATGTTCTACCGGTTGCTGTACTTATTCTAGCTAATCCACCAGCTGCCTCTTCACTTAATCCTATTTTTTTAGTTAAATCAACAAACGTTTGATTCATGTCCTGAGAGAACACTTTATTGAATCCCATTTGTTTACCTAATTCAGCATTTGCTTCTAATAATTTATCTGTATTAATAAAAGCATCTCCTGAGGCGTTAGCCATTCCTACAAATTGCTCTCTAGTTTGCATTGCCTCAAACTTAGTTTGCATCATCGATTTAGCTAACTTAGTTGTTTGTTGGTCTGCTTTATTTGCTTGAGTAACTAAGAAAGTCATTATAGTAGCAGGATCTGTAAGTGCTTGTCCAAATCCTTTTGCTAAACCTACAACACCCGTAAAGGCAGCATTTAATGAACCTCCACTTATAGCTGCTTTTCTTACATCTTCTTCTAAATCATTAAAGAATTCACTACTAACACCCATTTTTTGAAGAGAACCAGCTATACCTTTAATAGCAGCTCCTGTTAATCCATATTTACTTTGAAGATTTTTTTCTTTTGTAATTTCACTATCTATTAAACTATTAATAGTATAAAGATAACTCTTTTTATCTTTAATAGCACCATTTAATTCAGTTTGTTGTTTAAGTAGTTTTTCATATAGTGGTGATAATTTATCTACACCATCTATTTCTTTATTAAGTGAGTCAGCTCGATCAATTAAGTTCTGTGTTTCAATAGCAGCACGATTCTTAATATTTTTTAATTCTTTAACAGATAACACATTAGTACCACTAGCATGCTCTTGTACTTTAGATGTTAAACTAACTAATTTATTAAAAGAACCATTAATTGAGCTTGATATTTTTCCTACACCATTAAAATCAACTAAAATGTTTTTTAAAGTAGTAGATATAGAACTAAATGCATTTTTTATGTCATATATCTCATTTGACATTAACTTGATATTTTTAATAACATCATTAATATCTTCAGGCATTTCTTTAAAAGCAGTTCCCCCCAATTTCGTTAATTCTTCATTAAGTTTACGAAATTGTTCTCTAAATTGTTCTATCTGTTCTGGTGTGAATTGATCGGCCATAATGTGTTATTACATTATATAAATATTAAAAGCGCCTATTTTTTGGTAGGCGCTTTAGCTGTATATGTTGGTTTTGGGGCAATGTCGGGACGCGTTGGTTTATTTTTATCTTTACCTTTAACACTATCCTCTAATGTTTCTTTATCTTTATTAATTTTTTCGTAGTATTCTCTTAGCGTTTCAAATGTGAATCTACGTAACCAAATAGGCATATTATATACTATATCCCAAGTATAACCACCCTGACCATTAAATACTATTTCATGAATTTGTTTAAATAAAGATAATCTATAATCCTGTGTTAGGCCAAAAAAAGTCAACTCCTATTTCAAAGCCTACGCCCTCCCCAACGTAGTCTTCATCGTTTGGAATAAACTTTAAATCAATATTTGGAGATATTTTATTATAATAGTTGCGTAATGCTCTAGCATCTGGTGCTAATAAAGCATTATCAACAAATTCGCGTATTGATTTAACTTCACGATTACCATTAACTGATGTAATCATATATTTCATACGTGTTGTTAATGATGGAGATACTTCTGGATTTATTTTTTGTAAACCTTTAATTTCTTGTTCAATTTTTTGTTCGTCACCATGCGTTAATAATTTAAAGGTAACTATATTATTTGTTTTAGGTAATGTAAATTCAAAATCATTAACACCATTTTCAAATAAACTAATATCAAATATTTTGTCTTCTAGTTTTGATAAATCAATTGTTTGTTCTTTTCCATTATATAATACAGTATAATCTTTACCATATCCTAAAGTGCGAGCAGCTATTAATATTGCATCTTTATCACAAATCAATAATTCATTATAATCAATAGGAGTTATTATAAGTGATTTAAGTAATTTATCTAACCATGTTCCGTTATTAAGATAGTTTCTATTAGTAAGAATATCTTCTTCACGTGCGGTCATATATTTCATTTCGATTTCACCTTTAGCAAGTGGTGATTCTTTAGGATACAATAAGCCTTTTGATGGTAATGTAACTTGTTCGGTTGGAATTTTAAATTCAGCCATATAACGTTTTTATTTGTTGTATATATAAATATATGCAAAAAAAAAGCGTTAACCAAATAGGCTAACGCTCTTTATAATATAATTATTGTATATCTTAGAAATTCAATACGCAGTAATCCATAGCTACTGTACATGTCAAGTTAATTGCTGCTTCATTAGCCCAATCGTATTCACCGAATGTAGCTGTTTTTACATAAGCACCTTTAACTATCCACTCACCTACTACATCACCTACTGGACCTAAAATATCTAATGTTAAGTCTTTTTTGTAAAAATCAGAATAACCATCACGGCCAGTTACTGATTCGTGAGCCAAACGAGCCCATTCCATTACAGATTGAGCACCAGATGGTGTTACGGGATCATATAAGTTTAAAGTCATGTCATTCCAACGAACTTTACCTTTTACT
>Ga0214923_10008166_pt1 | contig 11230 bp, 12 predicted proteins | sample LL1510_MetaG_FD_177993 | JGI IMG/M metagenome (GOLD analysis project Ga0214923, IMG submission 177993) | Freshwater microbial communities from Lake Lanier, Atlanta, Georgia, United States - LL-1510 | ecosystem: Environmental > Aquatic > Freshwater > Lake | place: USA: Georgia | collected... | reverse complement strand
GCGCATATCGGGATTATCGACCGGTTATTCAGCCGTGTCGGTGCCGCCGATGATCTGGCGCGCGGCCGCTCAACCTTCATGGTGGAGATGGTGGAAACGGCGACCATTCTCAATCAGTCAACCGCCCGTTCGCTGGTTATTCTCGATGAAATTGGCCGTGGCACCGCCACCTTTGACGGGCTTTCCATCGCGTGGGCCGTGGTGGAATATCTGCATAACCGCATTGGTTGCCGCGGGTTGTTTGCCACCCATTATCACGAGTTAACACAGCTGGCGCAGACGCTGTCCGCCTTGTCCTGTCACACGATGCAGGTGAAAGAGTGGAAGCAGGAGGTGATTTTCCTGCATCAGGTGATCGCCGGTACGGCGGATCGTTCCTATGGGATTCACGTCGCCAAACTGGCGGGTTTGCCAGCAGAAACCCTGATGCGCGCACAACAAATTCTGCAGGAATTGGAGCAACGAAAATCCACCCAGATCAGCGATATGACGGGCGATTTACCGCTGTTTCGGCAAATGACCGATTCGCAAACTGTGGAGCAAGAGCCTCCTGTGCTGCAGCAACTGCGCGACTGCCAGCCCGATGAGTTGACTCCCAAACAGGCACACGACCTGATTGTTCTGTTAAAACAGATGGTTGGGTAGTCTGTTTGGTATATGACAAGTTGGTGAATTTTTTTTCTGTCACTTGGGTTTATGGCGTTAAACCGTTAAAATTCCAACAGATGGGAAAATACAATGGATCAGCGCGCCACCATTTCTAAACAGAAAGCGAATCAGTTTACGGTCAGCTTTGTCGCCGACAACGGGATGACTATCGAATTTAATGTGAAAATGAACCGCATTAAAGTGAGTCACGATAATTGGCACAAATTGCTAACGGATGATCAGCAGCTGGATGTGTTTAATCTTATTCTGGCCAAGTATCGCCAGAACTCTCTTGGTTCAGACGGGTTTAAGGCGGCCGCGATTGGCATGACCCCAGGCAAGCATGATGGAGAGAAGCTTTTGTTCATTGCGGTCAACACGCAGCGCCAGTCGCCCTTTTATAAGGATTGTGCCGAAGTAAATCTGGTGAATACTATTTCGGATATGATTTCGTTTACCGATAAATTGCCGGGCACAGCTCCGAAGCTGGAAGCATTGTATTTAATGGCGGGCCATGAATCGAAGGACAAGGGGCCAAAAGAAGTCCGGCATGCGGTATTGCCGTGCGGAAAATGCACAGACATGTTGCGCGATGTGATGCCCGAAGATGGAAAAATCGTTGCCATCCCCGTCAATGACGGCAAAGAGCGGATTACGATTAACAAAGGCGCACAGTTTTTGGATGAAGTGGTGCCGGGGGTTGAGGCGTGGCAAACCACAGCAGGGCGGTTGAGTAAGCACTTCCATGAGCATATCAGCAAGCAGGAACAGGACTTCCAGCAGCAAGGGGTTGCGGTATTGATGTCGCCATCTCCGATTATCGTGTCGAATACAGTGGATGCGCTGGTTCGCGATCCGCAAGCGCTCAAATCGGCTGCCGCCACCAATAATCCGGCGCTCTATTTCTTCGAGCAGTTGTTGCCTGAACGTCTGAGCCAACTGGTTAAGCGTCTGGCCGGCGGAGAGTCCATCAATCCTGATTCCCTGCATCCGACGGAAAGTTTGGCGCTGCTTGGAATAAAGGCCGCTGAAAATGCCATGATGGATCGGGACAGCATTCCCATTCTGGATATCAATCACTCCCCTGAATCCATTAATCACTACATGATGCAGCGGATTCAGAAAGCATTCTATGAGCGGGCGCGCAAAGACGATGGTTCAATTGATGCGAAAGCGGTTGATAAAGTGCGGTGTGCGTTGATTCAGCTGGAAGACGGCACGTATCATTGTGCCGTAGAGGTGGTTGGGCCAAAAGATAAAGCCACTCCCTGCGCCGAAGTGACCGCGCTGGCGAGTTCGCGTATTGTAAATAAAGCGCCGACCCATGTGTGGGTCAGCGAATGTTGTCCTGAAGAAATCCTTGCCGCATCACAACGTCAAGATGCGCATTTGATGATGCATACTTCGCCCAAAGAGGGGGTGGAAAGATTATTTAAGCGCCGCCCGCAGGAAGGGTGCATTGAGTTTCATTTTATCCCGTTCAACACGGGGCAGTTGGAGCGCAAAGCGGTGGAGCAGATGATGGCCAGCCACACCTACAAGGATTTTGAAATCTTTCCCAGTTACTTTACCGGCAACACTGAACGCGGCGGTTCGATGGCACTAGAGCTGGCGCGCTCACGCGGTGGTTCGACGCACGGAAAATAGCCCTCAGGATTGCGTGCGGGCCGTTGGCAAGGGTTCCATCGATTTAATATTCACATCATAAGACGGTGCAGGCATTGGGATGTCATGCTGCTTGAATTTCTCCCAGATATTGAGCAACAGGTCGCTTGAGACATTGCTGATGCCTTTAGCCGGGTCGTTAATCCATGCGCGCAGCTCAATATTAAACACGCCGCCGGCAATGCTGGTAACGAGCGCATTGGGAGCCGGAGATTTTAAAATGCGCGGAGTTTCCGCTGCCGCTTCCATCATCAGCGCCAATGCGTGGCGGACATCGGCTTTATTGGAAATCGCAAATGGAATTTTCAGCCGCACATTACGGTCGCTGTAGGACCAGTTTTCCACGCGCTCTGTGATGAGTTGCTCATTGGGAATCAGGTGCTCTTTACCATCGCGGGTGATGATCGAGACGTGGCGCGCACTGAGCTGATTCACCCAGCCATAGGTATTATTCACGGCAATCACATCGCCGGGTTTGATGGAGCGGTCGAGCAGTAGAATAATCCCGCTGATAAAGTTGGAGACGACTTTCTGTAACCCGAAACCGATACCCACACCGATCGCGCCGCTGAATACGGCAAGCGAGGTGAGATCAATGCCCAGCGTGTTCAGGCCGATCACAAATGCAAACACAAAGAACACGGTGCGCACCATTTTAGCAATGAGCACCCGCAGCGATGGCGTCAGCTGCGTCACCTGCGAAATGTGATGCTCGCTCATGCGCCCAAGCAGCGTGGCTCCCCACATCACAATACCAAAGGTGATGAGTGCCTGAATGACGGTCAGCAGCGAAATATGTGTTTTTCCCAGCGTGAATCCCAGCGCGTCCATCTGTTCAATTGCAGGTTCCAGCAGGTCAAAGATATTCAGCGCCGCGATACACCAGATGAACAGAGAGAACCAACGCGATAGCAGCGGGTGACGGATAAAAGCCGACAGAAAGTGAATGATGACCCAGGCGCCCAGCAGATTATGGAACAGACGCGCAAATTTACTGCCGACGCTCAACAGGTCAGCAATATGTGGATAAACCAGCATCAACAGGAAGGCGACGCCGGGAATCAAGACTGAGCGAATGGCAAAGATCAGTTGTTTGAGCCATTGTTTGCTGGCGTTTTCGTGCCAGCGATTAAATCTACCTGCTAGCAGCCGGCTGGCGAGAATACCCGTTAACAGCCCAACCACCAGCCACCCTGTTTGAATCAGACTGCTGCGGGTAATAAGGTTGGCCATCACCCAGTCTTGGGCGTGATTCCATAACTCCGTAGTATCCGTTATCTCTAGAAATGCTTCCATTGCGCCTTATGCCTTGTACCCCGATTTACCCAGACAGGCATCCCACACGCCCGATAGCATGTAAACCAACTTCTTCATTTTTGATGATTCATACAGGCAGATGCGCAGTAAATCGTAGCCGATTGCCATCAGGTCATGGAGCACAAAGGCGGGCTCATAGACAAAATAACGGGCACAGGTGCGCAGGCGGTTGCGGTAGATATAGTAGCGACGCAACGGACTATGGTTGGTTGTGGTGATGCGTTGCCCCAGCAATTGATGGTCGACGCTCTGACCGATGGCGTGCAACAGCTTGGCGTCACTTACTACCAGCGTGTGATAACCATGAGAGAGCAGGCGCAGGCAGAATTCTTTGTCGATATAGTCGATGACATAGGATTCATCCATACCGCCCACATCATCCAGCACCGCAAGTGGAATCAGACTGCCGGATGCAATAATGTTAAACGCATCCCAGATCATGGCATGGCTGGTGGCGCGGATGCGCTTGAAGGCCAGCCGTGTCGGCACCGCATAATAAATTTCGCGCTGGCTCTGCTGGTCGATCATGTGTGGCGCAATCAACCCGATACGGGCTTGCTCCGCGTTTCTGTTATAAACATCTACAAGGGTCTGAACCATCTGCGCCTCTGGCACGCTATCGTCATCCAGTAACAACACGGCCATTGCACCCGCCTGTTTGGCTAAGGCAATTCCCATATTCTGCGCTTTAGCCAGATTATTTTCCGTGCTGTGCAGCAGCGTGCAGGTACCGTCGGTTGCCAATGTGATTAATTTTTGTTTGGTGGCAGACGCCGATCCGTTATCCACGACCACTAATCCGCCCACCTGATGACGGATGGCCTGAATATGTTCAAAAAAGCCGCTTTCCGGTTCATAGGTCACAATCACAGCATAAATATCGGTCGCAGTCAGCATGGGGTTCGCCACTAAATGGATAGGTAAAAGCTTGTATCATAAAGAAAATGACGGCGCAATGACTAGCTGGGTGATGGGTGGGTGTAAAAACTGGCAATAAGTGCTGGATTTTAGAAACAATCTCGGTATACTCCCGCGCTCACGAGAGAGATTAACCTTTTGGAAGTAGAGTATTGAGATGGCTGTTCCTAAGAGAAAAACGACCCCATCACGCCGTGGTATGCGCCGCTCGCAAAAGAGCCTGGATCGCACCAATGTGATTGAAAATTCAACCACTGGCGAGCTGCATCGTCCGCATCACGTTTCACCCGATGGTTACTACCGTAACCGCCAGGTGACCGCGGCTAAAGTCAACGCATAAACCCCTAACGGATGGAGCGGGCATGAGCGGATCTCTGCCGATTGCTCTGGATGCGATGGGTGGAGATAAAGCGCCGCATTCCGTGATTCACGGTGCTAGGCTGGCGCTGCGCGAATATCCTAATCTGAAATTTCGCTTTTATGGCGACAGCGCGGTGATTGAGCCGGTTATTCGCAAAATCAAAGAACTCAGAGATATCAGCGAAGTTGTGCACACCGAAGAAGTGGTGGAGATGCACGATAAAGCATCTGTAGCATTGCGTCAGCGCAAAAACAGCAGCATGCGCCTAGCCATCAATGCCGTTTCCAAAAAAGAAGCCTGCGCAGTGGTATCGGCGGGTAATACCGGCGCACTGATGGCCACAGCAAAATATGTATTCAAAACGCTCAACGGCATTGCGCGGCCTGCCATCACGGCGACCATTCCGGCGCATCAGCGGCGTGTGGTATTGCTGGATATGGGCGCGAATGTCGATTGCACCGCCGAGCATCTGGCCCAGTTTGCGGTGATGGGCGATGCTTATGCCCGTGTGGTGTTGGGGCTGGAGAAACCCAAAGTGGCGCTGCTGAATGTTGGCGCGGAAGATTCCAAAGGACACGAGTTGGTGCAAAGCGCACATCAGCTGATTAAAGACAGCATGCATCAGATTAATTATGTTGGCTTCGTGGAAGGCAACGACATTCTGGAAGGAACCGTCGATGTGGTGGTCACAGATGGCTTTACCGGCAACATCACGCTGAAGACGGCCGAAGGGTCCGCGCGGTTGATTTTTAATGCGCTCAAAGATGCCATTCAAAGTTCGTTCTGGGCAAAAATTGGTTACATGCTCGCAAAACCAGCTATTTCGGTAGCGTTGCGCAAATTTGACCCACGCCGCAACAATGGCGCTATTTTGCTGGGCCTCAACGGCATTGCGGTGAAAAGCCATGGCGGCACCGATGCCAAGGGCTTTGCGCATGCCATTCAGGTGGCGGCCAAGCTGGTGGAGCAGGATATTAATAATAAAATTATTGAAGAGCTGAAACAGACTGCTATTAAAGCTACAGTGGTTTCTCATTCGGGAACCGTTCAACCCTTACGCGTATCTGAGACCATAAATTAATGCCCTTACGAGCTGTCATTATCGCCACCGGCTCTTATCTGCCGGAACGCATCGTCACGAATGCGGATATGGAGCGGATGGTTGAAACATCGGACGAATGGATTCGTACCCGTACCGGCATCACGCAGCGCCACATTGCCGCAGACAATGAATTCACATCGGATCTGGCGTATAAGGCTGGTGAGCGGGCGTTACAGAATGCAGGCATTGACCGCAACAGCATTGATCTGGTGCTGGTGGCCACCGGTACGCCGGATTACAGCATGCCTTCCACCGCTACGCTGGTGCAGCATAAGCTGGGTATCAGCGGTGGCTTTGCCTTCGATATTGCGGCGGCGTGCAGCGGGTTTGTCTATGGTCTGACGCTGGTAAAAAGCCTGATTGAGTCAGGCCAGATCAAGCGGGCACTGCTCATTGGGGCTGAAACCATGTCACGTATTGTGGATTGGGAAGATCGCACCACCTGTATTTTGTTTGGGGATGGGGCGGGGGCTGTGGTTATTGAGGCGCAGGACAGCAATCGCGGTATTCTCGCGGCGGCCTTGGCCTCAGATGGTGCTGAAACCGAGATTCTGCGCACCAATGGCGGGGTGTCGCGTACCAAAACAGCGGGCGCGCTTATGATGGCGGGGCAGGAAGTCTTCCGTCACGGGGTCGAAAAAATGGCGCAAGCCGCTGAAGATCTGCTGGCGCAGCAGGGGATTGCGCTGCAAGATGTGGACTGGTTTGTGCCACATCAGGCGAATATGCGTATGGTGCAATCCATTGCCAAGAAAATAAAGGTTGCGCCTGAGAAATTCCTGATTACCTTGGACAAACATGCCAATACATCGGCAGCATCCATTCCTCTGGCACTCGATGCCGGGGTGAAGGAGGGTAAGCTCAAAGCTGGGCATAAGGTGGTCACACCTGCTCTTGGTGCTGGACTTACTTGGGGATGTTGTATTATAGATTGGTAAAGAAGCTCGAATTAACAACTCGAAACAAACACAAAGGACAAGTGGTACACCTATGTCAAAAACTCTTACCCGCGCAGACCTCAGCAATTCCGTTTACCGTGAGATTGGTCTTTCCCTGTCCGAATCCACCGATCTGGTTGATGCGGTGATCGAAGAAATTTCCCGTGCATTGGAAGAAGGCGATACCGTGAAGCTCTCTTCTTTTGGTACGTTTAAACTCCGCTCCAAAAAACAACGTGTGGGGCGCAATCCCAAAACGGGTGTTGAAGTGCCGATCAGCCCACGCACGGTGCTGTCATTCAGCGCTTCAAACATTCTCAAAAGCAAGGTGAACGCTAGTTAATAAGCCCGTGGCGCCAGCGTGCGTCACACACAGATTGGGAAGGCAAGCATATGAGTAAAGCGGATCCGCTTGGAGAGGGTGCTGCGCGCGCGCGCGGTGCGTCAAAATCTCCCTCGGCGCTGAAAACGATCAGCGAAGCAGCGGATATGCTGGAAGTGCCACAGCATGTATTGCGCTTCTGGGAAACCAAATTCACACAGATCAAACCACTCAAACGCAATGGCGGTCGCCGCTATTACCGTCCGGAAGATATGGAAGTGCTGTTCTATATCAAAGGGTTGCTCTATAAGCAGGGCTATACCATCAAGGGTGCGCGCAAGGCGTTTGAAAAGAAATCCATTGAAGAGTTGAAACGCGAATTTTCTGCCATCGGGCTGGGGCAGGCGGCACCAGAGGTGAATGACAATGCTCCCGCAACGGCAGAAGAAACGACTCCCACGCCACCCGCATCACGCGATCAATTGGTGGCGGTGAAGCAAGAACTCTTGACTCTGAGCCGTATGTTGCGTACACGCAGTCTCAACGTTTAATCTTTCGGTCAATTTCGGGGTGTAGCGCAGCCTGGTAGCGCGTCCGTCTGGGGGGCGGGAGGTCGCAGGTTCAAGTCCTGTCACCCCGACCATTGCCTAAGGGCTTTTGCCCTTGGGTAACGGTCGGACTGATCGAGAATGGCCTGCGAAGCAGGTTCCGCAAAGCGCCCGCAGGCGCTTTGAAATACGAGCGCCACGAGCAGCCCGCAGGGTGGTGGCCAGCAGGCCGACATCGAGTTCTGTCATACCACCAAAGGAGGTATCCATGAGTGACGAATCAAAATCTGCTATTGGTGATGAGGCTGTAGTCATCGGTTCTGTCAAAGGGGCCGTTGGAAAAGGTGCCGTGGTGATAAATTCATTGGAAGGTCTAGCAAACAAAAATGCAGGTCTGGCAATAGGAAATGATGCCTATGCAGCTCCTGGCTCAATTGCAATAGGATCCGGTGCTAGAGCTGGGAATGATCCAGCAGAATTGCTGAGCAAGTTAAATGAAGTTATCTGTAAGACAGGTGATATTGACCTAATTAGAGCATACCAAGAATTTTCAGCTGAAGTTAACAAGAAGGCGCCAGACGAAGAAAAGAAAAATAGTTTGTGGGATCCTATTAAAAATGCTGCGGCGCTTAATGGAGCCTCTCAACTATTACAGCAGATCACCAGCGCATTCTTCTAATGCTTCCCCATACGCTCCCTGAAACCATCGCCTATAGCCGTCTGTTGGCGAGCAGTTTTGCGCAGTGGGTGGGGACGCCCATGCTGGATGCTCCCGCCGTTACCGATGAAGAGTTTGCACGCGCCCTGTTTCATGCGCCCTTTGCGCTGGTGTCGCACGGCACGCAGGCTGACCCCATTTTCCGTTATGCCAATCAGGTGGCGCTCGATCTGTGGGAGATGGATTGGGATGCATTCACGAAACTGCCCTCGCGTCTGAGCGCGCAGCCCCTCAGCGACATTCAGGATGAGCGCCAGCAATTACTCCAGAAAGCGCTCGCCGCCGGTTTTGTGCATGACTATCAGGGCATCCGCATCAGCAAGCATGGCCGCCGCTTTGTGATTAAAGACACCACCCTATGGAATGTGGTGGACGGCGCCGGCGTGCGTCACGGTCAGGCGGCGCTCATCCGGCAGTACGATTACCTTTAACTCACTCAAGCCTGGGTGTTGCAAAGTCGCCGATCCGGCTTCGAAATCTTATCTATTGAATGAACGTATAACCGACATCTAGTGGTATAGGGCTGATTTTCTTGCTACATATAGCAGCATGAAATCCAAACCACTCGTTGTTATCTGTGCTCATCTTGGCCTGTTTATGCTGGCGGTGATTATTACTGCCAATGGATTGGATGCGGCGCGGCGTGTCTGTTGCGCGATGCCCAAACCACAGCAGCATGCGGCCTGTCAAGAACATATGAAAATCCCTGCCGGTAAAAAGCTTGCAGACTGTTGCAGTGATGGCCATTGCGCCAAATGCCCCGCTCCGGCACTGCTTGGTGCGCAGGGGAATACCGAGCCCGCCATTGTCGTCGATTCGGGCGCAATCTGGCCTGAATGCGATGAATGGCAAAAAACGGCACGCGGGGTACCGCAGCGTCCCCCCATCGGTGTATCCTCACTCTAGTATTTGTTTGAATTTTCTGTTATTACCAACTCAACAACCGATGAGGATTTTATGTTGAAGAAATTAATTCCAATTATGCTTTTGGCGCTGGCAACCGCTTGCGCCAACATGGAAGGCTCTATGGATGGCATGTCCTGCTGTGGCAAAGAAACCTGCTGCTGCAAGGATATGGCCGCGTCTGGCAAGAAAGCCTGTAAGGGCAAAATGGGCGCTGAGTCTGCCGATAAAGCCAAGGCTGACGGCGGATGCTGCTGTTGCAAAGACGGCAAATCTGCTAAAAAAGCCTGCAAAGGCAAGGTGGGGAAATAATCGCACCTGATTGAGTCAATAAAGAGCAGGGGTGCAAATAGTGCCTCTGCTTTTTTTATGCGAGGCCATTGTTGAATTGCAGGTCTGCTAAGCGTTGGTAGAGTTCACTGCTCACCATAAGCTCATGATGCGTGCCGACCGCATCGATTTTACCGTCATTCACCACCACGATTTTATCCGCCTTCAGCACGGTGGACAGGCGGTGGGCAATCACCAGCGTGGTACGCCCGCTCATCACAATATCCAGTGCGCGCTGCACCAGCTGTTCATTTTCGGAATCCAGCGCGCTGGTGGCTTCATCCAGCAGCAGAATCTTGGGATCGCGTACAATGGCGCGGGCAATGGCAATCCGCTGTTTCTGACCGCCGGAGAGTCGCACGCCTTTTTCGCCCAGATAAGTGTCGAACTGATCGGGCAGATGCTCAATAAAGTCGAGTGCAGAAGCGGCGCGGGCGGCATCCAAGATGGTTTCGCGGCTGGCATTTGGCGCGCCACAGCGGATATTATCCCACGCGCTGGCTGAGAAAATCACCGGATCTTGCGGCACCATGCCAATCTGCGCCCGCAGCGCCACCGGATCAACATCGCGCACATCCACGCCGTCGATGGTGATGGCCCCGCGTTGCGGATCGTAAAATCGCAGCAGCAATTGGAAAATAGTGGTTTTGCCCGCGCCGGAAGGGCCGACAATCGCCACCGTTCGCCCGGGTTCTACCGTGAGCGAGAATTGCTCCAGCGCGGGCGTACTGCTGCGTGAAGGATAATAAAAGGTGACATCGTTAAAGCAGATCAGCCCGTCTAGTGGTTCAGGCAGAATCAGCGGATTGGCGGGGGCTTTGATTTCCGGTTCCAGCGCCATCAATTCCATCAGCCGTTCTGAAGCGCCACCTGCGCGCTGTAATTCGCCAATGACCTCGCTGATGGCACCAATGGCACCTGCCACAATGATCGAGTAGAAAATAAAGGCGGACAAATCGCCCGGAGAAATGGTGCCGGCAATCACTTCGCGGCCGCCAATCCACAACACCGTCACGATGGCGCCAAACACCAGCGTAATCACAATAGCGGTCAGCAGGGCGCGCACGCGGATGCGCTGCACGGCAATTTTTCTGGTCTTATGCACCAGCTCGGCAAAACGCCCGGCTTCAAACGCTTCGAGCGACATGGACTGAATGGTGCGCATTGCTCCCAATGTTTCCTCTGCTTGCGCACTGATGTCGGAGACTTTGTTCTGCGCGATGCGTGAGAGCGCACGGACGCGCTTACCAAGTATGATAATCGGCGCAATCACCATCGGCAGCAGAATCACCACATATTCGGTCAGGTGTGTGCTCGTGATGATGAGCATAATGGTGCCGCCAACAAAAATGATGCTGTTGCGCAGAAAAATCGACACGCTGGAACCGACCACGCTTTGCAGCAAGGTGGTGTCGGTGGTGAGCCGTGATAGAATATCGCCGGTTCGCGTGGTTTCAAAA
>Ga0214923_10008165_pt1 | contig 11231 bp, 12 predicted proteins | sample LL1510_MetaG_FD_177993 | JGI IMG/M metagenome (GOLD analysis project Ga0214923, IMG submission 177993) | Freshwater microbial communities from Lake Lanier, Atlanta, Georgia, United States - LL-1510 | ecosystem: Environmental > Aquatic > Freshwater > Lake | place: USA: Georgia | collected... | reverse complement strand
TGCTGTATAAAACTCGCCAACTACTGGATAGCCTTCGTTAGTTATTACCTCGCTTAATTTTCCAAACCTACTTAACACAGACATGTTTGCACACCAGATTTCCACTTCATGGCCTGATTCCTGCGCCAGTCTAATTAGGGGTCTGATATACCCCCATTCACCCCGTGAGCCCAACACAAAAAGTAACTTCATTTAATCGAAATCTTCAACTGATAGTAAGGAATTCTCAACTACATCACGTTTTAGTTTCCTGCCAATATATTCATTAATGAATCTTGACGGTACTCCTGTACCAGGTCTCTTGCCCCAAATATCACCATCATTAAGAGCGTGACCAGATTTAAAATTTGAATTGTAAACAAGTGATCTGTGTGCCCAGCTTCTTATTTCAACTTCGCTATCATGAATAATTTTGGGAGATTTCATGGCAAGACTTAAGTTGGTTAACTGAGAAATCATCTTACTTAAATCCAAAAAATCTATGCTTACCGCCTGATCGGGCCCAGACAGTTCATGACTGAGTGTTACATGTTTTTCTATTACCTTGGCGCCCAATGTAAAAGCCCCTAAAATCACTTCATAGCCTGGCGAGTGATCAGAAAAACCAATGATAGCTTTGGGATACCTGTCTTGCATTTCCTTAGTGAATGATAAATGGATGTCTGAATAGCTTGGAGGATAAGCCGACGTACAATTCATTAATACTAACCCGGCAGGATGATCTTTTAAAATATTATAAGTTAGATCTATCTCATCAATAGTTGACATACCAGTAGAAATAATCATGGGCTTATTAAACTTCATAATTTCTAGAATTGTTGGGTGGTCTAGCATTTCGCCACTTCCAATTTTATAGGCAATCATATCTATGTTTTCTTCTAACTCCTTAGCCGCCTTTAACGAAAATGGTGTACACAAGTAATCAATAGAGTTTTGATGACAAAAATTACTCAACTCAATATGCTGCTCAATATTCAAAGCATTTCTAACTAAAAAATCATACAAAGGCTCTTTCATATTATTCGACATTGGAATATCTCTTAGCATCTCCGCATCAGGAATGTGGTGCTGAAATTTGATAGCATTTGAGCCCGATTGCTTTGCTTCCAAAATCATTTGTTTTGCCCGATCAATACTTCCGTAGTGCGCATCGGCTGCTTCAGCAATTACATAGAATTCACTATTTTTAAGATTCTCAAAGAAATTCATTTGGAAAGTTTACCCTAATGCTAGTTTTCAGCTCTATATGATGGACTCAATTCAACTAAATCAAAATTTAGATTCTTGCTTCAAGCAACATAGCAATAATTTGAATAACCAGTGCGCCGAATCAACTTATGGTGGGCCCTGTCGGGATCGAACCGACGACCCACAGATTAAAAGTCTGTTGCTCTACCGACTGAGCTAAAGGCCCCATGAATTTGGCATGCTTACTAGCACAACAAAGTAATATCTTATCCTGCTTTGGTTTGATGCTTTTCAAAAGTTCAGACCATGGGCGATGGTTTTAAGGACCTTACTTACCCCTTTTGCATACCTGAGTCTTCATAAGGGTATCTAGAGAGTTCATACTCTTTTGAAGATTTCCAAGCTCTGCAAGTCCTTCAGGGGAGGAAGAGAGAATATCTTTAAAAATACCGTACTGATCCTTTGCTTCGACATAAAGATCATAGGCTTGCGGGCAACTAGTTAGCATCCAGGTCAATTTTGTTGGGGTGACATATGGGTTTTTACCACAGACATAATTTTTATTACCGGTTTTTGTCTTTTGCCCGGATTTCTTACATGCCACACCATTTGTAATGGTGGATGCCTCAGCCGCATTAATAACTGAGGTGGTGGAAAGAAGTAGCCCAAGGGTAAGGGCGATTAGAGCTGGCTTTGCCTTAGCTGTGGTTTTAGTCATTTTACTTATGCTCCCTTTTTTAAGATTTATGGCGGTCCCTGCCTTGCCGCAGGATTTCATAGGGTTAAAGATATCAATATATATCATTCTGTCTACACCCCTATTAAATCTGTATTTGGCCCATTATTTAGTTGTGTTGTAGCTAGGGTAGTAGGTAAAGGTAGAGAATTAATTCTTGTTTTCAGAGATTTAACTGTGAGTTTTTTACACTTATAGTAGAAATATACTTAACTGGAGAAATTAACGCTTATAAAGACTTTTTTCTAATCGATCACAGATAGCAATCGCTATATCATCCCCAGTTGGTGGAATAACAATGACTTTAGATAATTGTTTGGTATCGGCAAGACGCAATGCTTGATATAAAAGTTTGGCATACTCTTTATTGTTTTCAGGCGAGGCTAATCTGATAGCACCAGGTGGTGTTGGTATGTGAGAAAGTGCAATAAAACCATCTCCTGGGTTCGGTGTGGTTGCAATGAATACCTTAGCCTTTGGCGCGTAGTGAGATTGCAGTAAGCCAGGAGCCTTAATTGTAAGTTTATTATTGGTAGTAGCTATTTGATTTACTTGTAAACCAACAAGATCAGAAATCATGTTGGCAGTAATAGCGCCAGGGCGTAATATCTCAGGGATATCTTCTGCGCAGTTAATTATAGTTGATTCAACCCCAACCTCGCAGGGACCACCATCTAAAATTAAATCATAAGGAGTTAGGTAACCAGATAATTCTTCAAACACATCATCAGCTGTTGTTGGTGAAACCTTGCCAAATCTGTTTGCACTTGGGGCGGCAACACCAAGGCCACCTTGACCTTCAAACTCTGCTAATAGCGCACTTGCTAGTGGGTGTGATGGAACCCTGATGCCAACACTATCTTGATTCCCAGTTATAAAATCCATTGCTAGATTTGTTCTAGGAAGAATTAATGTCATTGGTCCTGGCCAAAAGGTGCGCGCAAGTTTTATTGCATACTCGGGGATTTCTCTTGCCCACTTATCTAGATTTGCCATAGATGATATATGAACAATTAGTGGATGATCACTTGGTCTCCCTTTGACCTGATAAAGATGAGCTACCGCATCCTTATTTGTCGCATCTACTCCTAATCCATAAACAGTTTCGGTAGGAAAGGCAACAAGATTTCCAGATCCAAGTGAAGAAGCGGCATCTTTTAAGGTGGATGCGGTGCAACTAGAGATAATCGCCATGATGGGTAATTGTTGCACCTTGTATCAAGATGGATACATTTAGTGGATTTAGTGCATGTTTTTTAATTGGTTTTGCCCAACTTAATTGAACCGATACCCTTAGCCCTTCCACTGTCCCCATCGTCTAGTGGCCTAGGACGTCGCCCTTTCACGGCGTTAACACGGGTTCAAATCCCGTTGGGGACGCAAGGTGAGTTGAGAGAAATTTCAATTTGCTTTAAAGATGGCCCAGTAGCGCAGTTGGTTAGCGCGCCGCCCTGTCACGGCGGAGGTCGCGGGTTCAAGTCCCGTCTGGGTCGCGATTTGTTCACTTTGTAAATCAAATTTACTAAGTAACAAATTTGATTGGCTTGGTAGCTCAGTTGGTATGAGCGAACGACTGAAAATCGTTAGGTCGCCGGTTCGATCCCGGCCCAAGCCACAATCTCAAAAACTGTTTATATAAATGGAAGGGTAAAATACTTCTGGGAAAAGTTAATTTCTTTCTACAATATGGTTATTTCTACCGGTGGACCTTTGTTGGAATTACTACTTTTTTAATTGATTACTTGATATTTCTTTCAGTTTTTTCTTCATATGACTCAGTTTATATAGCAAATTTTTTATCAGGTTTAGTGTCGATTTCATTTAATTATGTGGCTCACTACTTTTGGTCCTTCAAGAGCGAATCAAATCACTCAAAATCTGGAGTCAATTATATGATAAACTTACTTTTGTTTTGGGTCTTTGGAACTTTTCTTTTAAAATTTTTAATCTCATCTGGTATAGAAGCCAAATATGCTAAATTAATGCCATTACCTATAATTGCGCCCTTAAGTTTTATCTCGTTAAGATTTTTTGTGTTTAAAAGCAATGTTAGTAAGTAATAATTTATTGGTCAGTTGTTCTAAAAAATCCGATGAAAAGTAAGAGCCAAAATAGAATTGAAAGTATGACGAAATTTATTTCATATTGTTCACTAACGGACGAGATAATTACTGCAAATAAGCCAAAAAAAGCTGATAGCATCCAAAGTGAGATTGCGGCTAGTTTTCTAGAAAATCCAAGCCTAATTAACCTATGAGATAGGTGATCTTTTCCTCCTTGAAATGGCGAAATACCTCTTCGTAGTCTTGAAAAAACTGCAACACAAGTATCCAGTATTGGAACTGCAAGAAGTAAAATTGGAATTGCAAATGACGCAAATAGGGTTTGTGTATCTGGATTAAGCCTGATCGTTAGGGTTGCAAGCAAAACTCCTAAAAATAAGGCTCCTGCATCACCCATGTAAATTCTTGCAGGCGTCCTATTCCAGATGAGAAATCCTAAAGTCCCACCGGTAACAACAACTGCTAACGCTGCGATAAAAGATTGACCATTACTTATAGATAGGTAGGTAAGAAATATTGCAGATACCGCAACAGTTCCAGCTGCTCCTCCATCTAAATTATCAAAGAAATTAATGGAGTTACATATCCCGACTACCCAAATAACTGTGATTAACACATCGATGTAGGTTGACCCTGTTGGATTTGCAACATTCTTGCTGATAACGAGTAGTACGGCCACAACTAAGCCAGCAATAGATTGCCCAATAAATCTGGGAAGTGGTGGTAAGTTCTTTATATCATCCCATAATCCCACCATGCCCATTGCCACTGCAGGAGCTAATACAGAGGTAGCTAGCCAAAAATTATTGCGTGTGAGTCCATTAAACATTAAAGCTGTGTATGAGACTAAAACTACGCCAATTAATATGGCAACTCCTCCCAAATAAGGAACTGCCTGAGTATGTGATTTATGAACTGATGTTGGTGTATCCAAAATTTGTTTTGATATTGCAACTTTTCTCATTATAGGAGTTAGTAACCCAACTAATGAATAAGTAATTACAAAGAGAGTAAAATACTGAATATCAGAAATTTGCATTAGTAGTTATAAGCCAAATTAAGCAGAGCCAGCTTTTCTTCGATGCATCTTTGGTGCAGATCCACCTGTTTGACCAGCCCCGATTTTTGAACCAGTTGCTGGTCCTGCGTTCTTAGCCTTCGAGTTACCTTTTTGTTTTTTAGCGAGAGCTGCCAACATCTTTGCCTTTGAATCCTCTACAAAATTTTTTCCTGAAGTATTTAACTCTTCATTCATAACCTATTCTCACCCATCTGTTTTGTTGAACTATGAGATGCAGAATCACCTAACTTTGATTTAAGTAAAGCCTTCACCTCTGACTCCCGATACCTGCGATGCCCACCTAAGGTTTTAATTGAGGTAAGTTTTCCAGCCTTTGCCCACCTGGTTACAGTCTTTGGATCAACCCTGAACAATGTTGCCACTTCAGATGGTGTTAATAACTTTTCTTGAGCAGAAACTGAAATGTTTAATTGACTCATACTTTCTACTCCCATGCTAATGCTTTCGACCAATAAGAATTACCTGTGTCCACTTTACCCTTTATGTCGTAAGAATCCTATTAGAATTTCACTGGATCAACCAGTGGATAATGAAATTATGTTGCAGACTCCATCGCAGCCACATTGCGCCACCTAGAGACTAATCGCTCATAACCACGGCTTGCAAGAGCGCCATCTCCTGATGCCAGTCCTGCAATAGATGATGCAACATCTTCAACCGAAGTATCTGCATCAAGCCCTACCTCACCGTTTAAGAGTAGAAGATTATTTAAGTAGGTAGCAAGCCCCCCGTAATCTAACTCAACAATACTTTTAGCATCAAAAATCTCAAGCCACTTAATCAAATCGCTAATCTCAGATTCAATGGGTCCGGCACCAAATGCATCTAGCACGGATTTATGAGTAAAGGTAGCTCTTTGCTTCGCGTTTGCAATGGCGGTGCGCAAAATTGTAAATGCGCCATTTTTATTATTTCCCCGTAATCTATCTTCTGGTGAAAATAAGGCAAACCAACGTGGTGGAATACTCCAAGTAGAGGTAGTTATGTGTGAAACTTTATCTTCAATAATCTCACCGGATAATTTGATCGATTCCTCTAATTTTTGAGGAATAAAAAAGGGAATTAAACTAGAGGGTAATAACGATTTAAACTCATCCAATGCAGACCAACATCTTGTACTTGTAGACCATGGAGCCACATATCTAGTACTACCTATCTCTAAGAGGTGGGCACCATCTATTTTAAAAGCAGACACATCATTACTTATCAATCGGGTTAAGGCAAGATGTTGTTCAGTTAAAACAGAATTAGATATATTTGAAATTCTAGCCCACCATAACTGATCTTTGATTTCAAATGCATCCGTAGGTTCGTATATACGAAGAGAAGCTACATAAGGAGTAGGATACATGTCTAAATTATAGGTTCAAACATAGTTTAGGATTACATATGGCCATATAATTCACCAAAAGTAAATTCTGATGGCGGTTTAGAAAATAGGAAGTTATCTTTTATGACGCTTATAAATATATAAATATAAGGTATTTATCTTTTGAGATATACTCGAGTAATGAAGTCTAATACTCTGGTTATTGGAGGAGGATTTGTAGGTTTAACCCTTGCTGCAAAATTGCTTAAAACAAAATCTTGTCACATAACAATTTTAGAAAAGAGTCCTAGCCGCTTTTTATCCCTGAAAAATGGAAAGTACTACGTAGATGAGCCAGGACTACATGAAATTCTAGAAGCTGGCGTAAGTGAGCTGCGACTTAATTTTATTGACTCAGTTTCTTTAGAAATATTCGATTCAATATTTGTATGTATAGGTACGTTACCAACTTTCATTTCTGAAGAATCATCCAAACAGATCATTGACTTAACCCATGTCGTAGGAAAGGCTTTGAAAAGAAATGGACTAGTCTTTTTAAGATCAACTGTCACTATAGGGGCGACTCAAACATTCGCCGATCAATTAAAAATACTTGAGCGACCCGACGCGCAGGTGTTTTTCTTGCCAGAAAGGACGGCGGAGGGTGTCGCGTTAGCAGAATTGGACTCGTTGCCACAAATTATTGGACCTACCGTAAATACAAATGTTAACGATGCACGAGTTTATCTAACTGAACTTGGATTTGAATTGATTGAGTGTTCAAATTCTAAGGCTGCAGAATTTGTAAAACTAATTTGTAATGCTTGGAGAGACACCGTATTTGGAATTTCAAATGAAATAGCCTTAATGGCAGAGCAGCTTGGTCTGGACTCTACTGAAATAATTTGTGCTGCAAATAATAAATATCCTCGGGCAAACATTCCTTCGCCTGGCCCAGTAGGTGGCCCATGTCTATTCAAGGATTCACACATATTGCTTGAATCTTTTGATAAAAGCTTTAGAGACCAATCAATTATTGGTACTGCGAGGTCATTGAACGAAAAAGTTGAATCAAAGATTTATGAACGCATATCAGATCATTTAGACAAATCAAAGTTAGACCGTGAGATACTCTTTATCGGTGCCGCTTTCAAAGGTTTTCCAAAAACTAATGACATAAGAAATGGAGTAACTGCCAACATAGTTGATAAGATTCAAGATGGTAAAAAATCGACCCTCATAAAAATATGGGACCCTACTCTACGGATTGAATCACTAAATGAATTGTCCATTTATAGTGTCGATACTTTAGTCGGAGTGACGCCAAGTGTTGTTGTCATAGGAAACAACTCCAATGAGCTAATGACTAATGAAGTTATTACTTTACTTGCTAATTTATCAGAGGAGACGCTCATAATTGACCCATGGAGGTCGTACACTGATCATGACGATACATCAGCAGATTTATATCACCTTGGTTTAGGGTTGGCTTGAATCTGATGGATATTGATCCAAAACAAAGAATCGTAATACTTGGTGCTGCTGGCTTCATAGGTTTTCACCTAGCAAAATATTTTCATCTAAATTGTAAAAGTGAATTGCTTCTTATAGATAATTTAAGTCGAGGAAAGCCAGACAAAAGTTTTGAGGAGTTATCCAAACTTGATAGGGTTAAGTTTATAGAATTGGACTTAAGTTTGGAAGCTTCGTATATTGATTTGTTCTTAAAAAATGACATAGTGATTAATTGCGCGGCTTATAATGGCACTCAAAATTTTTACAGTAAGCCCGTGCAAGTCATCCGTAACTCAGGAATTACAGCGGCACTTGCTGCGGAGTTTTGTGCTAAAGCTAAAGTAAAAAACTATGTTTATTTTGCATCATCAGAATCCTACGCTGGGGGAGTTAATTTAGGCTTTACAAGCGTTCCCACAGATGAAAAAGTTCCGTTAGTCATTGAAGATGTGAATAACCCTCGCTGGAGCTATGCGGCCAGTAAGACATTTGGTGAAGTGTCTACCATCGCTAATCACCATCAGTTTAATTTGAATTTCATAATTCTTAGAATTCACAATGTGTATGGTCCGAGAATGGGTTTTCAGCATGTTATCCCAGACCTAATAGAGAAATTTAAAAATGGGAACGCTGAGGTGCATGGCGTAAATGAATCTCGAGCTTTTTTTTATGTAGAGGACTTAAGTCAAATAGTTTTTAGCCTGATATTTAATAGAGGTATCAAGAACAACTGCATTTATAATGTGGGGTCAACTAAAGAGATTAAAGTTAAGCATCTAGCTCGAATGATATTGGAAGAAATGGGGCTTACATTTACAATAAAACCTATGCCTTCATTTACGGGAAGTGTTTTTAGAAGATGCCCTGATACAAGCTTGGTTAGAGATCAAGTTGACTATCAGGAAACTGATTTAAAAAAAGGACTCAAATCAACGATCTCCTGGTATCTATCAAATGGGTTTTAGTCCAAATTTTTTTGTTATCAGTTTTGAACCAACATTAAGTATCATAGCTTTGAACAGTAATGTGACAAATAAAGAAAATTATGTGGTGATGTTGACAAGGTCTTGAAATGTGAATTTTGCAATTCTGTCCCATGTTAAATGTGAAACTGCGTACTCCGGTTTTTCACTTAATTCATCAACAGATCTAATTTTAGCCACAATTAATTTAGGATCTGGATTAATAGGTAGTAAGTATCCATTTATTCCATCTTTTATAAACTCCGGAGCAAAGCCAGTATTTGTACTTATTGGGATAACGCCCAATGACATTGATTCAATTAGAGGAACGGGTCCACCTTCTAAGTTAGATAAACTCAAAAATATTTTTGCGCCAGACAAGAATTTTGCTCTATTTTCTTTGTTAAACTTTACATAAGTTAGATTTGGAAAGTTAATAATCTTCTCTTGCTTTAAGAAAGGTTCCCACCCTCTACCCATTATGACAAATTGCCATTCAGGCAACATTTTTATCAAGGGTGGCAATAACTCTACCCCTTTTCGGGGCCCAAACTTTGAAGCAAGGACTATGGTTTGGCAGTTTCTAACTTCATTTTTATAATTAACACAATCAATATCAATAGCGCAATTAGCTACCAAAGCTTTCTCTGGCTGTAAACCATTAGAAATTAAGTTGTCGGCATCAGCCTTACAGTAAAAATAAGTTTTGAAAGCATTATTCAATAATTTAACTTGATCTGAAATTGTCCCCATTTCCGGCTCATTGTGCGGATAGAGTATTATCGACTTGTTTTCAAATCTATTGGGATTCTTCTCTAAATAATGTTTAAAAATAGTTGGATAGGAGAAAAAATATGAATCATATCTCGGAAGTGGAAATCTTATGATTTTTTCAAACTTTCTTTTACCAGAATAAATAGTTGGCACCCACCACAATTTAAAATGCTTAGGGTGTCTGGCCTCTACTTCCTTTATCCAGTTTCCTAAAATCCAATTACGATTAACCCAAACACCAACTAGCAACATCCGTTTTGACTTCTTTTTCAAAAAATTCATTTCTTACTTGCCACTCCTGGGTCGATGTCTATTAGATATTTCTATTAGATAAGTGATTAAATATTTCTTACGTAGATTGCTACATAATGATACCCTAAAACGATAAAAACTATAATTCTGGATTCAATGACTACTAACTGTCATTTTCTGATTCGTGATCAGATTGAAGATTTTAGAAATTAAAAATTGATTTCATCTCCCTATAGCAATCAAAATTGCTAATTCATCTCGAAGATTTTAGATTTTAAACTTCCTAAGCTAAATTAAGCTAGCAAATAAACAACGATTGAGCACTTATTTATAATTTGAATAATCATCATTTGCGTAAGGGTCATCATTTTCAGTACTTTTTTTGCCATCTGACTCACCATGCAACTCTTTAGCTAATCGCTCTAAATCCATTTCGGGATTTGAATATTTTAAATCCCTAGCCACTTTTGTCTCTTTTGCTTTTGATCGGCCACGTCCCATGGGTGGGCCTCCTTCACAATCTTTGATTCTGTCGTAGGGTAGAAGATTATCTAATCAACCCCATTTGACGCCAAAAAATTTCAGATTCCAGCCTGGTATTTAGCTGATACTTGTGTAAATAGATTAGATAAATCACTAGCAAGCCCTGAAGCGCGGATATGGCCTTGACCTACCAGAGCTGCCCAAGATTCAGGGTTTATTGCCAGGTGGATCAAGGTATCGGCACTCATCTCAACCTGGTTTGAAGGCATACCCCGGCGATGGATTGGACCCTCACCGCATTGAATCGCCCCATAGGGCGGCACTCGTAATTCAACAGCTTTACCTGGTGAGATCTCCTTTATCAATTTGAAGATTTTTGCAACCTGTAAAGCAACCTGTGGATCTTTCTTCATGCTAAATCAGTGATTGCAGGTCAATCTTTGAAACTTCACCCTTTGTAATCTGCTTGATCTTATCCGCTACTTCTTGTGATTGCTCAAGGGCGCTGCCAGCAAAGGATGTCGGATCTTTAATTAAGTTATTTAACTCATTAATTGATAATGGAAAATCTTTTTCACTAGATATTGCGTTAAAGAAATTAATTGCAGGAGTGGTTGTGGCATGTTTTTTAATCAACTCATGGGCGATCTCTCTTCCCATACCTTTTTTAACTAGCTCAGTTAAGATCTGTGAGGTTGCTAAAAAAGGTAGCTGCTCTGCTAACTCTTTTTTGATCTTATCTTCATAAATCCCAAACTCAGTAAGAACAGTCATAAAGGTATGAAGTAAACCATCGATTGTGTAGAAGGCATCTGGAATAACTACTCTTCTAACCACAGAACAGGAAACATCTCCTTCATTCCACTGA
>Ga0214923_10008164_pt1 | contig 11232 bp, 8 predicted proteins | sample LL1510_MetaG_FD_177993 | JGI IMG/M metagenome (GOLD analysis project Ga0214923, IMG submission 177993) | Freshwater microbial communities from Lake Lanier, Atlanta, Georgia, United States - LL-1510 | ecosystem: Environmental > Aquatic > Freshwater > Lake | place: USA: Georgia | collected 2015-10-15 | reverse complement strand
ACCCCCTATTAAGTTATTACCCCCAAATAAATTATTAAAAAAATATTTATTCTTTTCTGCTTCTATTCTTTCTTGATCTACTATTTTTAATGATTCTAATTTTGTAATTTGACTTGATATTTCTGCTTTTTGAGATTCTAAATCTATATCTAATAAATCTTCAATAATAATTTCATCTATTAAGTTAGTAATTTCTTTATATAGATTCCTTTTAGCTTGTGTACCTGCTGTCTTTAAATTTTCGTATGCTACTCTTAAATTATGTAAAATTCCACTATAAGGTCCTGCAATAAAAGAGGCAAATTTTAAATAATTACTTTTAGCCTTGATTGTTTTAGTATAACTAGTTGTTTGAAAGGCTTCTAATTTAGTTATTAAATCATTTTTTTCTTCTTGACGAGTAGGATTTTTTAAATTATAAAGAAATTTAGATACAAAATCTATAAAATAATCAGTATCACAATTAGTTGTCATTTTTTCTTCTCCTTTATCAAATAAACATTTAATAAAATAAATATTAGGTACCTGTTGAAATTCTAATATATCTTTTTGTGGATCATACTTATTTTTTACAACTGATTTTATCCATGCTGTTTCTCTGGCTGCTATACCATTTACAACTAATAAAGTACCTAATTTATCTCTTTTATCTACCATCGAATCTCTCATAATTTTTTTTGCACTTATTTCAGCACTAAGTTTGGTATTATAATCTTTAACTATGTCGTCGTAATTTAATTTTATAGGTAGTTTACATTGTTTAGTTAAAAATTCTTCTGGAGGTTGTTTATCTAAATTAAATTCTCTTATTATTTGTTTACAAACTTTATTTGTTTGTTCTAATTCTTCCATAACTGATTGTAATCCGGTTTTATTAGCTTCAATAAATGCTTTAAATTCAGGAGTAATATTTATTAGACTAGCCTCACCAAATTTATTAGAAATAGCTAAAACATTTTCAGATATTTTATCTAATTTTTCTTTTCTAACTATAAAAGGTTGAATAATTTTATTTTCTTCTTTTATATTAAGCATTTTTTTTCTCCAATTACCATATAAATCTGTCATTGTTTTATTTAGTTCTGTGGGTTTCGTTATTAAATTAAATACTATTGGTTCCACTGTATATTTAGCATTTATACTTTGATATTTAATTCTATTTGGTAAGTTTTCAAGTGTTTTTAAAGTGGATTGTGCTACATTTGGGTTTATACCCGGATTAGGTGTAATAATTGGCGCATCAGAAGATGTTGTTGTTGGTTTTTTTATTTTTAATCTTGGAGAATTTGATTGGGGTGATGGTGTACTTGGTTCTGATGTATTAGAGGTTTGTATAACTTCTACTATTTTTTTGTTTTCTGTTGCACTTAAAAATTTTGAATCAATTAAATCTTCATCGTATTTATCTTTAACACCTTGTTCTACTTTAGATGTATCTGAAACTTCAACTTCAGGTTCAAAAAATGAAAATTTTAAGTTATCACCATCAATTGGTACCACTCTTATTTTTTCTACAGAATCAGTTTCTACTGGAACAAAATTATCTATTGTAATTTCCATTAAAGATTCCATCTCTTTAATATATGCCTTAATTTCTGATTCAAGTTTAGAAATTGGTTCAACCGCTTTATTATAATCTAAAATTTTTTGTTCAATAATTTTGATATTTCTTCCAATTTCTTCATTATCAATTAAAGATTCTCCTTTACCAATTTGAATTTTTAAATCATTAACTAATTGTTGAGTATCTTTAATATATTTATCAAATAAATCAGAAACCATTTTAGGATCAACCTTTTCTTTTAAAAATTGATATGTTTTACCAACTTGTATTTGACTATAATTTGCAGCAGTACTGTCTAAAAGAATATTAATATCGTTTATTTTGTTTAAGATTGACTTATCTATTATTTTATCTTCACCTTGAATTTCTTCAACTTGTCTATCAATATTATCAACTTTAATATTTAAACTATCTATTAATTCTTTCAAATTATCATATGGATCAATCATAATATCTTTCTTTGCTGCTTTAATATCATCTAATTTTTTTTTTAATTTTAATAATTCTTTTTGTACAGTTGTTAAATTAATTTCTTGTGTTTTATTTTCTCCACCTTTTTGTAAAATTTTTCTATAAAATCTTTCTTTTTCTTTTAATTTTTCTTCTTTTTTATTTACATAATTAATAAATGATAATTTTTCCATTAAATTATTATAATACTATTGAAAATAATATTATATTAATTTTTAAAAATATGAGTTTTATATAAATTTTTCTTTATATTTTAATAAAATTGGATAAACTAAATTAAATAATAATAAATATTTTGAAATGTTTTTTAATCCAATATCAGATGCTTCATTAATTTCATGGTAAAATACATTTATCATAGCATCTTCAGGCCATGGTTTTTCAGATATAAACTTAAAAAATTGGTATAAAATTTTGATTACTATATAATATTTAAAATAAAATATTGCATGAACAGTTTTTCTTCTAGAATTTATATCAGAAACTATTTTTACTATTGGATTAGATACAAAAATATCATCTGGTTTTTGAATAATTGTATTTAATACTTCTAAAATTTGTAAAAACTCGTTAAATGTTTTTTTATTAATAGCTTGATAAATTGGATATTTGTGTTTATTTGAAAATCTATTAATATTTTTTAAAATAAATAATTGATAAAAATAATTTTGGATATATGAAACATTGTATTCTCCGAATAAGTCTTTTAATTTATATAATAAATGCCTTTCGTTTAATAATTTACTATATTCAACAGATATATTCATTAAATCTTCTAAAGTACCTCCTCTTTGGATTTGTAAAGCTCCTCTTTGGATTTGTAAAGCTCCTCTTTGGATTTGTAAAGCTTCCCTTTGGATTTTCTTTTTATATATGGACCCTCCGCCTACTTTAAGAAAAATACTATCAATAAAATCAGGACTAAAATAATCATCGGTATCATCCATTGGAATTTCAAAATTAGTAATGTTAATTTTTTTATTAGTTAAATTTGCTTTTTTGATAGAAATAGGTTCATCAAAACCTGTATATTCTTCTTTTTCTGGAAAATTTTCTAGTTTTTCAATAATAACATATTTATCTACATAAGTTTTTAAATCAGGTATAATAAATTCTTGTTTTAAAATTATAAGCTGTTTATTAATTTTCTCAATAAAATACTTTGCAAATGCTATTGTTTTTTTAATACTTTTAATATCTTCTAATATTTTTGTATAATTTCCTTGTAAATAATCATTACTTGATTTCATTTGCGCTTCATAAACTTGAGGATTAGTTTGAATATCTTTTAATAAATAATCTAATTTTAGTGCTTTTAACTTATTCAAATTAATTATGTCTTCTCTTTCTTTAAAAGAATTAATACCTTCTAATGGATTTTTTAATTGTTGAAATGTACTTAAATTAATTTTTTCCTCTCTTTCTTTCAATTGGATATCATTTAATTTAATTTCAATTTGAGCTATTTTATCCATTTTAATACGTTCATCCCTTTCTTTTAATTGAATGTCATTTAATTCTTGTTTAAGAGCTAATATTCTATTTAAATTAATTTTTTCATCTCTTTCTTTAAATAATATATCGTCTATTTGTTGTTTCAATGATTTAATTTTTTCCATGTTAATTTTTTCTTCTCTTTCTTCAAATTTCAAATCTTTCTTTAATGATTCAAATAGTTCATTAACTTTATCAATTTTTTTTAAATCTATTTTTTGTAAAGGATTCATTTTATAATCATTAGAGTATCCAAATTCTAGTTTAGCCCCATCAATATCATTTAAAAATTTATCAAAGTTAGAAAGATCTTTAGTGAAAGACTTATCTTCGCCAGTTTTTGCTTGTGATTTATCTTCAACATAATTAATTCTATTTTTTAATTCAATTAATACTTTTTCTAATTCAGAAAAAGATTGTTTAACCTTTGGTTGAATAGTTGGTTTATAATCAGATAAATTTTTTAAAGTTTTTAATAATTCTCTTTGTGTTTTTTTTAAATCAACAGTAATTGTACCTCCTTTCTGTTGATCATATTCTTTATTATTAAGAAGTCCATTAAAAATATAATCATTATTATATATATTTTTTATTTTTCTTGAAAAATAATTTTTTTTTTCCATTTAATATTTATCAGAAAAAAAAATATAGTTAATATTAATATGATTTTAGATGAATTAAAATTATTGGTTAAAGATATGGAAGACGTATTAGTTAAGGATAAAAGATTTAAGGAATATGTAAAATTAAAAAAACAAGTAAAGACTATTTATGGTACAAATAAAGTAGAATATCAACCACTTTATATTCCATATCCAACTATAGGGCCTACTCCAAAATGCGAAGAAAAAGTTGTTAATCGTGAGAAACTTCGTGAAACTCTAATGGCAAAAACAGAAGCAGCAGATTTAAAACACGAAAAAGATATGGCAGAATTAGAAAAGTTTTTATTGGAATTAGGAACTTTAGATGAAGTACAAAAAGCAGCAGAAAGAGCCGGTAAAACAGTTGATCCTTTAGCTCCATATGGTTCCGCTACTAGATTAGGAAAATAATAAATAATTAATAAATTTGTATAATTTATTAGTTTTTTACAAAAAATTTTTTTATACAGATCTTTTACCTTCTTCTGAACCACTAGTAGGAGATAAACTACCAGAAGATGAAGCTTGAGGTGCTGGAACTGCAGAACTAGTAGCAGAATCAGCAGGTGCAGTTCCGCGTCTACTAGATCCAAAGCCAGGGCTAGATCCAAGGCCAGGACCAGGGCTAGATCCAAGGCCAGATCTACTGGCAGATCCAGGTCTACTATTGGCGGATCCAGGTCTACCTAAAAGTCCTCCTAAATTACCTAATGCACCCATAATACCTGTTGTAGCAGCAGCAGGTCCTGAAGGTTGTACCCTAGGTTTAGAACCAGCATGTAATTCAGCTATCCAAGCTTCATATTCAGCTTGAGAAATTCCACCTTGTGCTTTTTCATCTGGTGATGCATAATTAGCTGCATTATTAGTAGGTACGGCAGTTCTTAAAAGTACATCTAAATCTTTAGATGCATCTATTTTTTCAATTTGATCCCAAGGTTTATTATTATAGGCATTCCATAAAACCATTGTCTTGTAAACATTTAAGTCAGGAATATTAGCTTCTCCTAATGGTTCGAAATCATAATTTAATCCTTTCATTAATAGTCCTAATTCCCTAATAGCATCTTTAACACCAGATAAGTTGCTATTTAAATCAGCAATAGTTTTTCTGGCTTTTTCAATAGCTTGTTGTTGTTGTTGTAATTTTAAACGAGCCATTAAAGCATCTTTTTGAATTCCAGTAAAATTAAGAGTATCTTTTGGTTTTGAAGCACCAGGCACTTCATCGCCTTCTGCACCACCTCTTTGTCTAAATCCTCCTCTTTGTCTGAAACCACCGCCCATTTGAATTTGATCATCTTCAAGAGATCTTAAATAAGCACCACCTTTTTGGATTTCTTTCTTTAAAATTCTTCTATCTACACTTCCTAATAAAGAAACACCTTCAGAGAGAGAATCAACCTTTTTTAATAATTTTGCGACATATTTTTGACGAATTTCTAAACTATTTTTACTCATATATATATATACATATGGAGAATAAAAATATTGATATACAAATAATAAAAAAAAAATTTAAAGTTTTATCTAATAATCCAAAGAAAAATTTTTACGAAATTTTATGTTTATACCAAAAATTAGTAGTTTATTATTATTATCTTAAAAAAACAGATGAAAATTTGTAAATATAATTTTAAATATTTTATAATTATATTTATATGAGTACTATATTTAATAAACATTAAATTATTGAATTAAAAATTATGGGGGAAAAATAATTATTAATATAATAGCGTAAATATTGATTTAGAATATATATTTTGTTCATACTGAAAAGTGATACTATCTACCTGAAAAGTGATACTATCTACCTGAAAAGTGATACTATCTACCTGAAAAGTGATACTATCTGCAGGAATGTATTTCATAAAGGAATGGTTGCTGTATGCAGATAAATTATAAACATTTTAAAAATGAGGGTTTGCTGGATGTAATCATGCTAATTTACAAGCATTCTCTGTTGTGCGCACAAAGAAGTTTTTGCTGTAGAATGCTTTTTTTTACTGATTACAATAGAGAAGGTACGGACAACAGGAACATTAAAAAATTTTTTTGTTGCTGGATGTTGTCTTCTAAGTGGTACAAGTTGCGCGAGTTTTGTTTTAACTTTGCTGTGGGCAACTTATAATAAATCGTTTGATATTTAAATGTTCAATTTTCAATTTTTTTATATAAATAAAATATTTTAATTTGTAAATTAATTATTATAAATTAAAATAAATGAAAACACCGATATGGGGACTCGAACCCCAGACCTCAAGGTTAAAAGCCTCGCGCTCTACCAACTGAGCTATATCGGTTAATTCTCCTTAAAGGAGCAAAATTATATTTATATGGATAAATATATATCATGGTCTAGGTGGGGATCGAACCCACGACCCTCCGCTCATAAGACGAATGCTCTACCACTGAGCTACAAGACCTTTTTTCAAATACTGGTACTAGTTCCTATAAACTTATAAAAATTTATTGCTGTAAGGAACTTAAAATGCAGGGAGTGGGGTTCGAACCCACGCGCTTTCGCAGCAGGTCTTAAATCTGCCTCCTTAACCACTCGGACATCCCTGCTTTTGGTTTTTTAATACTGGTACTAGTTCCTATAAACTTATTAAAATTTATTTGCTGTAAGGAACTTAAAATACAGGGAGTGGGGTTCGAACCCACGCGCTTTCGCAGCAGGTCTTAAATCTGCCTCCTTAACCACTCGGACATCCCTGTTTTAGGTTTTTAATACTGGTACTAGTTCCTGAAGTAAATTATTATAATTTATTGCTGTAAGGAACTTAAAATGCGGGGAGTGGGGTTCGAACCCACGCGCTTTCGCAGCAGGTCTTAAATCTGCCTCCTTAACCACTCGGACATCCCCGCTGTTGTCTTTTTTAATACTAGTTCCTGAAGTAAATTATTATAATTTATTGCTGTAAGGAACAAAATTACCCTAAGTGGGAGTCGAACCCACAATCTTCAGCTTAATCTTCAACTTAGAAGGCTGACGCGTTATCCATTGCGCTATTAGGGCATTGCGGTTTAGACTGGATTCGAACCAGTGACCTTCCGGTTAACAGCCGGACGCTCTAACCAACTGAGCTACAAAACCTTTTTCTCCTTGAAGGAGCATATATATTTTAAATTTGAAATAATACCTGTTGCCAGTTATTAATTCATTATGTATATATTGCCATGGATTCAATATATATTTTAATCAATTTTTTTTAATGATCTATTTTCCTCTAGGGAACAAAATAGTATCGTTTTATTCTAATTTATTGATTTTAAGCACATTTATCTTAATATAATAAGATAAATTTTTAATACTATTAACTTGTAGTAAGCTTTAAAAATACAATAAATCTTTAATTTCTTTTTTAGAAATTAAAACGAATAAATACAATACTTAATATATCCTTAAAAGCGGTAAAGCTTCCAAAAACAATTTTTCCTCAAGTTTACCTTAAAAGATAAAAAAGGGAGCTTTTTAACTTAATATATTATATAAATAAATTTTTAAATAAATTATTATGTATAATATACTTAAAGAAAAACAGTTTATCCTAATTTTATTTAAGGACTTTATTTTCCTCATTAGGGAACAGGTAATTAGTATTTTGCATAAAACGGTATTTTTAGAACACAATCGTATATTTTCCTCATTTTCAGACAGTCTTAAAAAAGGGAACAAAAATATTATTAGGGAATAAATTAAATAATTAAGTTTTCATACATCTCTTCTAATTTACTAAAGTCATCTTTTTCAAATAGATTAGTTGTATTTAAAAGATGTTTGGTATAAATATCTTTATAAAATATTCGAATTTTTAAATTATCTGGAATATTATTTAAATTGTATTTTTTTTTATCTATATATTTCTTCCATGTAATTAAATCCATTTCCATAAAGACATTATTTATTTTGTTATATTTAGGATTTTTTAAATTTTTTTTTATAAATTCAATTTCATTTTTATCAAATTGAGGAGTTTTTATATTTTCTTTATAAAACATAGACCAAACAATAGGAGTTATATCGGTTAATTCTTTTTCAGTACAATTATCACACATTGTACAAGTAAAAAATTTTGGTGGTTGGTTGAAATGCTTCAATACATATTTTCTCCTACAAGTTTTTAGATAAAAATATTTTTTCATCGCATAAATATTATTTTCACGACTTTTTTTAACTTTTAAATTTTTAATAGTTTTTAATTGAGCTTCTGCAATAGCTAAAGACTTGAATTGAAAAAATACAATAGTTTCTGCGTTTAAGTTATCTCTACCTGCCCTACCTATTTGTTGCCAATATTCTTCAATTGATGATGACGCCCCAACTATGATTACAGCCCTTACCGTTTGATCTACCCCCATACCAAATGCAATAGTAGAAACCATAATTTTAATTTCATCATTTGCAAATTTAGTTTGAACTTTTTCTCTCATTCCTTTAGACATTCCCGCGTGATAAGCTTCTGATATTCTTCCATCTGAATGCACTTTATTAATTTCATTTGATAAATTCATAGACATTTGTCTAGAATTAGTATATATAATGATTTTATCATTTTTATATTTTTCGAAATAAGGAAATAACATGTTAAGACTAATTTCACTGGTAATGTCATTAATATCTTTCTCTGGTGGAGGTTCACCTTTTTTCCTTTTAACTTTTTTAATACTAGTATCTTCTTCCTTTTTATATTCAATACATTTTAAATATAAATTAGGCCTATCAAAATTAGCTGTTATTATTTTTGGATTATTCATGTTTAAATATTCTGCTATTTCATTAACAACATCAGTGGTTGCAGTAGCTGTGACTGCTATCATAGGTATTTCTTTAAATTTTTCTCTAAAATTTTTTATTTTTAAATATTCAGGTCTAAAATCATGACCCCAAACACTAATACAGTGTGATTCATCAATTGCTAAAAAACCTAATAAATTATTTTTAATCATTGAATCTGCTAATTCTAATCCATCTCCTTTAATCAAGTATTCAGGAGACATATAAATAATTTTTATTTTTCCATCTATAATTTCAAATAATTCTCTATCTTTTTGTTTATTATTTCCATGTAAAGCCGAAACAGGTATATTCATTTTAATTAATTTATCTTTTTGATCATCCATTAATGAAATTAAAGGGGAAATAATTATTATTGCTTTTTTTGAAACTAATGCGGGTAATAAATAACACATTGATTTACCATAACCAGTAGGGAGTAAACCTATTACATCATTACCTAATAATAATTCATTAATGACTTCTATTTGTTTTTCTTTTAAATTAGAAAAACCCCAATATTTTTCCAATATCTTTTTAGCTTTTTCAGTCCAATCTATTGGCATATTTAAGTAAATAATAATTGTTTAATTAATATTTATTTAATTCATTTTTTATTGATTATTTCTAAAATTACTTTCAGGCATATAACTAGATGTTGATTCAAAAAATTCTACTCTATTTTTATATTCTGTTAAATCTAATGAACCACAATATGTTAAAGATGATCTTAAACTACCTGAATATTCGTCAATTACTGATTCAATTGGTCCATTACATTTAGTATAAAAATCTACTCCTTCAGCAACCCTATTTTTTTTCTCTCCATAATATGATTTCATAAAATTATGTGAAGCTTGACCTCTATAATGAGAATAAATTTCATGATTTAAACTTAATAAACTATTCAAATTATTTTCATTAATTAAATGATATTCATTATTTGTTTTAATAAATTTTTCACCTGCGCTTTCATAAGTTTTAGAAAAGATATTACCCATCATTATCATATCTGCACCAGCGCCAATAGATAATGCAGCATCTCTCGGATTTTTAATTCCACCATCTGCTATTAACCAAGATTTAATTCCTTCAAATTCAAGATCTTTTTTAGCCTGATTACATTCTAAGATAGCAGAGAATTGAGGAATTCCAAATCCAGTTTTCATTCTTGTTGTACAACAGCTGCCACCTCCAACGCCAGTTTTTATTATATTAGCTCCACAACTTACAAGATACTTATAACCCTCGTATGTACAAACATTTCCAGCAATAATTGATGCATCATGACATTTACTTCTAATGTGTTTAATAATATCTCCTACCTGTTCGGAATGTCCATGTGCTACATCAATACAATAATTTTTTAAATTATTACTAATTAATAAATCAATAGTATTTTTTTCATCAGTACTGATTCCGACAGACATATATAAATTAGGATAATTATTAATCATTTCTAGCTTTTCTTCAATTGAACAAAAACGATGGTATATAACCATTCCATTTAAATCTGTTAATTTTTTTACCATATCTTTAGAAATAACAGTATCCATATTAGCTGGAACAAAAGGAAAATTATAAAGTTTATTATGAACTATAGTTTGAATATTAGTATGAGTTCTTGATACGATTTTATTAAATTTTGGAATCATTCCAACATCATCAAAGGTTAAGAATTTTTTTAATGCTTTCATTATTATTTAATAATAATATTATTTTAAATACATTTATAATTATTTACAATATTTTTAATTATATCGGTAGTAGAAATTTTTGAATAATATTCAATTTCAATAAAATTATCTTTTATTTTTTCAAAGAAAGGTTTTTGTTTCTCTCTATCGGAATCATTACTAAAACCATGAACAACTAAATCAATATTATGCTCTTTTATAAATTCAGGCGATACAATTAAAGGACAAGGAAAAATTACTTCATCAACCATTTTTAAATTTTTAATAATATCTAATCTATCAGTTTCAAAAATAATTGGTTTTCTTTTATAAGACATACAATCTAAATCACTAACAACACCTACTATTAAAATTGTATTTTCTGAATTATTTAATACATTTTTTGCTTTAATTAAACTTTCTAAATGTCCTTTATGAAATAAATCAAAAACTCCATCTATATAGACTCTTTTCATATATATATTATATTATAAAAAAATTGTTTTTTTAACAAATTGGGGTTTAACATTTAAACATTTAATGCCTGCCAAAAAAGATTTAACTAAACCTATGAAAGAGGAAAAGTCAGTAAAAGAGGAAAAG
>Ga0214923_10008162_pt1 | contig 11234 bp, 7 predicted proteins | sample LL1510_MetaG_FD_177993 | JGI IMG/M metagenome (GOLD analysis project Ga0214923, IMG submission 177993) | Freshwater microbial communities from Lake Lanier, Atlanta, Georgia, United States - LL-1510 | ecosystem: Environmental > Aquatic > Freshwater > Lake | place: USA: Georgia | collected 2015-10-15 | reverse complement strand
GAGATCAGCGAGGTCCCGGAGATCAGCGAGGTCCCGGAGATCAGCGAGGTCCCGGAGATCAGCGAGGTCCCGGAGATCAGCGAGGTCCCGGAGATCAGCGAGGTCCCGGAGATCAGCGAGGTCCCGGAGATCAGCGAGGTCTTGGACACTCCACCCCACGTCGCGGAAGACGAAACCGATGACGCGGCGTCCGAGGCACTGGATGCGGAGGCCGCGGTGGTGACCCTGCCGACCATGGCGGCCGCAGACGGCGACGAGCCCCCGATCGGCAGCCCGATCGCCGATCCGGTCGAAGAACCAGCGCCGCCCGCCCCGCCGTCGGCGATGTCCACTGCAACGCACCCGCGGCCGAGGATGAAAGATGCGTTTCGCGATCGACTGCTGAACCTCATCACGACCCCCTTCGCCGCGCGGTCCCGGCTGCACGCGGCAGGCATTCCAGCGCACGTCGATGCCACTCAACCGCACGTATCCGCAGCATCCGTCGCAGCCCATACGACGGTGGCACCACTGGATTCAGACGCGCTCGTGGCGCCGGCCAGGCTCGAGTTCGACGTGCGCGAATCGCGGTCGATCATCGGGGAAGGGGAGCAGCTCACCATGAGGATCGCGGTCCGGAACGTCGGCGGCGCAGCGGCGGAACGTGTGACCGCGACACTGTTCTTTGCCGACGGCGTCGAGCCCGTGCAGGCCGTCGGCCACACGGCCGAGATCCATGCGGGCGAAGTGCGGTTTGCCAGCATGCCCGAATTGCACCCGGGGTCGTCCGTCGACCTGATCGTGACGGCCGTGGGCACGCGGCCCGGCAGCGTCGCCTACCGTGGCGAACTGGCCTGCGACCAGTTCGCCGACCCCATCGCCCGCGAAGGGGCGCTGACGGTGCAACCCCGTCGGGCGACGGCTCCCTGATGGCCGTTTCGCCGCGCGTCCTCCTGCTCTCCATTCCCGGCCTGCGGCCGGAAGACCTGGGCCGCATGCCCGCGGTTGCGGCGATCGCCGCGTCAGGCTCGAGTGCGCCGCTCGCGCCGTGCCTGCCGGCCCTCACCTGCCCCGTGCAGGCCACGCTCACCACGGGCACCACGCCAGCGGTGCATGGCATCGCGGCCAACGGCCTCTTCGACCGATCGAGCCGGCATCTGGAAATGTGGATCAGCCCGGATGGGGTCCATCGGGCGGCGCGACTCTGGGATCGCCTCAAGGCGGCACGGCCCGATCTGCGCACCGCCGCCTGGTTTCTGCTGCAGTCGAAGCATGCCGGCGCCGACCTCGTCTGCCTGCCGGCCCCGAAGCACAACGCCGACGGCACCGAGACGATGTGGTGCCATACGCGGCCCGAGGGGCTTTACGGATCCTTGCGCGACCGGCTCGGCGAGTTTCCACTCCACTCGTTCTGGGGCCCCGTCGCCGGGATCGAGTCGTCACGCTGGATCGTCCGCAGCTTCCTCGCCGCTGCGGCCGACTCACCGCCGCACTGCGGCTGCATCTACCTGCCGCATCTCGATTATGCCGCCCAGCGGTCGGGCCCGGACAGCCCGCCGGCCCTCGCGGCCTGCGGTGAGCTCGATGCGGAGATCGCCGCCCTCGTCACCGGCTTCCGCGCGCTCGTCGAGCCGGATGAAGTCGTGGTCGTCGTCGCGGGCGAATACCGGATTCGCCCGGTGACGCACGCGATCTTTCCCAATCGCATCCTCCGCGAGGCCGGCCTGCTGGGGATCACGTCGACTGCCGACGGCGAACTGCTCGACATTGCGGCCAGCCGGGCCTGGGCCCTCGCCGATCACCAGGTGGGCCACGTGTATCTCCGCGACGGCAGCGACCGTGGCCTCGTGGACGAGATCGCGGCCTTGTTTCAGGGCAGGCCAGGAGTGCAGAACGTGCTCTCAGGCGAGGAACTCGTCGCGGCAGGCCTGGCCGCCGCAGCGACTTCCGACGTGAGCAGCCGCTGTGGCGACCTCGTCGTGACGAGCGCGCTCGACAGCTGGCAGGCCTATCCCTACTGGCTCGACGACGACCGCGCCCCGAACTTCGCCCGCACGATCGACATCCATCGCAAGCCGGGCTACGACCCGCTCGAACTCCACCTCGACCGCCCGCGGCTGCCCACGATCGCAATCCCGCTCGACACATCGCTCGTGAAGGGCTCGCACGGCGCGCTCGACCCGGCCGCGCCGCACGAGACGATCCTGATCACGTCACGGCCCGGCCTCGTCTCCGGCCCGCTGGCGATGCACGAGGTCGCCGGACTGGTTCTAGGCCTGTTCGGCATCGCATCGCCGTAGGACAGGCTTCAGCCTGTCCTACTTGGCGGGCTTGTCGTCGAGATTCGCGGCGAGCTGCTCTGGGGTCACGCTCGAGGCCACGCCGGCGGATGGCACGTCGAGGCCGCTCGTCCACACGAGGGCGTTGAGCATCAGCCGCCGGAAGTCGTCGGTTGCCCAGTTCCTGTGGAAGTGGGCGCCGGTGCAGCCGAAGCCGCGGCCCCCGTCAGGCCGCTCGTAGGCCCAGGCGAGCACCTCGCGGGAGCCCTTCCCGGCACGCACCGTCGGGTTGTTGCTGTGCGGGCCGTCGGGCCGTTCCCGCGTCGCGTCCGGAGGCACGGCCGACAGGATCGGCGTCAGGCCCGCGGCGGAGTCCCGGAAACGCATGTGGTAGTACCACTCGTCCTGTGTCTCGAAGGGCTGCACGCCGCGGGTGATCGGATGCCCCGCGGCGAGTTCCGTCCGAGCGAGCTTCCAGTGGGGATTCACCGACCAGTGCGGTTCGAAATAGCCCCCCAGCCAGTTGAGAAACTCGGGGCCGCCCTTCTCCTTTGGCACCTCGACGGCATAGTGGAGGCAGGCGACGCCGACGCCGCGCTTGGCCAGGGCGTCGATCTGGGCGAGGCGATTGCTCTGGACCACGGGGTGTCCGCCACCGCCGTCGGCGAAGAAGAAGATCGCATCCGCGTTATCGAAGGCGGTGGGATCGGCCGGCCAGCCGCCGGTGGAGACGGCCGTCACGAGCGGGAGGCCGGCGGCGTCGAGGCACTGCTCGAGCAGCATCACGCCGGCCCGATGTTCGTGCTGCCCCGGCGCGTGGCTCGGCCGGCCCGCCACCATCACGAGTTTCTTGCGGCCGTCGGCGAGCCTGAGCCGCTTGAGATGGACATCCTTGAATTCCACCTTCATCGGCGGCCCCTGGTGTACCTGAAAGGCGAGGACCCCCTCGAGCGCCCGCTTGCCCTCCTGCTCGTCGACCGTCTCCGACATCAGCTGCCCGTTGAGGAAGTGCTGGAGCTTGGGGCCCTGAGCGACGATCCTCAGCTCATTCCAGTCGCCGGGCTTGATCGACTTCTGGAGATCCTCGGCCGTGCCGATCGGCTCGCCCGGGGTTTTCGTGCCAGCGGCGTCGATCGCCACGCGCTGGCCGCGCAGCGTGAGGATGCCGCGGCCACGCTCTTCATAAAGAATGCCCGAGTATTTCGGGCCCGATTCGAAATCCCCCTGATAGCCGCCGACGACGAACGGCCCCGCCTCCGTGAATTCGCGGCTGCGATACTGGACGCCGCTATTGCCGCCGGTCAGCCGATACGAGAGCCGGAGTTCGAAGTCGTCGAGTTTCCCCTGGCGCCAGATCAGGAACGTGTTGGCCTTGATCGGCTTCTCGGGCGTCGTCTGGCCGATGATGGCGCCGTCTTCGACCCGCCAGATCGCCGGATCTCCCTCCCAACCGTCGAGCGTCTTGCCGTCGAAGATCGGGACGAAGCCCGCCTCTGCGGCCGACAGTCGGCCTGCCGCGGGGGATGCCACACAGAGGATCGCTGCAGCCAGGATACGTCCCAGCCAGGCACGAATGATGCTCACGACGTCGGCCTCCAGAAGACGGAAGTCCGCTTCCCGAACAGCCGGTGGCGGTCGGCTCAGTATGCCACGCCGCCGGGGACGACGGGAGCCTGCTGGCGGCCCAGCCGGGGCAGCCGGTTGGAATCGAGCGCAGAGCGGTCGAGCCCCATCATCCCGAGGAACGCGTCGATGCCCACGACCCGGATCCCGAGCCGCCGCGCCTCCTTGGTCTGCTTGTCGCGGCGGGCTTCGTCCGCGGCCCGCCAGCCGGCCGCCCGTTCGAGCACCCCGCCCGGCGACTGCGGCAGGCCCGCGTCGATCACCATCGTGGTCGACGACGACACGGCCGGCTCCACGCGACCCCCGATCCGTTCGATCAGATCCTGCAGCCGATCCTGATCCTGCTTCTGATCGACGTCGAGCTGGACGAATCCCACGACCACCGCCTCGAACGTGCCGTCCGGCGACCACAGGCTCGTGGCCACGCGGTCACCCGGCAGCATCGGATCGCTCACCTCGTCGGACCGGACGCGGGCCCGAGCCAACGCGCCGCTCTCCACGGCGACCACCTCGACCACGGCCTTGAAGTCTCCCGCCTGCGGCCGCGGATCGCCGGGATCATAGACCCGCATCACGAGCCCCGGCCGCAGCCCCCGGGTTGAACCGACGTCGAGGAGCACGGTGCGATCGACCTCGTTCACCGAGAGGATCCGGCCGTCGAACCCGTCGATCCGGTCGTCGGCGGGGGTGGCTGCGAGCACGACGTCCTGGAGTTTCCTGTCGGCGACCCGCAGGTCGCCGAGAATCGCATTCTGGCGAGCGATCAATTTTTCCCGATCCCGGAGTTCCTCGAAGAGGATCGCGACCCGTTCCTCCGCGGGCTTGGTCTTGAAGCGAGCCTGCCGCGGAAGGGAAAGCAGCGACTCGCCGTTGGCGATTTCCTGCTCGAGAAGCTGGAGCCTCTCCACCCGGTCGAGCGCCTTCCGCTGGTCTTCCGTGAGGCTCTTCGAACGGCTCTCATGCTCCTGCCACCGGGAATCGAAGTTCTTTTTCAGGTCCGACGCCTCCTTCTCCTTCGCGCCGGCCTGGGCTACGAGCTCATCCCGCTGCCGGGTGGCCGCGGCCTGCGCATCCCCCTTCTCCTTTTCGAATTGGGCACTCTTGGCGGTGAGGGCGTTGATCGTCTTGTCCTTCGCGTCGTTCGACTCCAGCAGCCATTCGCTGAAGCTGCGGTAGGACTTTGAATCCTTGTTGAAGTCCTCGTGGTTCTTCTCGAACAACTCGTTGACCTCGGTCTCGATGTCGGCGACGGTCTTGTCGTCCGCGAATCCGAGAATCTCCTTGAGCTTGTTTTTGTCGGCGTCGGCGGTCTGCAGGTCCGTCTTGGCCTTGGACATCTCGGCCGCGGCCGCCCCGGCGGCCGCCTCGGCGTCGAGTTTCTGGCGGAAGAACAGGTAGGTCATGACCACCAGCACGAACGTCAGAATCACGAACACGATCAGCGCGATGCTGAGCGATTGCACGACGGTAGCGCGGGGTGCGGCCATGACTGTGAGATTATCGGCGTCAAACGCCGACGATATTCATGCCCCTGCCGACCTGGTGACCTGGGAAAGCCAGGCTGTCCGCCACGAGCGTCTCGTCGCGACCGACGGGCCGTCCCGACAGGAAGGCCGCCCGCCCCATGATCGCGACGCGCGTCGCTCGGACGAGGATGCCGCTTTCGTCGAGCACCTCTCCCGAGCGGATCGAGCGGACGAAGGCGTCCATCGTGGCCTGAAATCGCCGGCCATCGGCTGCCGATCGCAGGTTCAGAGCCCCCCGACTCCCGGAAATCGTCTCCCGGACGCCCTGCGCGGCGGCGACGCCGCGGATGGATGCGGCCCGGATCTCCGCGCCGTCGGCGAACAGGAACCGCACCGCGACGCCGTCGGCGGCGGCCGTCGGCAGCGGCTCCGCGATCTCAGGCTCCGGGTCGCCGAGCAGCCACAGCCCGCGATCGATGGCATGCACATGCCGCTCCACGAAGTGCCCCCCCGACAGCGAATCATCCGCGGCCCAGTTGCGGAGCCGGGCCTCCGCCGTCGACCATTCCGACTGCACCGGAACCTTCCATGTCTCGCCGCGTGAGGCATGCACTTCGATGCTCCACAGCCGGCCGAGGGCTCCTTCGCGGACCTGGCGGACGAACGGGGCCAGTTCGTGATCGCGCCGCGAGTGCAGGCCCGAGGCGACCGTGAGGCCAGCCGCGCGGCCGCGGTCGAGGGCCCGGCCCACGCGCCACGCACCCTCCGCGTTGATCGCCGCCGGCGTCTCGCAGAACAGGTGCGCGCCGGCCGCGACCGCCGCCTCGACATGCCGCGGCCGGAGATGGGGCGGGGCCGCGATGAGCACCGCATCGACCCCGGCATCGAGCACGCGATCACAGGCGTCGACTCCGGCGAACCGGGCCGCGGCCGGGCAGGTGAACTGCCGCCCGGCGTCGCGGCCGAGCACGTGGGCGGCGGCGGCCAACTGATCCGGAAACAGGTCGCCGAGCGCCACGATCCGCACGCCCGGGTCGGCCGCGGCGGCCTGGACGGCGGCGCCGGTGCCGCGGCCACCGCAGCCGATGAGGCCCACGCGGATGTCCGCCGTCCTGCCCGCCGCGACCACGGCGGCCGGCGTCGTGGTCGCGGCCAACGCTCCGGCCGACAGACCGAGAAACTCGCGTCGCGAGCCGTCCCAGGGGATGGCGGGCAGCGGATGGGGATGCGGCATGGCGAATGCTCCTGCAGCGCTGAAGCGGAAACACGCGGAACCCGTCTGGATTGTACCGGCGCGAAAGGCAGGCTGTCACTTGGACCGGGCGATGAACTTCAGGATCGGCTCCTCGAAGCTCGCAGGCTCGGCCCCGAACACGGCGGTGAATTCCTCGACCCGACGGTCGCCGTCGTCCTCTTCGAGCGGCTCCTTCAGCGACATCTTCCGTAAATATTCGACGAACGCCGCCTTGCGGGTCTGCACCAGAAACGCCGTCGCGGCCCAGGCGCCGGCGTAGGCGTCGAGGGCCTCGCCGGCCCCGCGAAAAGCCTCGTCCCCGCGGACCAGTTGTTCGAACCAGCCGGCCCGTCGCCCCGCCAGAAACCGCTCGCGGCGCGGCGCATTGACGCCGCCGACGCCGCGCCACCCACGGTCACTTGCCAGATCGGGCGTTTCGAAATACAGCGCGACGCCCTCGCTCACCCACAGCGGCACCGCCGCCAGCCGGCGATGCAGGCCGCAGTTGAACGCCATCTGGTGCGTGGCTTCGTGCACGAGTGTGGCGACGAGCCCGGCCGCCCGCTGGCTGGCGAGGATCTCCAGCCCGGCCCGGCCGGCCGATCGTTCCGCCCGCCCACCCGCGAGTTCGCTCCCGGTGAGGTCGAACGTCGTCACGCGGTTGGTGAGCAGATTGTAATAGCCCACCACGCGATCGGTCGCCGTGCCGAGGTCGCGGGCGGCATGCTCCTCGTATCGCTGCCGATCGGCGAAAATCACGACGACCAGAGGCCGCTCCGGCCCCGCGAGCTCGAGCCCGGCCTGACGCCAAAAATTCATGAACGCGTCGTGGAGCCGCTCGAACAGTGCGGCACACCATTGTGCGTAGGCCCGCGAGGTGTCGAAGCAGACGACGTAGTGCCGCGTTGCCAGCTGGTCGAAACCCCGCGGCAGCGTCCGCAGGACCTCGTCGCCCACCTCTCGGGACGGAGGTGACTCGGACGACGGTTCGAGGGGCGCCCGATCGCCGACATCGGCCGCAGGCACCACTTCCAGCCGCTGGTCGCGGTGTTCGAGGAGCAGGCTGCCATCGCGGGCCTCGACGACCACCCGCGCCTCGACCACACGGTCGCCGGCGTCGCCGCCGAGCCGCACCCGCTCCCATGCCGGCCCTGCAGCGACGGCCGTACCCATGCACAACGCGATTCCAAGCCACCGCATCCGCCGGCTCCACGATCCCGGAGTACGACCGGAAAACAGGGATTATGCGAGCAGGTTCGGAGACTTGGGTAAAGTGCAGATCCTGTGTCGTGTTTTCAAGTCGCCGGGCGGCGCGGCTGCATTTGCTCTGGTTCCGTGCGGGTCGCCAGACTAGGGTTCGCCGCGGCCACCTCGACGTCCCTCCATCGGGCCCGCCGCCCCCATGCCACATCCGCGATCCAGCGTTTCCGCTCCTGCGCACCCTTCGGCGGGCCTGCGGCTCTGCGGGCCGATCGTCCTCGGCCTTCTGCTTCCGACCGTCGTCGGCTGCGCCGGCTGGCTGCCATGGACGACCTCCGAGAGGGCGAAAAAAAACGCGGAGCTCTACGGCCCCACGGCCAACCAACGCATCAAGTCGCTGGAGTCCAACGCCAGGCAGGCCAAAGCGGATGGCGGTGGAGCCGAAATCGAGTTCACCCGCGGCCTGGCTGAAGAGGTGCTCGTTGAGCATGATGCCCGCGTGCGGTGCGAAATGGTGGCCATCGCAGGGATGTTCGACACCACGCCGGCGCTGGCGATCTGCAAAGGCGCGATGCAGGATCCCGACGATCGCGTGCGTGTCCGGGCCTGCCGGGTATGGGGCCAGCGCGGCGGGCCCGAGGCCGTGCGGCAGTTGTCCAACAGCTGTCGCGCCGACCGCGATCTCGATGTCCGCCTGGAGGCCATCCGCATGCTCGGGCAGCTCGAGGACGAAGCGGCCATTCCGGTGCTGGCCGACGTGCTCTCCGACCCCGACCCGGCCGTACAGTACCGGGCCGTGGCGGCGCTCAAGGAGGTCAGCGGCCGCGATCTGGGCAACGACGTGAACGCGTGGCGCGAGTGGGCGGCCGACCCAGGCCGCGCCGAGCCCTGGTCGATCGCCGAAGCCTGGCGGAAGTTGTTCTGACCGGCGGGGGGCGGGCATGCCCCGCTGCGAGCGGCAATCGAGCCCGCCGCTCGCAGCCTGGCAAGCCACGCAGGCTGCGGGTCCCGTGCGCTCTGCCGAAACCCTCGCGGCCTCCGTCAAACGGCCGTGTTCCCCGGCGATAAACGGTCGATACCCCAGTCGCAGACGTTAGAACGGCCCGCCGGCGAAATCATTTGTGTTGCTGCACCACGGATCCATCCACGACGTCGCGACCGGCACCGGTTCGCGCGAGCCTCGGGCGTGTCGACGGCCGCCCCGGCGGTTGCGGGCGGCCGTGGGAGTGGCGGCGGTGCTGGCTGTGGCGGTGGCGGGCCTGCTGATACCCGCCGCCGACACCGAGTCGATCGCCGCTCCGCCAGCCGGTTTATTTCTGGGCAAGCGGTTGTTCGACACGTTCACGAAGAAGTCGTCCGGGCCGCAGCCATTGATCCCGGCCCCTTCGCCGCCGCCCCCCGAGACCGTCGGCGCCGGCCCCGACGGCCGCGGCTCCCGCGACTCCGCGCGGCCGACGCGGGCCGGACCGCCAACCGGCAGTCTTTCCGCCAAGTCGCCCGCAGGGCCGCACGTGCCGACGTGGGAAGAGGCCCTCGCGTTCGCCACGTCGTTGAAGGCGACGGCCGACCGTGTCACGGCCGCGGCGCTGAACCCCACATACAAGCCCGCGGCGAAGACGCCACGGAGCGGAGCGACGGCACCGGACGTGGACCATCAATCGGGATCTCCACCCGTGGCGCAGTCCGCCCCGGGCCGGCCGAACACCCCGGCCGCGACGACGACGGCGAAGCAGGGAGGGACGGCGGCCGCCACAGGCCGGCAGGGCACCGCTCCACAGCCACCGCAGACGCGTCGCTTCGCGCGGCTCAAGACGCTGATCGCCGATACGCTCGCGGCCTACCAGCGGCGGCCGCTGAACACCGCCGCGAACACGCCGTGGGAGGTGATGCACGGCTTCATCGCCTTCGGCATCCCGACGCAGGTCCGGGTCGGCGGCCCGACCGGCGGCCTCGTGAACGCGATCGGCTGGATGAACATGGGGGGCCGGTGCCGCGGGCAGGTGATGCTCGCCGCCGCGGGCGATCGCATCGTGGCCCAGAAGGGGATCGGGGTGCAGGGGCATTCCGCGCAGTATCTGGCGATCCTGGCCCAGTGTCGTGTGGCGATGAACTCGCCGATCTCGATCCAGTCGAAGTCGTTCACGGTGGCCGACCTCGTCGAGGAGGAGAAGCTCTCCTGCAAGTCGCAGACGGAGCTCACGTTCGCCCTCATCGGCCTGGCTCACTACCTGCCCAACGACGCCGAATGGGAGAGCCGCGACGGCAAATCGTGGAGCCTCGAGAAGCTCATCGCGGAGGAGATCGAGCAGCCGATCCGCGGGGCTCCGTGCGGAGGGACGCACCGCCTGTTCGGCCTCGCCTATGGCTGTCAGCGGCGGCTGCGGGCGACGGGCAGGCTCGACGGCCACTATGCCCGGGCCGACAAGTTCGTCCGCGACTATCAAAACTTCGCGCTCACGAAGCTGCAAAACCCCGATGGCTCGTTCAGCACGGAGTGGTTCAAGTATCCGGCCGACCGCGAGGACGACATCGACCGCAAGGTGCAGACGACGGGCCATATCCTCGAGTGGCTCGTCGGCTCGCTCGATCAGCACGACCTCTATCAGCCGCGGGTGGTCGCCGCGGTCGAATTCCTGGCCACGGCCCTCGTCCGGCAGCCGTCACGGGAGTGGAAGATCGGCCCCATGGGGCATGCCCTGCACGCCCTCACGATCTACCAGGAACGCGTCTGGGGCGTGGTGTTGCCGGGCGGCATCGCCGCCTTCCACGGGCCGATGAAGGCTGCACCGAAAGCAGTGCAGCTGGCGACCGAGCCCGACACGATCCGGAACGCGAAGGACAGGGCACCGGGCTCGTCACGTCGTCAATGAGCGACGGCTCGGCGGCAGTGGCCGGTCTCCGGGGCCGGATCGCGCCTTGAACCGATCGCGAACTCTCCGTAGGCTTCCCCCACGGGTTCACTGCACGGGCCCGACACGCTCCTCGTGGCACCACCCGACGCTCGGGTTTCCCACCATGCGGGGCGGAGGAGCGCCCCATGCCGACGCCCGACCTCTCGCCGCAACTGGAGCATTTGCTCGACGCCGGCTCGCGACTCTGCCAGGCAACCGGCGCGGAGGCGCTGTTGCTGCTCGTCGACCAGCGGCTCGACTGGGAAAATATCCGCACCCGGGTCGGCGGCGCGGCGATGCTCGTGGCGGCCGACGAGGAGACGCATCTGGAAGGGGCGGCGGACCATGGCCTCGAGCCGGTGCTCCTGGACGTCGCCGGCCTCCCCGTCCACGAGCGTCTCACACAAGCCCTGCTCGAGTGCGTCGCCGCGGAATCGATCGCCCCGGAGGCGCAGGTGGTGGCCGTCTACAGCGGCTTCGAGGCCGGCACGGCCGACTCGGTGAGCGTGCTCCGGCTCGAGGAACACCTCGGGCAACTCACCAGCCGCGACCTGCGAAACCT
>Ga0214923_10008161_pt1 | contig 11234 bp, 16 predicted proteins | sample LL1510_MetaG_FD_177993 | JGI IMG/M metagenome (GOLD analysis project Ga0214923, IMG submission 177993) | Freshwater microbial communities from Lake Lanier, Atlanta, Georgia, United States - LL-1510 | ecosystem: Environmental > Aquatic > Freshwater > Lake | place: USA: Georgia | collected... | reverse complement strand
GCGCCCTCCTGGACCGCAGCCGCGATCTCCTTCATCTTCTCGGTTCCTTCGCTTGCTGCGAGGACTCGAGCGCGAAGCCCAAAGGCAACCGCTAGAGCTGCAATCGCGATGGCGAGAACGGCGTAGGCGAGGGTCAGATTTGAGCCGGCCACCTGGACAGTGGCGACAGTGGAAGTCATAGATACTCCTTGTTACTCCTATTTACTCCAGCGTTCTGCCACGTAAAGGGCATCAGCGGAGTAGGCGGACAGAAACGTTTCTAGCACGAGTGTAAGGCGAGAGGCGGGAGAGTTTGGAATCGGTTTCGCCATAAGCGCACCATTGGCTACCAAATTCCCTGTTCCTGGGCTCGCCAGCCAACTCGAATCGCCAAGCGCCCCCGGCTCCATTTTGGGTAGAGGGCTATCTCCTCCCCGCCAAATACGCAGGGAATATCGAATCTACCCTCAGCCAACTGGCAGGCAAGGGCGCCACTTCCCCCAGCCCGCTCCATCGCGGCAAGGCCCAACGCCTCAATTTTTCGAGTCTCGGCGCGCCGCGCCCCAATTTCGGCAATTTCAAAGGCAACGAGTGCGCTTACACCTATTAATAGGAATGCAGAGAGAAGTGCAATGATCGTGGCGCTCCCTCTCTCACCTGCCATGCGCGCTCTATTTGAGTTCACTCTCAGCGCCCTCAGCACCCACATCGACTTCAGCGACTTCAGCGCTCTTGGCATCATTGAAACCCGGAGACGCTTGCGCTCTCCGATTTATAGCGGACAGTCACTCGCAACGTTCCATCTGAGTTATTTCGAAATACCAGGTACGAAGCCCCCGGAAGTGAGCGCCCCACCTCTCGAGCAATATCTTCTTCACTCTCTTCTCGCATCACTGCCTGCACAACTCCCTCAGCGATAAATCGAAGTCGTTCTTTTTGGATGACAGAGCCCAAGAAATTAACGCCCAGCAATAAGACGGTGATGATGATTGGAAGAGCAACAACTAATTCAGCCGTAGCTGATCCACTCTGGTTATTTTTCATCTAACTTATCGCTAAAGAAAAATGTTATGAATTTAAACTTCAGAGAAGGAAGGTTGAAAGAGCTCGGCGCAAGAGATCACCGATTAATTGGGCGATGCTCTCTGATGAGAGGAGTTTATATAAAACGCCAGCAAAGCCACATGCAGCGACTGTAGTCACGGCGTATTCTGCGGTTGCAATTCCCAATTCTCCAGATTTCTGAGCTGAATACATTCTTTTCGCAAACAGAGTAATTCTTTTCAACATAAAAACGCTCCTTTTATATTTTTGCCTAATATGTAATAAGCGGCTAAATAATCGCGGACCTGAATTTCCTAAAATTTTCCTTTACAAAAGATGGGGAAACTTTTTAACTGTTAAAAAATTTTCAGCGAGCTAAAAAAGGAGTAAATAACAGGTCCAATACCACCGATGAGAAAACTGGGCAGAAAACAGAGGCCCACCGGAAGCGTCAACTTCACAGAGAGTGACTTAACCCGCTCCTTAGAGAGCGCCATAGATTTTTCATAAGACTCTTGAACAACTCGTTCAATTACCAGCGCTACTGAGCGCCCATCTACTTGAGCTTGTGCTATCGAGCGCGCACATAAACCAAGATGAATATCGCTTTTTAGCGCCGCCCAAGCCTGTTTAGGGTCAGCGCCTAATAGCAAGAGTGAATAGACCCGCTCGACATCACTTTTTAACGAAGTGCAAAGTAAACCTGAAACGCTCGAGAGGGCAGCCAAGAGCGGTAGGCCTGCTTTGAGGCACCCACTCAGCGCTGATAAAAAAAGTAAACCTTCCACTTCGCGCGCTCTCGCTTCAACAATGCTCGATTTAGTCGGCAGGAGTCTAAGAATTCGTCTAAACAACCAATAGCCCAAGGGGGTAATTATCAGCCACCGCCAACCGAAAAAGAGCGTGGGAGTGATAGCTCCAACGGCGGAGATGAGCCGATCCTTTGAGAGCTCCGCACTAATCTTTAACATGAGAAATAATGCTCTCTGACCATCGTCGTCCAATAATTTGAAGTGCGATAGAGCTAAGAATCATTACTATCGGAATGGGGCTTAATAAGTTTTTGTTTAAAGGCATCACATTTGCTAACGCCGCTCCGATAAAAATAAGTCCAGGGAAGTAAGTAAGAAGTTTTAGCGTGGCACGAATAGGAGCAATCTCGATATCTATTGCACGTTCGCGATCAATGTGGAATTGACATTCGTTCGAAAATTCGCGAAGCGCAGGTAATATAACTAAGCCTTGTGAAAAAGATAGGTAAAAGAACTTCTCAATCGCCGTTTGTGATAGACCTGGATACCAATTTTTTTCAAAACTCTCATAAACAGATTGACCATTTTCCAAATCATCAATAACTGATTCCAAAAACTGCAGTCGTCTTTGAAATTCATTCTTATCTAGAGGTCGTGATAAATTCTCCGGAAGCAACCAAGTCAGAATCATCAACTCAATGCCTTCTTGAGAGCTAGAAAATTTTCGAGAGAAAAATCTTCAAATACGGATAAAATCTCTTCCACAAAGACCGAGTTTTCTCGAGCTACTACTTGTGAAATTGAGGAAATTCGATTTCCGTCACGCTTTCCGTCTAGATGAATTATGAGATTAATCGAACTGGCAAATAGCGCTAAGGCGCCCTCACGGGGTATCCCGATTGTCATCGCTAATGCAGCGACACGATTTGGCACATCGCGAGGGGAATTAGCATGAATTGTTCCCCCGCTACCCTCATGGCCAGTATTTAAGGCTAAAAGTAAATCTAAGACATCGGAACCACGAACTTCGCCTAGATATATTCGATCTGGCCGCATTCGAAGTGCTTGTCTAATTAGTTCACGAGCCGAGTAGGCGCCAATTCCCTCGCTATTATTTCCTCGCGCTTGTAACCGCAACATATGACTATGGTTTGCCAGAATTTCTCGAGTATCTTCGATTACCAATATTCTTTGATTTTCCGGTATTTGCTCAATTAGATGCGAGAGAAAAGTGGTCTTACCACTTCCGGTACCTCCAGAAATTAAGAAATTTCGTTTACTCTCGATTATTAAAGTTATAACTTCTCGATACAAATTATTAAGGCCAGGATGAGTGTGCTTCTGGTTAATTCGTATCGAAACATGTACGCCATGCTCCACCAGTGGCGGAAGCAAGGCATGTAGTCGAATACCTCCAGACAGCTCCAAATCTATAGCTGGATGCGCTTGATCAAAATGTTTTCCAACGCGCAAAGCTTGCGCGCGGATAAAATTAATGAGTGACTCTTCATCAATCAAGTAGTCAATCTTATTGAGCACTGTTCCTTCTTTAATCCACACCCCGTGGTTAGCGTTGATAAATAAATCGGTGCAATTTGCGCGCTTAAGTAGTTCAGTGAACGGCCCTAACCCGGAGGATAGATTTCGAAAAGATTGCGATTCTACTTGAAAATCTAATTCCGAAATCCACGGTCGCTTCTTTATTAATTCTGATACTACTTGATTTCGAATCTCATCAAGAATTTCATCTTTCATGAATTAAGGAATTCGTTTACGATGTTGGTGAGCTTGCGTTCATTGTGAGGTGATAGCTTTCGAAGTACTCCCAATTTCAAAGCAAGACCCAGATCTTGAGATCTAGGGACGTTGAAGATTTCTGAATCGGAAACAAATCCAGTTATTGCTGATTTTTTCTTGAATTTAGAAGAGTATTTATTAATTACGACAATTCTTGGTTTTATTACCACTGCGAGAGCATTCAGGCCAATTAGCGAAGTTAAATTGTTTTCAACTATCAACAGGCTTTTCATTTTAGGATTGTGAAACTTCGGATTATCAAGAAGTACAAGATCGTAAAAGTTTCCTGCTGCGGTACAAATTTCTGTAAAGAGCTCTTCTGAGATTTCGCCGGCGCTTCTTCTGGTTAAGAGCGAGAAGCCATACTGATGAGTTTGAGGTAGCGCCTCAGATTTAATCGGTGCTCCGCCTAATCGATATTCTTCCCAGTAAGGCGATGAGCTACCAAGAATCTCACGTATTGGTGCCCGCGGATCAGTTTCTATAACTAAGGTTCGATAGCCTAATGTGCCCGCTATCCGAGCTAGATGGAGAGTAAGAGTCGTACTACCGACTCCGCCTGCGGCAGAGAATGTGCCCCACACTCGTGGGGATCGAACATGGGGCACGGACGGGATTATGAGCAGTTTGTTTTTCAGAACGCCGCATTGAGGGTTCAGGGCGAGGAAATCCTTAGGTAGGCATACCTGTCGGTAATCGTTACGCTTCATTAAGTGAGCAAGAGCGCGGCATTCTTCGACCTGGATAAAACGATTATTTCCCGCTCCTCACTGCTGGCATTTACTAAACCCTTCAATGAGGCGGGGTTAATCTCGCGTAAAAGAATGTTACGTAATTTCGTTAATCAGTTCTTCTTCTCTAACTCAGGTGCAAATCATGCTCAAATGGAGAAGATGCGCCAGACCCTTACTTCTATGGTGACTGGCTGGAACGTTGAGCAAACAAAGAACGTAATAAATGAATCGTTACATTCTGCAATCGATCCAATGATTTATGACGAAGCAGCAGAGTTAATTGAAAAACATATCCGTGACGGACGTGATGTAATAATTGTTTCCACTTCAGGTCGGGAAATTGTCGAACCAATTGGAAAATTACTTGGCGCCACAGATGTAATTGCTACCGATATGGAAATTGTTGATGGCTTATATACCGGCAAAGTTTCGTACTATGCCTATGCGGAGAAAAAGGCTGAGGCGGTCCGTGCAATCGCTGAAAAAAATGGATACGACCTCCAGAAATCGTTCGCCTATTCCGACTCCAGCACGGATATTCCACTTCTTTCCATTGTTGGATTCCCGTGTGTGGTAAATCCAGATCGCGGTCTGCGTGCGCATGCTGAAGCTAATAACTGGCCAATTCTCCATTTCACTCGCCCAGTTCCACTAAAACAGCGTTTTGCCGCCATCCCCCCGAGGCCTGCAATTGCAACTGCTCTTGGCTTAGGCGCATTGAGTGCCATAATCTATTTGGTAAATCGGAAAAAGAAATCCGCTGGAGGACCTGATGTCGCTTGAGAATCTGCTCTCTGAAAATAGAACTTTTCCACCGTCGGCTGAGTTCGCTGCCGCTGCAAATGCAAAAAAAGATATGTATGCGCATGCTGATGCAGATCGATTGAAGTTCTGGGAAGAGCAAGCTCGTTTCTTGCAGTGGGATAAACCATGGGAGAAAGTCCTTGAGTGGGAAGCGCCATTTGCCAAGTGGTTTATTGGCGGAAAGCTCAATGCATCTGTGAATTGTCTAGATCGCCACGTAGCAGAAGGTCGCGGGGATCGCGTTGCACTTCTTTTCGAAGGAGAGCCAGGAGATACTCGAAAGATTACCTACTCTCAAATGCTCACTGAGGTTAAAAAGGCAGCGAATGCCCTGATTGAGTTGGGTGTTACGAGCGGTGATCGCGTAGCTATCTACATGCCGATGATTCCAGAGGCAGCAGTCGCGATGTTGGCGTGCGCTCGCCTTGGCGCAATGCACTCAGTCGTCTTTGGTGGATTCTCCGCAGAAGCACTTCTTTCGAGAATTCAAGATGCAGATGCAAAGGTAGTTATTACTGCAGATGGTGGATATCGCAAAGGTTCAGCCAATGCACTTAAGCCTGCAGTGGATGATGCTCTCAAAGGTCAACATAATGTTAAAAAGGTCCTTGTCGTAAAGCGCACTGGACAAGATGTCGCATGGGATAGTTCGCGAGATGTCTGGTGGCACGAAATCGTCGACCGCCAAAGTGACGAACACAAAGCAGAAGCATTTGATAGCGAACATGGATTATTTATTCTCTACACATCCGGAACAACTGCCAAGCCAAAAGGTATTTATCACACCACTGGTGGCTATCTAACTCAAGCTGCATTTACGCATCGCAACGTTTTTGATCTCAAACCAGAGAAAGATATTTATTGGTGTACTGCTGATGTCGGTTGGGTAACTGGCCACTCGTACATTGTTTATGGCCCCATGATTAATGGCGCTACCCAAGTTATGTATGAAGGAACGCCAGATACACCAAATAAAGGGCGAATGTTCGAAATCATTGAAAAGTATGGTGTGACTATTTTGTACACAGCGCCAACATTGATTCGTACCTGGATGAAATGGGGCGATGATTTTCCAAAAGCTTCAAATCTATCTACGTTGCGTCTCCTCGGTTCAGTTGGTGAGCCAATTAACCCTGAAGCATGGATGTGGTACCGCGAAGTGATTGGTAGAAATCGCTGCCCGATCGTTGACACCTGGTGGCAGACCGAAACAGGCGCCATCATGATTTCGCCACTTCCTGGAGTCACTGCGACAAAACCTGGTTCAGCTATGGGAGCTCTCCCAGGAATCAGCGCAAAAGTTGTTGACGATGAGGCTAAAACAGTTGGCAAAGGTGGTGGCGGTTATCTCGTTCTGGATAAACCATGGCCATCAATGCTCCGCGGTATTTGGGGCGAGCCCGAGCGTTACAAAGAAACATATTGGTCGCGCTTTAATGGACTGTACTTCGCAGGTGATGGCGCAAAACTCGATGATGACGGCGCAATCTGGTTACTTGGCCGAGTTGACGATGTTATGAACGTCTCTGGTCACCGAATCTCCACTACTGAAGTGGAGTCCGCGCTTGTCTCGCATCATGCTGTTGCTGAAGCTGCGGTAGTTGGCGCGAATGATGCGATGACTGGCCAAGCAATCGCGGCATTTGTCATTTTGCGTGGTGGCGTACCAAATGTTGGTGGCGAAGAGCTGATTCAAGAACTTCGAAACCATGTTGCAAAAGAAATTGGGCCGATTGCAAAGCCAAAACAGATTCTCGTCGTAGCAGAGCTACCTAAAACACGAAGTGGCAAGATCATGCGACGTTTACTCCGTGATGTTGCTGAGAATCGTGCTGTTGGTGATTCAACAACTCTCGCCGATCCCAACGTCATGAAGTTAATCTCTGAAGGTTTGAAGGCTGGCAAGAGCGAAGACTAATTGGGATAAACCCTGCTAGTTTTTTGGGAGTGAATCCAGGAGAGTTTGCATCTCCAGAACTTCAGCTTTCTGAGCTTTAATGATGGCTTTGCCAAGCTCTGCTGCTTCTTTATTCTTTGAATCGTCAACCATCTGCGCCATGCCAATGGCTCCTTCATGGTGGGCAATCATCCCTTTTAGAAAGAGGCGATCAAACTCAGTTCCTTTGGCGCGTTCAAGTTCAGAGATCTCACCTTCATCGAGCATCCCCATCATGCCGGTGCTTGATTCATCGAAATCTTCCATCATCTCGTGGCCCATATGGCTGGAATCTCCAGAATCTTCCCACTCTTTCATTTGCTCGACTTCGGGAGCTTGAGCCGCTTTGATTCGTCTAGCAAGAGAGATAATTTCCGAATTACTGGAAATTGCTATCGCTAATTCTGACATTTGAATTGCTTGTTGATGATGCGGAATCATCATGTCAGCAAACATCAAATCAGTACGTGAGAATTTATCTCCATTAATCTGATTACTGCATGATACGAGAAAAAGTAGCGAGGCTAAAGTTAAAAAAATTGCTCCAACAGATTTATGTGGACTTCTCATCGATGCACTCCTTGATATCGAGAAGTTAAGCCTTCTGACCTGTCAGTTTGCTCTCGATTGTCATGATGAAATCTCCAAGGAATTTTGGACCATTGGTAGAGATTTCAGTAATAATCACGCTCTGATCAGCAGCTTTAGAAATTCCTTCGCTCGGCAAAATAAGTGCGAGCTCTCCAAATATCCAGATCAAGACTAAAGTTTTTGCAAGATGTAGAAGTACTCCTAAAGCTGAGTCCACTGCCTTCAAAGGTTTCCAGAGAAAATTCTTCCGAAACCATTTTGCAGCTCTTCCTAAAACAAAATGCCCAATAAATGCTCCAACTGCTACCGCAAGTGCGGCGCTTTGAATTCGCGATGAGGTACTGGAAAAGTTCGCAACAAAATCGGCACCAAATTTAAGTCCAAGGATGCCGCCGCCTACTAAACCTACAAAAGAGAAAATTCCGGTGATTAAACCGCTGCGATACCCGCTATATATTGAATAAGCCAGAAGCGCAGCGAGCGCGATATCGATGAAATTCATAACTCTAACTCTACGGTGTTCTCGCGATTCCACTCCTGTTCAAAACCAGCGTGGTAGATCAGCCGGTCAAGGATTCCCCCAGTGAAACCCCAGATTCGCATATCTGAGACGTCAAATGCTGGCCCTCGATATCCGCTCCGATGGCGGAGCATGATGCGGTTTGCAGGTTTCGCTAATTCTTCGAATGGAATGAACTCAGTTCTCACTACTTCACCGCTCCCTTGGGGAGTTAACTCGTGCGGTTCTCGCCAATAACCAAGTATCGGGGTTACCAAAAAATTACTTGGCGGAATAAATAATTCGGGAAGATCAAAGAGGAGTTCAATACTCTCTCGTTTAATTCCAACTTCTTCTTCGCTCTCACGTAGAGCGGCCTCCCGCGGCCTTTCATTCGCTTCGAGAGCCCCGCCTGGGAAAGATGGTTGTCCACTATGTGCGCGAAGTGTTGCTGAGCGCAAAGTGATTAACACTTCCGGGCCGCGCTTACCTTCATGTAACAGGATGAGTACGGCGCCCTTCTTGCTCAATGAAACATCATCACTTTTTGGCCGGATGTTGTAGAGAAAATCATCACTACTAATTTTCTCATGCAACTCGGTAAAAATATTTAACCACTCAGGAACGCTCACCATCGCTCCTTACTTTTAACTAACTTCTCTGCGAGCTCAGGGTCGCGCTCTCCGATACCGAAAGATGGACAAAGTTTCGCGAGAGGACATGCTCCACATGCTGGTTTTCGGGAGTGACAGATTCTTCGACCGTGCCAAATCAATCGATGCGAAAGGTGGGTCCACTCTCTCTTTGGAATTAACTTTGCTACATCACGTTCAACCTTTACCGGATCATCTTCTTTCGTCCATCCAAAACGTCGTGAGAGGCGCCCGAAATGGGTATCGACTGTAAGTCCCGGAATATCAAAAGCATTTCCCAGAACAACATTGGCAGTCTTTCGCCCAACGCCAGGCAGAGTTACTAATTGATCAAGATCGGCAGGGACTTCGCCACCGTAACGGCCGATAATTTCCTGAGAGAGCGCTTTGATATTCCGAGCCTTTGCACGGAAGAAGCCAGTTGATTTGATTATTTTTTCGATATCCGAAATCCGTGCACCCGCCATATCCTTTGCGCCTGGATATTTAGCGAAGAGATTGGGAGTGACTGCATTTACCCGCTTGTCAGTGCACTGTGCAGATAAAACAGTAGCAACGAGGAGTTGATAGGGAGTTTTGAAATCCAATTCACAGCACGCATCGGGGTATTCCTTACTTAAAATTCGGTAGATCGACCCTGCACTTGCCATACGCTTCAGGGTACGCGAATTCGCGCCTACTTCTAATTCAAGGTAAGTTTCTCCTTATGGACGCCATTGATGCCGAGGTTCGGAAGGCGCCACTCTTCATTGCTTTGGATGACGAGTCGGCTCGCGCCCTTCGCGCATCTATGGAAGAGGTCCGCCTAACTCGTGGCAAGGTGCTCTTCTCTGAGGGTGACCAGGGCGATCGGCTCTATGTCATCGTGGAAGGCAAGATGAAGTTGGGCACTGTAAGCAATGATGGCCGGGAAAATCTCCTCTCTATCTTGGGTCCTGGCGATATGTTTGGTGAACTTTCACTCTTTGATCTTGGGCCACGTGCGTCAACAGCAACCGCCGTTACCGATGCCCGACTTTTAGCTCTTAAGAATGAAGAACTACAGCAACTACTTCGCGCACGCCCTGAAGTTGCTTTCCACTTACTTAAATCTTTAGCACAACGTCTTCGTCGCACTGCTTCAATTGTTGAAGATCTGGTTTTCTCTGATGTTCCTGGTCGAGTTGCAAAAGCGCTACTTCAACTCGCACACCGCTTTGGTAATCCTAATGATGAGGGTATTCACGTTAATCATGACCTCACTCAAGAGGAGCTAGCTCAGCTCGTCGGCGCATCCCGAGAGACTGTCAACAAAGCTCTCGCTGATTTTGCCGGACGGAACTGGCTTCGCTTGGAAGCTCGCGCAGTGACAATTCTTGATGAGGAACGTTTAGCAAAACGCGCTAAGTAAAAATTACTTACTTAAGCGAGACGACGACCTCAACCTCAACAGGCGAATTGAGCGGAAGCTCGGCAACGCCAACAGATGAACGAGCAGCTCTTCCTGCTTCGCCAAAGACATTAATAAAGAGTTCACTAGCCCCATTCACGACGCTAGCTTGATTGGTAAATCCAGGTGCACCATTTACAAATCCAACAGTTTTAAGGATTTGCTTTACCTCATCTAGATCGCAAACTAGTGCGAGAGCAGCTAATACATTAAGCCCGCATATCTTCGCTAATTCATAGCCTTCTTCAACAGTTAGATCTAGGCCGACTTTTCCAGTTTTAGAAATTTTTCCATCTATAGTTGGCAATTGGCCGGCAGTGAAGACTAATTTTCCATCACGAGCTGCAGGCACGTAAGCAGCAACTGGAAGTGCAGCAACTGGGAGTTCTAAACCAAGTTCCGCTAAGCGAGCTTTTACTTTTTCATGTGCCATTAGGCAATCTCCCGTTTCATGTAGGCAACAAGTTGATCTCCCCCACCTGGTGCAGGGACTACTTGAATTAACTCCCAACCATCAGAACCCCACGTGTCGAGAATCTGCTTTGTGGCGTGGGTAAGTAATGGAACAGTTACATATTCAAATTTTGTCATTCTTTGTTTCTCCTTAAATCGCTAATGCAGCTTTTACGGCTGCGGATACTGCGCCGCCATCGGCACGACCGGCAATCTTTGGTGCGAGCACTTTCATTACTTGCCCCATGCCTGCAGGGCCACTCGCTCCAGTTTCAGCAATTGCTGACTTAATTAACGAATCTAATTCTTCTGGGGTTAATTGCTGAGGTAGATAGCGGGCAATAACTTCGCCTTCAGCACGTTCGCGAGCGGCGCGATCTGCGCGACCTCCGGCTTCAAAAGCTTCTGCCGACTCACGGCGCTTCTTCGCTTCGCGCGATAACACCTGAATGATCTCAGCCTCACTAAGAGTTTTGGCTTCCTTCCCGGCTACCTCTTCATTAGTGATTGCGGTAAGAGCCAAGCGAATAGTGGACATCACAATCTCGTCTTTTGCACGCATC
>Ga0214923_10008160_pt1 | contig 11234 bp, 11 predicted proteins | sample LL1510_MetaG_FD_177993 | JGI IMG/M metagenome (GOLD analysis project Ga0214923, IMG submission 177993) | Freshwater microbial communities from Lake Lanier, Atlanta, Georgia, United States - LL-1510 | ecosystem: Environmental > Aquatic > Freshwater > Lake | place: USA: Georgia | collected... | reverse complement strand
CAGATGTGGGCATCGCTGCAGCAATTTGCTGCCCTAGACCCAGATACCCAAGTGTGGTGTGCCCATGAATACACGCAAGCAAATCTGCGATTTGCCCTAAGCCAAGACCCAACAAATCAAGCACTGCAAGAACGTTGGCAACAGGTTAAGGAACTGCGAGCAAGGAATATGGCAACCGTGCCATCACGAATTGATTTGGAATTGGCAACCAATCCATTTATGCGTTGCAAAGATTCCAGGCTGCAGGCGGCCACGGGTTTTATTGATCCCGTTGAAGTGCTAGCTGAAATTCGCACACGTAAGGACAATTTCTGAAATCTGAACTGCAAGAATAGTTGTGTTCTGTTTAAGCAGCCATGGAATTGGATCAGATTGTGGCGGTTCAAACCAATCAGGCACCGTTGCCGGTGGGGCCATACAACCAAGCGGTAAAAGCAGGTGGAATGCTTTTTTGTTCAGGTCAAATAGCCCTGCACCCAATCACTGGTGAAATGGTGGGTGAAGGTGATGTGCGACTTGAAACCAGGCAGGTTTTATCAAATCTGAAAGCCGTTTTAGAGGCTGCCCAATGCAGCGCAGAACGCGTGGTGCGCACTACCGTATTTCTTGTTGATCTTGCCGATTTTAGTGATGTAAATAATATTTATGCTGAAATTTTTTCTACTGGTGTCTCCCCTGCTAGGGCTTGCGTTCAAGTGGCAGCATTGCCTAAAGGAGCAAGGGTTGAAATTGATTGCATTGCTCTTTTATGATTTTACTAATTAGTAAGTTGCATGGTTTTATTATAATAACACAGCGCCAGTAATTAATGTGCTATAGGTTATTAGCAATAATATACCTTTATACCAATTCAATGAGTTGGCTTCCGTAAGCCACTGCACTACTAGGGCAGCTCCAAAAAGAGAGGCTAGGGCCTGGGGCGGGAAGGTGAGATGCAAATAATTATGTAATGGGATTCCAATTAACACTAAACAGGGTAATACAAATTGGAGCAATTGAACACTTGATTCAACTGTGCTGGTCATTGCTATGTCCATGTGCCCTTTGGTGGCAGCTCTAAAGCTAACTATTGCTTCTGGTATGGCTGAGAATATTGGCAGGACAAACATCCCCACAACCAGTGGAGATAGGTGGGAACCTTTTACTGAATATTCAAGAGCTCCAACTAAATGATTGGATACCAATGCCATGGCAATTGTTATCACAACAAGAATCAAAATTATTTTTGCAAAACTAATTGAATTACCTGATGTATGATCTGATTCTTTTTGTTTTGGCTTAATAAAAAATGATCTATGGGTGCCAAGTTGTAGCACATAACTCATTAAATATGAGCCAAGAATTAGAACAGCTACAATAGTTGAATAGGTTGAAAAATTATCCATCTTTATGCTTCCTTCAGTTAGGGGATGCAGGGCATTCCAAAAAAATACGGATGGAATCGATAATAGTGTTACGCTAATGAGAAGTTGATTTGTGCTCAGGGCTCTGCTATGAACCTGAAGTTCTATATTAAGTTGTTTCCTACCAGCGATCACTGTTGAAATACCCAATATTAGAAGTGTGTTTGTGATTACAGAGCCGGCGATTCCAACAACCACAAGATTATATAGGCCGCTATTGAGGGCCGTTATGGCAATGATTAATTCCAGTATGTTACCTAAAGTGATATTTAGTAGGCTGCCGATTCTATCGCCAACTTTGCCGATTAGTTCATCTACTAATTTTGCAGCTTCGTGGGCTAAGGGTATTAAACCTAATCCACAAAGAAGAAAGTATGGCAGTTGCATTGAGATCTTTTCTGGCGCAGGTAATACCACTGCTAAGGCACTGAAAATCAGAAAATAATTCCAGCTTTTAATCGACATTGAACGCATGGGCTTGCTTTTTTATGGTAGCCCATTTAAATTAAGGATGCATCCATCCAATTTCTAATGATTTCGGCCTATCAAGCTTTCTGGACCCATGCCTTCGACTTTAAAGGTAGAACCGTGCGTAACGCATTTTGGTTTGCAATACTAGATAACTTGATTGTTACTCTGGTATTATCCATTCTTGCAATGCAAGCATCTGTATTTGCGGCATTGGCAACTGTTTACACGGTTGCTACAATTATTCCCGGTATTTCTTTGGTTGTTCGCCGCCTTCGCGATGCTGGTAAGGCATGGGCATGGATTTTTATCGGTTTAATTCCAGTTGTTGGATCTATTTGGCTTATAATTTTATATTGCCAGCCTTCATTCGTTGCATGAATTTAATGTTTTTAAACACCCCAGTTGGCATACTGATCACAGGTTTTCATTAAAGCTTTACCTTTAGTTGTTTCAGCATATTTACCAAGATTACCTTTGAAATCCTCTGGGGTTTCATTCCATGCACATGTGCACCATGCGGCAGCTTTTGTTTGACCTCGATAGGGGCTCATTAGGCTGCCGCCTTCATATTCAGCGTTAATATATTTTATGCATTCAGAATATTGTGCATTATCTGAACTGGGAACCCTATTGTATTCTTGAGCTTTTACTACGCTAATCGTTGCTGATATGGCAAGGCATCCAAAAAATAAATTTCGAACAAAGGGCAGGCATGATTTTGAAGCAGAATATCCAGTCACGTAGAAATTGAAATCACTAATTTGAATCTAGAATTAATTTTCCTCAAGTGCACTTATTTCAAGCCAGCGATCCTCACCCTTTGTGATTTGTGAGCATAGGCTAGCAAGTTTTGTGGTGATATTTTCAATTTCTTCGTAATTTGCATTTATTAGTTTAGCCTCAAGGCTCATCTTTTCTAGCTCTAGCATTGGCAAGTTTTTGTCTAATTGATCCAATTCCCTTTGTTCTTTAAAGCTACGCTTACGCGATTTTGGTTTAGGTGCTTTAACCGTTGCTGCTTGGCATTTGTCAGCGGTTACTTTTTTCGCGGGTTGTTTTTGTTGATCTTGTTTTTGCTGTTGTTGGTGTTCAAGCCATTCACTGTAATTTCCTTCAAAACGCTCTAGTACGCCATTTGGTTGAAAGCAAAATAGGCGATCGATTGTGCGATCTAGAAAATAACGATCGTGTGATACTATGATTACACACCCCCGAAAATCTTCAATGTAATCCTCTAAAACCCCTAGGGTATGAATATCAAGGTCGTTTGTGGGTTCGTCGAGAAGTAAAACATTGGGAGCTGCCATTAGCAATCGGCATAGATGAAGTCTGCGCTTTTCGCCGCCTGATAATTTAGAAACGGGGCTGTATTGTTGTGCGGGTGGAAACAAGAAGCGCTCTAGTAGCTGTGAAGCTGATAGGAATTCACCTTGACCTAGATCAATCCTTTCGGCTACTTCTTTGATTACTTCAATTACTTTTAAATTATTTGATAGTTCCTCCGAATGTTGATCAAAACAACCGATCACAACGGTTTCTCCCCTTTGAACTAAGCCCCCATCCGGTTCTTGTTTTCCATTCAAAAGATCTAGTAATGTTGATTTACCCACACCATTGGGGCCGATAAATCCCACTCTATCTTCCGGTGAGAAGCTATAGCTAAAATCTTTGATTAAAGTGCGTTCGCCAATCTTGCGGTGCAGATTTTCAACCTCAATAACTGTTTTTCCAAGGCGCCTGCCGGCACTTGTCATTTCAACTTTTGCTTTTACTGGTTTAAATGTTTGTTCTCGCATTTCAGCAATTCGTTGAATGCGGGCTTTTTGCTTTGTGCTTCTAGCCTTGGGGCCGCGTTTTAACCATTCCATTTCCCTACGCATCACTGAGCGATAGGCCCGTTGCTGGGCTGCATCAGCAATATCTTCTTCGCTTTTGCGGCTGAGGTAGGCGGCGTAGTTGCCGGGATATCGCCTCAGTTCCCCATTGTCGAGTTCCACAATTGTGTTTGTTACTCGATCGAGGAAATAGCGATCGTGGGTGATTAGTACCAGAGCCCCTTTGAAGCTTTCCAGAAAACCCTGAAGCCATTCAGTGGCCAGGGCGTCCAGGTGGTTGGTGGGTTCGTCGAGCAGTAACACATCCGGTTCCGACACTAAGGCTGCCGCTAGGGCCAGGCGTTTGCGATAGCCGCCAGAGAGGTCCCCCACCAGCCGCTGGTGATCAATGATGCCCAGGCGTTCAAGCACCTCATGGCACTGACGTTCCAGCTCCCAGGTATTGAGCTGGTCCATCTGGGCACTGAGCCTGCCCAGTTCCGTTAAGAGGGAGCCATCGCTCGCGTTGGCCTCCAGCTGCAGACTGATGCTTTCGTATTTTTTTACTAATTCCATTTTTTCGCCGCAATCGGCGAAAACCTGTTCAAGCACTGTGCGCTCAGGATCGAGCATAGGGTTTTGGTCTACTAACACAACCCGGGTATCGGCTAGGCGCCGCACCAAGCCCTCCCCGGGGGGCTCCAGGCCGGCCATCAATTTGAGCAGGGTGGATTTCCCAGAACCGTTGGTGCCAATCAGCCCTAGCCGTTCCCGTGGGCCCACCTCGAGGTTTACCCCAGCCAACAGGGTTTTCACCCCGAAATCCTTAACCACGCCCTGGAGGCTTATCAGAAATGTGTTGCTTCTTATAGGAGCTTCTCACGGAGGCCAACTTCGGCTGGGGTTTACCCAGCCCCCCACCCTGGGGCATAATTGCGGCTGATTCTCAATATCGTTTGCCCGATGGCCTGGACGCCCCGTTCCCTGCACCGTTCCCTCGTGCCCTTAGCTGCGGCACCCCTGGTGCTCACCGCCCTTACCGGTTCGGCCTATGGGGCGATCGAATCCCGGGGAGTAGAGGCACCCCATTGGCTGATGGATTTGCACCAGGGGGAATTCGGCCCCCTCAGCCTGGAGCCGTATTACTCGGTATTGCTTGCCGTTTGCACCCTGGTGCTGGTGGGGAGTGGCGTGGCGATGTTTATGCGTACCACTAGAAAAAATCCCTCCTGAAGCCCCAGTTCTTGGTGCCGCTTCTCGATTTCTTATCCCCCATGCGGCAGGCTTAGCCCATTGTTGAAAGCCTCTCCCTGAATCGCCTCTTGCGCCTTGGGCTGTTGGGTCTGCTGATGGCCCTACTGCTGAGCTTTACCCAGTTGCTGCCATCGCTGCAGCGGCCAGGGGCTGCGGCCCCAACCGCTGGTTTGGGGGGCCTGGTGGTACTCGGTTTCCATGAAATTGCTGAACCGGCCCAGGCGGTGATTCCGGATTATTCCGTCACCCCTGAACAATTCAGGGCCCAGATCGGCTGGCTCCATGGCCACGGCTACCACTTTGTGAGCCTTGATCAGGTGTTGCAGGCGAGGGCGGGCCAGAGGCCTTTGCCCTCCCAGCCGGTGCTGCTTAGCTTCGACGACGGCTACCGCAGCGTTTACACCGAGGCATTCCCGGTGTTGAAGCAGTATCAAGCTCCCGCCCTGCTGGCCCTGGTGGGTAGTTGGTTGGAACCGGAGGCTGGTCTGGTGTCCTTTGGGGATCAGCTATTGCCGAGGGAGCACCTACTCAGTTGGGTCCAACTGAGGGAGATGGTTGGCAGTGGCCTAGTTGAGGTTGCCAGCCACACCTACGACTTACACAAGGGCATAACTGCCAATCCCCAGAGCAATTCTGAGCCCGCGGTTACCAGTCGCCTATATGGCGCCGCTAAGGGCTACGAAACTGAGATTGCCTATCGCCAGCGACTGCGGCTCGATTTGGAGCGCAATAACAAGCTGCTGGCCAAGCAGTTGGGCCAAAGGCCCCGGGCGGTGGTTTGGCCCTATGGCCGCTACAACGCCACGGCCATGGCGGTGGCAGAGGGCCTCGGGATGCCGGTGGGTCTCACCCTTAATGATGGCGAGATTTTCAACAGTTCCCCATTGAATGCCTTACCTCGGGTGTTGATGACCCGGGAAATGGCTGGGGTGAAAGGGATGGAAACGGAGTTGGCCCTGAGGAACCGCGATGCCGGCGACAACACCCGGGCTGTGAAGGTGATGCATGTAGACCTAGACAACATCTTCGACCCAAACCCGGCCCAGATCGAACGCAACCTGCAGTTGCTCCTGAGGCGGATCCGTGAGATGGGTGTGAATACTGTTTATCTACAGGCCTATGCCGACCCCGATGGCAACGGTGCCGCTGATGCTGTTTATTTCCCAAACCGCCACTTGCCTGTGAAGGCAGATTTGTTTAACCACGTGGCTTGGGAAATCCGCACCCGCACGCCTGTGCGCCGGCTCTATGCCTGGATGCCGGTGCTGGCCTTTGAGTTGCCTAAGGGTCATCCCGCCGCCCAGCAAAAGGTGGTTACGGAGAAGCCCAGCAATGGACACCTCAACATGGGCTATCCAAGGCTTAGTCCCTTTGCCCCCGAGGCGATGGCCACGGTGCGAGACATCTACGAAGACTTATCTCGCTACGCCACCTTCGATGGGCTGTTATTTCATGACGACGTAACCCTCTCGGATTACGAGGACGCCAGCCCCTGGGCCCTGCGCCAATACCGCCGTTGGGGTTTGCCCTCAGATCTAAGCAAGATTCGTGCCAGTGATCCACTTCAGGGCCGTTGGGTGATTAAAAAGATCAAGGCCCTGGATGCCCTCACCCTGGAACTGGCAGCCACCGTGCGGCAAAACCAGTCGCAGCTCCGCACGGCTCGCAATATCTACGCCCAGGTGGTGTTGAATCCCAAGGCCGAGGTTTGGTATAGCCAATCTATAGATGATTCACTCAAGCACTACGACTTCACGGCGGTGATGGCTATGCCTTACATGGAAAAGGCCGCTGATCCCATGGCATTTCTGCGGCGCATGGTGGCCCAGGTAAAGGACAAACCCCAGGGTTTGCAGAAGGTGCTGTTTGAGCTGCAGAGCACCGATTGGCATACCAAGCGGGATCTACCCACTGAGGAATTGGCCCAGCAAATCACAGAGCTTTATGCCCTTGGGGCAAAGCATGTGGGCTACTACCCCGACAACCTGCATCGCGGCACCCCTGATCCGGCGGTGCTGCGGCCTGTGCTTGCGGCCCACTCCAGTGCCCCGAGCCGCTAATGGGGGCGCTTGGCGGATTTTTGTTTGGTTATCCGCTGGTAATGGCCTTTGTGTGGATGCTGCTGGCCTTGGGGTTTCTGCTGCGGCGGGAATGGCCGGATCGGGGGCGTTCCTCTCCCCCCCCAGGGATCCCGTTTCCAGTGAGCATTCTTATCCCTTGCTACAACGAAGCAGCCAACTTGGCCGACACTATCCGCTATGCCTTGGAAAGCGCTTGGCCGCAGTTTGAGCTGATTGCCATCAATGACGGCAGCAGTGACGACACAGGCCGTTTGCTGGAGCAATGGGCCGCCAGGGACCCCAGGGTGCGGGTGGTGCACTTGGCCAAGAACCAGGGCAAGGCCATGGCCCTCCAGGCGGGGGCCCTGTTGGCCCGCCACGAATTAATGGTTTGCATCGATGGAGATGCTCTGCTGGATGCCCAGGCGGTGGCCTGGCTGGTGCGAAGGTTTCAGGCTGACCCTGGTTTAGGGGCCGTAACCGGAAATCCTCGCATCCGAAACCGCACGTCTCTCCTGGGTCGCATCCAGGTGGGTGAATTTTCTTCGATTATTGGCTTAATCAAGCGGGCCCAGTCGATGCTTGGTGGCCTATTCACGGTTTCTGGGGTGATCACCGCCTTTCGTCGATCGGCGTTGCATGAAGTTGGCTACTGGAGTGTAGATATGCTCACAGAAGACATCGCAATTACCTGGGCCCTGCAGCGGGCTGGCTGGCGCGTCGCCTACGAACCCCAAGCCTTGGTGTGGATTCTGATGCCTGAAACCTTGAGGGGATTATGGAAACAGCGTTTGCGCTGGGCCGAGGGGGGCATTCAGGTGCTCCTTGCCAATGCCAATTTGTTGGTGCAGCCTCGCCAATGGCGGCTTTTGCCGTTGCTGGTGGAGCCATGGTTGAGCCTGGTGTGGGCCCAGGCCATCGCCCTGATGCTTTTGGCCTGGCTAGGCCAGCATTTGGGTTTGCTTGGTGGGGGAAATCCCCTGGCTATGCCACTGCTACCAAGCTCCAGTGGCCTTTGGTTGGGGGCTACCTGCCTACTGCAATTTGGCTTCAGCCTCTGGCTCGATCGCCCCTACGACCGGCGCCTGGGTCGCAATTTTTATTGGATGATCTGGTACCCCATTGCCTTCTGGGTACTCACCATGGCCACGTCGGTGGTGGCCTTGCCCATGGTGTTGAGGCGGCGGCGGGGACTACGGGCCAGGTGGGTTAGCCCTGATCGGGGGTTTGGCATTGGTTCAGCCAAGCCCTGAGTTAGGGCCCAAATGAAATTGAGCCCGGCCCTTGCCGATTTCTGGTCGATCCGCCGCCACCATTGATACCAATACCCATGGTTTTTCCGTGACCCTTCGGTGCGCCCCCCTGTTGGATTTGCGTAAGAGCCGCAGCTGGGTCCACCAGTTGCCAGCGGAGCTGGCCACCCTTTCCCTCTGGGGCCTTGGCGTTAAAACCTTGTTGGGCTCGGCCTTGGTCCCTGCCTTGGCGCCTTTGTTGGGGTTTGTTTTGCTTTGTCGTAGCGGCCAGGGTTTGGGCCGCCGCCACGGCTCCCTGGCAACCGTAGCTGGGGCAGCTATGCCCCTTCCCCAGGTCCAGCCATCCCGCTGGGTAGAGAGCCCTTGCTTTGTGGCCGACGATCGCAGCCGTCGCCAACTGGCCGAACACTTCGGGCTAACTGAGGTGCTGCTATTCCGCGGCCAGCATGCCTCGATCTGTACGCTCCATCACGATGATGAGGGCCGCATCGCCGATCTGGTTGATTTGAAGAGGCCCCAGCTGGCTCCCCTCCGCGACCGCCATGCGCATCCTGTTGGCTGAAGACGACAAGTTGCTGGCGGAACCGCTGTTGGATTATCTGCGGCGGGAAAACCATGTTGTTTCTTTGTTTACCGATGGAGCCCTTGCCCTTGAGGCCTTGCTGGTTGGCGGCTTTGAGCTTGCTTTGCTCGATTGGATGCTCCCCGGTTTGGATGGGGTTGGGGTTGTGCGGGAAGTGCGCCGTAGGCAATTGCCGTTGTTGGTGTTGATGCTCACCGCCCGAGACGCCCTAGAGGATGTGGTCACTGGCCTGCGGGCCGGAGCCGACGACTATCTGGTTAAGCCCTTTCGCATGATGGAATTGGCCGCCCGGATCCGTTCCCTTGAACGGCGCTCCCTCCACCCTTATCGCGGTGATTGCCCCCAATGGGGTGAGCTGGTGCTTAATGCCGAGGCAGGTTTGGCCTGCTGGGGGCAGCAACCCTTGGGGCTTACCAGTAAGGAATTTCAGCTGCTGGAGTGGTTCCTGCGTCACCCAGGCCAGCTATTCAGCCGGGCCCGGTTACTTGATCAGCTATGGCCCTTGGAGGCGGAGGCTGGAGAAGAAACCGTTAAAACCCATTTGAATAATTTGCGGCGCAAGTTGCGGCTGGCTGGGGTTCCTGATCCAATTGAAACTCTCCATGGCCAGGGCTATCGCCTGGGGCCAGTGCGTTGAACAGTCTTCGTCCAAGGCCCCCGGTGGGTCGTCCTGCCAAGTTGTTGCAACGCCAACAGCTGGAGTTATGGCTGTTGTACCTGGCCAGCCTGGCCGGGGTGTTGTTGTTATTTGCGTTGGTGTTGCGGGGGGTGTTTCAGCAAAGTCAATTGGGCACCATCCGCAGTGCCCTAAGAGTTGTTAGTGAAGACCTGGCCAGCCTGCCCCTGCCAGCCCCAGGCAGTGAAAGGGATTTACAAGAGAGCCGCAAGGATTTCGCCACGGCCCACCAGCAGGTGGAGTGGTTTGTTAAGGGGGTGGCGGCCCCGGTGGCACGGCTCGGAGAAGTGCGCACCATTGGTCCTTTGCCAGCTTTGGCCCCAGGTAAACGCCTGCTTTGGCAGCAGGGTCCTGACTGGATTGCCCTGGTGCGTCCTGTGGATTCAGCCATGGTTGAGGGCCATGCCCCAGGCACTGTTTGGCTACGGGTAAGCGAAGGTTTAGAGAACACTGAGGCGCAACTTACCCAGTTGGATTTGGCCTTGGCCGCTTCCGTGGGTGCTGCCCTGCTGTTGTCGTTATTGATGGCAAGGTTGCTTACCCAACGGGCGGTGCAACCGCTGCAACGCAGCCTTTCACGGTTGAGGCAGTTCAGTTTGGATGCTTCCCATGAATTGCGGGGTCCATTGGCCGCCCTGGGCGCCAATGTGGAGATGGGCCTATTGGAAAGTGATCCTGGCTTTACCCCCCAACGGCGGCGTTTTGAAGCCATAGGCCAAGCTACGGCGCAGATGGAACAACTGGTGGATGATTTGTTGCTGCTGGCCCGCCAGGACGAGCAGCGGATTGAACACGCCGAACCGGTTGATCTGTCTGCCTTAATTCAATTGCAGCTGGATTTGATTCGTGATGGCTTGGCATTGCGGCAGCAACGGCTCAATTTGGAGTTGGAGTGTGAGTTGATCGTTTTGGGTCAGTCGATCTTGCTGCAACGTTTATTTCGTAATCTGCTCGACAACGCCCAGCGATACACCCCAGACCAAGGGCTCATTAGTGTTATCGCCCAACGCCGCGGCGGCTGGATCACTGTGGCGGTGGAAGACAGTGGCGTTGGTTTAAGTGCTGATCAATTGCCGCGCGTGTTTGATCGTTTCTGGCGGGCCAGCCCCAACCGGGGCGATGGAGGCACCGGCCTTGGTTTAGCGATTGCCTCTCGCATTTGCTTGGCCCATGGCGGCAGCATCCGAGTTAAGAGCCAGCTGGGGGAAGGCAGTTGTTTCCTGGTGGATCTACCGGCCTACCAGGCCGCATAGCTGGGTTTGGCGTAGGCCTGTGATTAGCTCCTCAGTGCTACCTCCCTACAACCAACTTTTCTTAAGGCTCGGCAGATCATCCAATAACCGTTCCATGGGCATTTCAAGCAAGCGCTTCCAACTCCTTATGCGGTGTGTAGAGGCTGTATTCGATTCGGTGCTGTTCTGCCAAAACCTTGGACTCTGGCAAGGATGAGAAGAGTTCGATGTTCAGGAACTCATTCCTGAAATTGCTGTAGCGGGTGGGGAAACGAGCGACGCGGGCGATCCTTGGACGATCCCGCTTGGGAGCAGTGCAATTTCGTGCTGTTTGGCGCAAGGGCTATATCCGCTGCTACTACTGAGTTAGCTCAAAATCCTGCTACCAACTACCATAACTGCATACGGGGCGTGGCGCAGCTTGGTAGCGCGGGTGCTTTGGGAGCACTAGGTCGCAGGTTCGAATCCTGTCGCCCCGATTGACTTTT
>Ga0214923_10008158_pt1 | contig 11238 bp, 15 predicted proteins | sample LL1510_MetaG_FD_177993 | JGI IMG/M metagenome (GOLD analysis project Ga0214923, IMG submission 177993) | Freshwater microbial communities from Lake Lanier, Atlanta, Georgia, United States - LL-1510 | ecosystem: Environmental > Aquatic > Freshwater > Lake | place: USA: Georgia | collected... | reverse complement strand
AAACTCAGGTGGTCCCTACTATTAATATCTCCCATTTTAGTCCAAGCAAATTCGCTAAATTCACGTTCTATGTCACTATCAGTCATATTCAATAAATGCGGTATATATTATTAAATCAATATAATTATTTTAATTTTGTATTTAATTTTGGATAAAATAAATAATATGTTCCACATAAAGTTAATGCTATTAAAGTATATTTTTTATATTTTTTATTTTCATTAAAAAAAAACAGAACACTTTGATAGCAATCTTTATTAAATCTTAATATACTTTGATAACTATTGTATGTAATATCTTTTGTTTTTTGATATAAATTAACAAAATTGTTATTAAACGTTAATCCAGCTGATTTGGCTATTAACATTGTATTCACTGGCATTTTTAAATTATAAGGGACTATGGAATTTTCTAACATTTTGGTTTTATACTATATATTAATATTTTAGTTTACGTTGTTTTACAGCTTTGCCCATTTTTATTTTATTTACTAAATGTAAAAAATTGATTTTTAAAATATTTGCATATATATTTATAATGACTAATAAAATGATTAGTTTCAAATATTTATTCAATACTATTTTACTCAATAGATTTGTTCCTTTAAGACCACCAATTACACCTGGAATAACTTATATTTGTGTATCTGGGTTTAAAATATCTCATCATACTGGTCGTGCATGCAAAATCGCAAAAGAAATTGCTAAAGCAAATCCAGAATACAGAACTTGGTTTTACTTCGATAGTCCTTCAAAATATATAAAATTTCTTAAAATTATTAAGATGGAATTTTCACCTGAAGAACAGTATAAATTAAAAAATCATAAGACATCACCATTTTGTTGGCTTGAAACTCATGATAAGAAAATAGTTATTGGTGGTCGAGATAGACTTTGTGAATGGGTTAATAACTCACATAAGTTTGAAAAAAATTCTATAATAAAAAATCTAACAACAACTGAGCCTAAACTATTAGAGGCTTTCTTTGATAATACAAATTCGCCATAATATTTTAAAACAATTTTACAATGTAAAATCATAAATATTTATTTTAGTCATTAAATCGGCGTTTTAAATGTGCAAATGTGTAAATATATTGGCTATAATGTGCTAAGGTATACAATATGTTATTGATTAAAAACTACATATTGTATATTTTCATAAGCTATTTTGTTTGCTGGATTATATTTGTAGTTTTGTTTTTATAATAATTTTTTATAGAAATATCTTCTACAATAAATCCATGATTTTTAATATAGATAAAATGTTTATATGGTGAACTCCATAGACTAAAATATCTATCCGTTTCAGTATGATATAAAATTTTAAAATTTTGTTTATATATTCCGTTTTCTATATTATCTTTCTTAATTTCGATTAATGTATTATATTCAATACCATATTTATCTTTAAAAAGTTGTTCTCCGCTATTTTGATCCATTGTTGGAATTATCAACAAATTTTACTTGTAGTTATTTTAATTTCAATTTTTTATAAATTTTATTACCCTAACATAGTTTTGACACATGATAGATTTATTTTTGTATCACAAATAAGTCTGACAATGTAAAGGTTAAATAAAAAATTGATATTAAATATAAAATGAATAATTAATTAAGATGACATCTAAATTAAATAAATGTTTTTCTATAAACATTATCGGTGCTCCAGGAGTAGGTAAATCAACAATAAGTGCTTTATTATTTGCGAATATGAAAATCCGTGGTTTTATAGTTGAATATGTTCAAGAATATGTTAAAAAACTAGTTTGGACACGTGATTTTGAATCTATAAATAATCAATATTATCTATCTAAAAAAACATATGAAACACTTAATCAAATTGTAAGTAGCGGCAGTATTGAGTATTGTATTAGTGATGGACCTTTATTACACGGATTAGTCTATAATTTACAAAATGTAAATAATACGAGTAATATAGAAAAGACTGAAAAATTTATTCTAGAATGTATTCATAAATTTAATAATATTAATATATATCTTGAAGCAGTTCCTGGAAGACAATACGAGACAGCTGGTCGTATTCATAGCGAAGAAGAGAGTAAGGAAGTGGGTAAATTATTAAAAAATCTATTAGAAAAAAATAATATGGTATATGTTAGTTTTTCGGCTGACCCGCAAAATATTGATAAAATTATAGATTATATAGAAGATTATACAAAAAAAATTAAACTAATGGATAACTAGCCGCATCCAAAATACCACAAGTATTAACATTTTCTCCGCGTTCCATCAGAATATAACCTTTATCACCCCAACTTTCACCCCAGCTGTTACGAACTATCCAATAATTAGTTCCATTTTGAACACCATAACCAACAATTCCTACTCCATGGTCAAGGTCACTATCTTTATTCGGGCACCCACTCCAATCAAATATGCCATTATGATAAAACTGGAACTGATAACTTTCAGCATTAATAGCCACTGAAACAGGTTGTTGTGCTACCGCTGCTTCAAGTTGAGTGTTATTTCCAGCTGGAACATCTATCAATGATTTTATTGTTACTACTGATTTTTTTTTATCAACATTACAATTACTCTCACTCGCATGATATGAATAATCTAAAGTTTGAACAAGACCGCCATTTTGACTAACCCAATTAAAAACATTATCCATTAAACCACCATTACAGCCACTATCTACTTTATCACAATCAACAATTTCTTGCTCAGATAAACTATACAATTTACCAGTTTTAATAGCCCAGGCACTTTCAATTGATTGAACAGCACTAAAAGCATAACAACTACCACATTGTCCTTGATCTTTAATTGTATTCACAACTCCTTTCAGTCTCCAATCAACATTGTCGGGTAAACTAGCGTTGTTTAGAAAAACTGGATTTTTTAGATGTGTCTTATTTGATTTATGTAAATTTAAAAAATGTTGAGAAAATTCTTCGACTGTTAAATCGGCAAATTCATTTATACCTAGACTAAATTTATGATTGCCATTATTCCAATCATTTATTTTTTCCATATTCTCGGCAAATATACTATAACGATAATGGTGTTCATCTGGAGTTTCATATACTTTACCAAATTTATGAGTAAAAACATGAAAATTATAAAAAGTTAAACTATTGAGTTCATCCAATTCATTAGAATAAATAAAATCGGTAGGAACACTAATTACACTGCTTAAAAGAAGCGAGACTAAAAAAATTTGTTTAAACATCTATAATGCTACACATAGTTTTTATATGTTTGTTTTTTTTATATAGTTATACATATTATGCAATTATATAAAAATAAATAAATATGTAAAATAAATAATGTTCGAATTCTTTTATAAATTTTATAACTTTTATGATTATAATCTATTACCCCTATATAAACAAGATATTCAAGAACCTATAGATTATTCTGCTATAATGCATAAATTATTTCTTTCAATATTATTTGGATTATTTTTGTTATTTCAAACCCTAGCTATTATTATTTTTCAAAAATCCTTTATTTATATATTGTTTATTTTAGTTGGTTATAGTTTCATATATTATTTATGTTTAAAATTGTGTAAATGTAAATATATATAAATAATGTTTTTCTATGGTTGTATAAAAAATTGTTTTCGTAATAGTATGGATGATATTGATTTTGAACAATTATATAGTCTCAATAAAATTACAAAAATAAAAATATATGATAGTGATAGTAAAGTTCCTAAACCACATGATAAAGTGGGTTTTAATAATATGATTAAAAATTTAAATAGCACTTGTAAGGTTGTGTTGGGTGGCTCAATTGAATTTATTATAATTAATCCGAATGACTTAGCTATTTTAGAAGGTTGTTATATTAAATATATAATTAATATGCGTAATACGAAATCATTATTAATAATGAATACGTATAATTTTGTATTAAGTTATGATAAAGAAAATATTTTAAATATTACAATAAGTCCATATAAAAACGAAAAGATATCGATTAATGAATGGAATTTTTTGGAAAACTTATTTTATAATATGAATTATCGAATAGTTAAATGTTATGATTCTTTAAAATGATTATTAATAAAATATGTATATGTGCTAAAAGCAGTTAAATTATATTAATCTCAGAATAAATAAAAATAAGGTATATTATATATGTCAAGTAATATTTGTCCAAATAGTGATAATGATTTTAATAAAATAATAGCAAGTTTAATGGGAAATTCTTTGCCAGAAACGCGTAGGAAATTATTTTATTTTACATGTATTCCAGTTAGATTAGTGTTATTTTTTATGGTTTATTATTTTAGAAATTGGACATATATGCCGTTTTTATTAGGTATTATATCATTCATTACTGCTATTAGATTATCCAAAAGTGTATTTGATCCAGGAACTCAATGGTGGAGTAAAAGATGGCAATTTTTCATTTCTACAATTTTATTTATTGTGTGTGTAAGTGTATATTTTAAAAAAATAGATAATAGTGCCATGTCAATTGTATTATTTATAAGTCTCGCTATTGGTATATTACAAAGTTTATTTATAAAATTTTGTTAATTATTAAAGTATTACGTATAATGTTTATTTTTACAAGCAGATAATAAAAAAATCTATGTTTCAAACCATGTAATTGTTAATTATAACGTGATTTCCAGAATATGGTAAAATGTAATTAGTTTAATATTTAAAAAATTTCTCTATATAAATTAATAAAGAAAGTGTAATTATGTATAGAGAAATATATCAAAAAATAGAGAATTTATTGTATCCTAAACCATATAAAACTATTTTTTATAATATTTTTGAAAATTTATATAAAAACAAAATTAATAATCTAATAAACGAACTTGACAATTTATTAAATAGGGCAAAAAATACACAAAATTATGATGAATGTTTAGAACAGACAATATTTTTTTTAGTTAATGTAAATGAAATTGAAAAATCTATTTTCTATTTATATCAAGGTGTTTTATATTATCAGACTATTAAAGATGCTTCTAATGAAATCAAATCTTTGAACCGCATTTTGGAAATATGTCATACTCATAGTAATATACGTAACATAGAGGTAATAATGTATAACTGTTATAAAGACTTATCTGTTTTATTAGAAGACAATTTTGAATTAGATGAAGCTATAAACCATTTACAAATAGCTCGAACTATTATAAAAAAATATAAATTAAACTATTCTATTATTGATATTGATTATAAAATAGCATCAATATATATCACACGTAATTTGTTTGTTTTAGCATCTGAATATCTCTATGGAGTTATTTTTTATAAAAATGAATATATTTTGAATAATAAAGAATGTCAAATAATCATGATGTATTTACTAATACTTTTGGCTAAATTAGATAGTATTGCTAATATCAAATTAAAATTAAATGACATATGTAATAAATATGTCCGATTTTATGAGTCAGATGATTATGTATTAATAATTAATATTATAAGTTGTGTTAATAATTTAGATAATGAGCATTTTGTTCACGAGACCCATCGGTTTGTTCAAAAATATAAAGATGATATATTTAGGTATCTATTTTTAACTATTAAAAAAAATATATTTATTGTTAGTTAATTTATACAAAAAATTTGATTTACTTATTTTTTGTGTATATAATTATAAAGTTAAATAATAATGACTAAGAGTTCAGTTTCTTCTAGGTACAGTGCCGTTAATACTTTGTATTTTAAACTTAAACATTTTCGTAGTTCAACAATTGATTATATTCTTAAAAAGACGGGTTATTCAAGTTTGACCGAATATGAAGATCTGTGTTATAATTCTGATAGGTTTCCACATAAAGTAGATATTGATGATGGTTCTGTATATTGTGATATTTCTCAGGTAGATTATATGTGGTTTCGTATTTTTCATCTTTCGGTTCATAATCTACATGAGGATGTTCGAAAACATGTTTTGACAAAATATATTGGAAAGGAACAAGTTGATTTTGAGTTGTTGACCCCTGAAAAGAATAAATTTTATGTATGGGTGCCATACAAGAATGAAGAAATCCGTCAAGCATCTAATGTGTTGGTAGATATGGGACTGGCTCCAGGTGTTGATGAAGTAGACCAAACACTGCAGTCAAAAGTCGTTCCTATTCAACTTAATGAATTGTCTAAAGATGAGTGTGTTTCTAAATTGAAAAAGGATCTTTCTCAATGGCAGTTTAAGATGAACCCACTAACAAAAAACAGCTATGTGCTATTGCCCCCTAAAAAAATTCAAATGGTAAAAGATGGAAAGGTATGCTGGGGTGAGCCGACTTGGAATATGTATGAATGGTGCTGTACACCTACAACTTGGACCCTACCAATTGAAGGTCTTCAGCGTGCTATTTATTACAATAATAAAGTTGGTGGTTGGATTATTAGTTTGCGTTATCGTTCGCAATTGTTGGATGCTGGAGTTAAGGAGCTTAAGTAAGTTTAGTAATATATAATTTATTTTTTATAGAAAGTTTGTTATATTTTTCTTTTTTGTTGATATTATCTTCTTGTGTATATGCACGCAATAGTAAATATTGATAGTTGAATATTATATTATATGTACTAATTTATTATCAATTGTTTTTAAAACATATGTTTGGTAGTTATTTGTTTTTGTATATAATACATTATAATCACCTATTAACAAACTATCATTATGATATGTATTAGGTGGTATATATATTGCCTGGCCGTAAGGTATTCTAACTTTGCTTAGTAATAGCATATTATCTTGTCTTTTAGCTAATACTATATAGCCTTCGGCGTCATTATTTATAGGTTGATGAATATGAGGAGTGTCATGTGTTTCAATGTAAAACCCTTCTCCTAAATCTTCTTGAATTAAAAATCCATTTTTATAATTTTTGCCTATTTTTATCTTAAAAAAAGGCATTTCAATATGATTATTTAATTTAAAAATATCACCATTACTAATAATAGTGCATCCAAAAAACTGTAATAATTCAGAACAACATTTTATAATAGGTATTTGTATTACATTTATTTTTGTATAAAATATACTATTATTACCTAATATATTGTTTTTTGATACGGCGTTATTACTATTGGGGTTTAATACAAAATTACCTTCAACTATTATAAAATTCGGTGTTTTTTGATATAATATTTTAGGAATTTCAATATAATTTTTTTTATCAGTGCTTTTTATAGTATTATTATTAAATAAAATTGTGGATTGAATTGGAAATATATCAATTAAATCAGTTGTTATCATATATGAATCATTTGTTGTTCCTATTCGTTTTACAAATAATTCACTATATTTATTGATAAAATTTGTCATTTTATTTATTATGATATTTAAATAATATTTATAATGATATTTTTATGTAAATAAACAGTTCAATGACAATAATTATTAGATTTTAATCTATAATAGTAATTGTTTTGATAAGATAATGAAAAATCAATTTTATAAAGATATATCATTGAACCTACCTATTCTATTTTTCCCATTTTGAGTTGAATATCGTTATGCTTTTAATTTTTTAAAAAAGGATAGCCATTTATTAGGTTATAATTAAACATTTCTTGATTGAATTTTTGATTTTTGATTTTTTTTATATTTGATTATGATAGTGAATGAGATATTTACTTGCGAATGCGTGATCTGACATAAATATAATTTTTTACTAAAATCCGTGTTGTTAGTTTTCCAGACACTCCATACAAAGGGAACCATTGTCTATTTCATTAGCCGCTAAAACTTCATATTAAAATTTTTTGTAATTTTGTAATAGTTTTGTTAAAACTGAAAATAATCAAAATATTATTAAAAATAAATTCAAAAAAAATTGAATTTTTAAAAGTGTATTATAATAAATGTAAAAATTGTAATGGAAATTCAATATGAATATGAAAAGTATATATGTTCTAAAGAAACATTAGAACAAATGATTAATGATTTTGGAATAGCAATTATTCCCAGTGTATTGGATGAAAATGAATGTAAAAATATAGTAAATGGTATTTGGGATTTTTTAGAATACATAACAAATGAATTTACTATACCAATAAATAGAGATGATAAAAACACTTGGCGTGAATTTTACAAATTATATCCTCTTCACTCAATGTTATTACAACATTTTGGAGTGGGACATGCCCAAGTATCATGGGATATTAGACAAAATTTAAAAATAGTGGATATATTTTCATATTTTTGGAAATGTAGTCCAGAAGAATTACTTGTATCATTTGATGGTTTAAGTTTTAATTTACCGCCTGAAATAACAAATAAAGGATGGTTTAAAAATAATTTATGGTATCATACAGACCAATCTTATTTAGAACCTCAGTTTAAATGTATTCAAAGTTGGGTTACAGGTTTAGATGTGAATGAAAATGATGCTACACTTACATTTATGGAGAGTAGTAATAAGTATCATAGTGAATTTCAGAAAAAGTTTAATATAAACGAAAAGAGTGATTGGTATAAATTATCAAAAGAAAACGAAAAATTTTATCTTGATAAAGGTTGTAATTATAAAAGTATAAAATGTCCAAAAGGTAGTTTGGTATTTTGGGATAGTAGAACTATACATTGCGGTGTTGAAGCATCTAAAATGAGAACAAAACCTAATTTAAGAGCCGTAATATATTTATGTTATATGCCACGAAAATTTTGCGATGAAAAAAAATTAAAAAAGAAACAAAAAGCTTTTGAAGAATTACGTACTACAAACCATTATCCATGTAACATTAAATTGTTTCCTAAGACACCGCGTACGTATGGTGGAAATTTACCCTATATTAAAAATATTTTACAACCAACGTTAAATATCCTAGGAAAAAAACTTGCTGGATACTAAAATTATAATATAGTTTATTTTTTATGAAAAATTTAATTTTAGAATATGTATAATATTATTTTATTCATATATATTATAAAAAAAATGGCAACAATAATACTCTCTGAGATGACTATACAATCATTGTTTAATATGTCGAATATACCTTATGAACCTAATCAAAGTTTTGAAGAAAAAGTTACAATATTAAAGAATGCTAATGTTTTACAAAAAGACCAAAATTATTCAAATCATACAGAATTATCCCCTAATGATATTCGAAATACACCATTTATAGGATGCCAACTAAATGATAACTCTTTTGATAATAATGGTAATATATTACCAAAAATGAAAGAAGGAAAATGGGAATATAACCGAACATATTATTATATAGATGATTTAAAAATTTATAATAATGTGAAAACAACTGATTTGGTCGGACCAAAATCATATCAAGTTGAAATATTTATTGAAAATTTACCTGCTGATTTTTGTAAAGCAACAGTTATAAGTACTGATTACAAAGCTATATTAAATGTGGCAAAGATAGGTGTTAATATTTTTATAGTTGGCAGTAATCTAGTGGATGATAGAACATATTTTTGGGCTCCAACGGTAATTAAAAATGGAGTAATACATGAGGCGGAAGGTGTTGACTTTGCTATGGCTGGAGTTATGTTATTAGACGGAGGGATCAAAGCTCGTAGTTATAGTAAAATTTATCTCAAATATAATGGAAATTAAAAATATTTTTATACTTATTTTCAAATAGGTTATCTATTATAAATAATATGTAAATTATATATTAAGAATGTTCAATATAAAAATTGTTTAGCATAATAATTGATATAAATCTTATCAACCAGATGTGTTTGTCAATTGATAGTTATTTTATTTATGTTGATTTAATTATCTATGATTAATTTATGTATATGAACTATTTTATCGATTAAGAATTTGATTTATTTCAATTTAAAAAACATTAATAGTTAATATATATATAATTAACTATGGATATTATAAAGATATATATCTATTTTTCAAATAATCATGGACCTAACATGGAAATCCGATACGATGAAAATGAAGTTTCTGATGAGTTTCTACCTATTGACTTAGCTTTGCCAAAAGTTAATGAAAAATTTACTGTTTATTTATGTTGTATCGATTATCATCTTGATAATTTTATAAAAATAATGGATACTCGTAGTTATAATCATTATGATGATGCTTATCGTTTTTTAAATAGTTTAGATAATGATTATATCACAATGAATTATCATGATGATGAAAATGAAGGTGAAATATTTTCAGTTATTATTGATAATGTAGATAAAAATATTGTATATTACCGAGCTATTTATGTATAATAAAGTATTGTTTTTATACATAATCAACTTATATAATTCGATTGTGCGACTAAAAATATATAAATAGATTTATTGTTTAAAACTGTTTCTTCTATTCATTTTTGATTTTTTTTGTTGTTTTTTTCGGCGGAGTGATTTGCGGCGCATTCCACCCATCCACTCTGGCATACTGTTTGCTTCATCTTTTGTTAATCGAACATCGCGTTCCATTCTAAGCGATTTTGGTTCACCCGATAAGGTTAAATTTACTGTAAAAAGCCTAATAAGCTCGGACATTCTTCTTCGTTCTGCTTCTGTTTCTTCAGCGGAGTGTAGTCGACTGAAATAGAACAAATATTTTTTTACAGCCTGTGTTAAACTTTCTGTGGACTTACGATCAATTGAAACAGTTGTAACCATAATAAAAATATTATCCTTTATATGCTTTAAAATTTTTTCATTAGAATCTGGTTCAGGATTACAGCAATATTTATATTTTTGATTATCCCATGTTAAATATAGATTTGGTGCATTGGTAGTGCACACATCAGATGCTTTTTGTGAATAATAATAAAATGGTATACCTCTCTTAGGATATATTGGACGTTTCCCAACTTCGCACTTTAAATCTTGTTCATTTTCTATAAATTGGGTTCTGCCTTTCCCGGGTGAAATAGTAGGGACTGACTGAGCTACTAATAAAGCTGGATCGTAATTTTCAACTTGATAATCTCTACCAAAAATTGCGTCTATAAGTTCATTTTGACGTTGTTCTAATTCGTTTGAACGTTGTTCCGCTTCAGCTGCTTCAGCGCTGTCAGCAGCATTATATTCAGGGACTTCAAAAGGGTATCCTCTCTCAGTATATTGATCCATTTTGTGTTATATTATTAAATAAGTTTTTTTTATAGATATAGAATTAATTTAATAATTAGTATATAAAGAAATAAATAATAGTATATATTATGAATATGCCAGCCCTACTAGCTCAGTTGGATAGAGCGCAGGACTTCTAATCCTGAGGCCGAGAGTTCGAGCCTCTCGTGGGGTGTTATTTTAGTATTCATCAACGTAATTTTCCAATATTTCTAATAGATAT
>Ga0214923_10008156_pt1 | contig 11240 bp, 18 predicted proteins | sample LL1510_MetaG_FD_177993 | JGI IMG/M metagenome (GOLD analysis project Ga0214923, IMG submission 177993) | Freshwater microbial communities from Lake Lanier, Atlanta, Georgia, United States - LL-1510 | ecosystem: Environmental > Aquatic > Freshwater > Lake | place: USA: Georgia | collected... | reverse complement strand
GACACGCTTCAGACGAAGCAACTGGTTATGATGCGTTACTTTGTCCTTCTTGTAGAACAGCGGTGTGATGTGGCAAAGAAGAAAAAACAAGAGCTTCCCGTATTTGTAGTCGTTGCCTTGCCTGAGTGGAAGAGTGTGCTACTTGACTTTATGTTGAAGGTTTTACAAGTCCCAGGTAGAGCTTGGGTTATCGGCGTTGAAGATACAGGATTTACCTATGATGGTGACTACTACACAGATGAGAAAACTGGACTGAAGATTGATAGGAAGCTGGTGAGAGATGCATAAAGAATTTAAGGTTGGGAAGAAAGGAAATCGTTGGGCGTACTACGGTTACACCTTTAGCCACTTCTCATTAGGTATTCGTTTTAGCAAGAGATCTTTTGATCTTGATCTGTGTTTCATTTGGATCGGCGGTGAATGGTGATACAGGAACTTCCTATCGTAAAAGCTGACGTAATTCATTACGATGTTTTGATTGCGACTCCAGCCTTCTCGTTCGTCCCGGAGTACGTGACAAGTCTTGTTGCCACAACTAGAGTTCTTAACGAGAAGGGAATCTCGTACCACCTACTTCATAAGTCTGGTTCGTTTATTCCTAGCACCCGCGAGCAGGTAGCTACAGATTCTTACGGGCACAATTGGAAGACTTCTGAAATCGCCGGTGGTAAATACACATACAAGAAGATCATCTGGATTGATTCGGATATCGAGTGGACGCCGGAAGATTTTATGAAGATCTATGAGTCAGAGCTAGACATCGTTAGCGGAGTGTACCAAACACACCCAAACGGCACAGTAGCAGTTAATCTATCAGATCCGCAAGGACGTCCAACTCTTGTCAATAAGTCCGACTTCCTTCTTCACTGGGAGCCCGTTGAGGTTGGCGGTGTAGGCTTTGGCTTTGTAGGAATGAAGCAAGGAGTCTTTGAAAGTATGAAGAGACCCTGGTTTAAGATTCGTGAAGTTGCCTGGGACGAAAACGGTTTTGCGGTGAACATGGGAGAAGATTACTCCTGGTGCGAAGGAGCTAAGGACGCTGGATACAAGATCTGGGTAGATCCCCTAGTTAAGTTGCGACATCATAAACAGGTGGTGTATGTTGTCGAGTAAAGAACAGAGGAATGAAGACTGGTATGGATCTCGTGAAGTTATCCAACTCTTGAACCCATGTGGATTCTGCCGGGACACCTTTCATGAAAAGTGTCCTCATGAGATTGGGTGGTACGACAAGCTTTGGATCTGTGGCTGTACTTGTAATAAATCTTGGAAGCCTGTCAATGTGACGGTAGCAAAGAAAACTAAGGAGACAACGTGAACAGCGAATTTGTAAATGAATTATATAAGGATTTAGTTAATGCGCTAATCCACCCTGCGTATCGTCAAGAAGATCTCTACGTCGTCTTAACTAAAAAGATTCAAGCATTAGAGGACGAGCAAGTTAACGAACTTACTAAGATGATTAAGGACTGGGAGCTTGAAGTCCCAGATGACACAACCCTTTACACCTTGGGACTAAGACGGGCGATTGATTTAATCCAGGGCAACTTGCCGCTTTAAAGAAGCAGTTTACCCGTAACGTTCACATTCTGTTTCTACACAAAGTAAAAGCGAGGTAGTTTCTCCCCTCACTCCTCCTCAACCTTTCTAACGTGATGTAGAATTTCCCTTAGAGTCAACCCTGACTCATAAGGAGAACACATGAATGAAATGAAAGCAATGGCAGCTTCATGGGCAAGATCATTTCTTGCCGCAGGAATTGCCGTGTATATGGCTGGCGTAACAAACCCAGCGGATATCGCTAAGGCTGGACTTGCAGCTCTACTTCCAGTAGTCCTGCGCTACCTAAATCCTAATGACGCAGCATTTGGAAAAAAGAAGTAACTAACTTCTAACTCCAAAAAAGAACGAGGCAGGCTCCGTAATTAGCCCTCTCCCCATGTTGCGGAGTCTGTCTCCTTTTTAAGATGTATGTACAATTGAACAATGACAACAACAACAAATCTTTTCCCGGTCTCCGAAGAAGATGATGACAATGATACAACCCCCATCATCGAAGATCCTACAAACATCCGCCCGGATCTTGGAGCACTTGGCATCCTAGAACATTCTCGCGGTGTGTGTGAAGATACCTATGAGAACAGATCTATCCTGCGGTCCTCTCAGATGGGTTGGGATACGGTCTACGCTACCAATGGAGTTCCGACCGGTCTTATACAAGCGCGGTCCAAGGACATGGTCACACAACGCCGGATCCTCTCGCTAGCTGAGAAGCGGCCTATCCTTGTAGATCCCAAGAACATGAACTCCGATTACCTGACCGGCCTGGACTTAGTTGCAGAGGCGGCGACGGATCACATCGTGCCTCCCTGGGTTATTGGCGCGACACGGATGTGGATTAACGAGCAGGACAATCCGATTGCCACCGAGAAGCGAAAGCCTACGGCGCTCCCTCATCGATGCCGGCAAGTAAAAGATGACCAGATTAGATGTATGCTCTGGTCCTCAGGAAGAATTAAAGATGATGCTCTTTGTCGTGTTCACCTACGGCACGTCAAGAAGAATCCTAGCGATGACATTGAACGGGCACGCAAGAAGCTTGTTCAAGCTGCTCCCTACGCAGTTGATGTTCTTGAAGATCTTATGAACTCTGCGGTTTCAGAGCCAGTAAGATTAAAAGCATCTACGGAGATTTTAGATCGCGCGGGAGTAAGAGGTGGTATAGAGTTAGACGGTAACATCAACGTGATAGATACACGACCGGCGGCCGAGATTATCTCAGAGCGGCTTGGACGTTTAGCTCAAGGCGCGGTGACGGTAGCAGCTCAGCTTGCGCAGGCAGGTTTTGAAATTCAAGACGCTGAAGAAGTTCCACAAATAAACGACGGCCAAGACAAAGAGGAAACAACCGATGCGGAAACTAATAAATGAGCTTGACAGAACTAGAAGAAGTTCTTTACCTTTTACGCGAGCATGCGGCCTCGCTAGCAAACGATCTAGAGCTAGCGGCAACACGCGAAGAGCACGTGCGCTTAACCGCACGGACCAACGAGGCGGAGAATGTTGTTACGTTGCTGGAGCGTCTACACCTTGAAGCCCTTACTCGCGAGTAACATACTAAATAAAGCGGAGGCCTGGCTAGGCTTTACCGCTAACCCTAACGGACGGACTCCTTTTGGTGAACGGTCTGGATACGACGGGACAACATGGGCGGGCTCGTTTATCGACTTTGTATTTCATGAAGCGGGCTTGGTAATTCCAAGCTGCGTCTATTCTACTTCAGGCTTGGCGGAGTTTAATAAGCTAGGACGGTTGAAGCAAAAACCCCGGCCTGGAGATGTTGTCTTCTTTGTTTTCCCAACGGGCGATACTTTTGGTGTTTCACATGTTGGCCTGGTAGCAGATACAAGCCGTTGGAATAGTGACGGGCTTGTCGGGACAATCGAAGGAAACATAAACAGCGGCCTGCCTAAGTCCGACCCGCATGTAATGGGAGTCTATAGGCGTGTCCGTTCTAAACATGAGATCGTAGGTTTTGGAAATCCAACACACCGGCCTGGGAGCAAAAAAAGCCCCACGGGTCAGCGGGCAGGCTTGCAGCTATCTAGCGTGCGCCCAGGGCGACGTAACAAGTCCATTGGGCTTGTCCAGCTTGCACTTGCAAACGTAACAGGCGGCCTGGGACGATTTATACCCGATTTGTTTGACGGGTCGACTCAACAGGCTTACGCTCGATGGCAGAGACAAATAGGCTATGCCAACGATAGAGCTACTGGGATTCCAGATGCAGCTAGCTTGCATCTTCTTGGTGAGACTACTAAGAAGTTCCAGCTTGATGCCTGATTCAGCTCGGCTCCAACTCGGCTCCAAGCTAGCTGCTTCTTGACTCCTACTAAGAAGTGATGTCCGTTATAAGCTGGAATGTCCGGATTGTCCGGATCGTTACTTTTTCACGAAACACCGAAAATCTCTTTTGAAATTCTGTTGCCATTTCCTGATATAATTCAAACGTAAGACAAAATGACGAAAGGAATTAAGTGCCACAATTAAAACACATGGCTAGATTCACAACTCCTGTGATTCTAAATAGCGACGCAAAGGATAAACAAATTAGCACTTCAACATTTATAAGACCATCAGCTTCTTTCACTGAGATTGTTCATTCTGCTCTTGGACGTCAAACTCAGCCACTTTCAGTACTTGAATTCACAGAAGCACTTTCTCGTGAACTCGGCCATTCCTACGATGAAACATATGTTAGGCTTGCGCTTAAGAATCTTGTTAACGCAGGTAGAGCTTCATCACGAAAAGAAACTTTTGAAGAACGCAAGCTACGCTCAAATGGCTCTATGCTCACTATGAGAGCTGCTCTTTACTGGGCGCCAGCAGGAATAGTGCCTACACGCACAGTTGCAGAAGCAGTACCAGGTTTAATTCTTGGTCAAAAAGAATCTTCCGCACATCGCAAAATCTATAAGTACCCGACTAAAAAGCAGGCAGCACTAGCCGAAGTCGAACTGATCGATGTGACCCCTGCCAATTTCCAATCTAACTCCAATACGGTGGTAGATTATCTGATCGAGAAGATCGTTGCAGAACGCACTCAAGAGATCCAGTCTCAGTTAGATGCGGCAAATGCCAAGCTAGCAAAGCTTCAGGAGCTTTTTAAGTCAGCTATCTAACATCCCTTTATTGTCACCCTATGGTGACAATAAAGCTGTATGTTGTTGAAAGCGCCGAAGACGCCATTGAGGCCGAGTCTCTCAATCTCATTGAGTTTACGGCTGATGATAACGAATGTGACAGCTGTGACACTGCCGTAGGCTTTGTCAATGGCCGGTTCTTTCACTGTGTCATTTGCACTGAAGGCGATGACGTTTGGTTGACTTGCATTGAATGCGCGTATGGAATAGTTTACCCGGGAGAGTAATAAATTACTCGATAACCTGATATAATAGTACCAACGCCGGGACTCTGGCGCCAATGACAAAATGACGAAAGGGAAGTAACCTCATGGTTAGCACCGTAATCACGGAGACGAAAGTCTCTACAATAACAAAGGTCACCGGCAAGGTAGACCTAACAATCGAAGCTGCAGCAGCTGAAAAGGCATTAGCAGCATTCACATTCGCAAAAGATGCGATTAAGGCGTACGAAGAAAAGAAAGCAGAAGCTGAAATCATTCTTCGTGAATTGCTAGGAAACGCAGATGTTGCGATTATTGGTGGTGTAGAGCGATTCAAGCTCGCGCACTCAACTAATTCCAAGATCGACCGTAAGGTCCTACAGGAGCTTTTCCCAGAAGCTTTCGAAGCAACTCTGGTAAAGACACCCTACACTTTCATTAAAACTCTCTAAGAGTTATCGAAGCCCCTGGTCTAACCGGCCAGGGGTTTCCTATTGTACTTTATAATAGTTACATGTTATAATTAAACCATAACGATGAAGGGCCAGCCGCTGGTCACCTGAACGACCTGAAACCTAGGGGGTCGGAAACAATACGGCGCCTTCATCGTTACTAACTTTAATGACGGAAGGAACTAAAATGAACTTAGAAATTTCAGATGTTGAAACACTTGAACACCTGCGCGAATACATACAGGAACGCCTCACTGGTTCTACTGTCTTGCTTGATGGCGATGAGGTAATCATCCGCACCGGAATGGGCATCGACCTAGGAAATTATCTATACCCATTGAACGAAGAAGAGTAATTGTTATTTTCCCAATGTACCTGATATAATAGTATAGTATTCACCCAAACGACGAAAGGACAAAAATGGCTGAGAAAGACAAGGTCATCGGAAAAGCTCTGTACTTAGAGCTGCGCAGTAACACCGGTGGTCAAACCTACCAGATGCTTCTAACCCCAGATGGCGTCTCTTCAAATGGACGTGCGGTACCTTCAACAGTGTATCGTCGCCAAATCTCGAAGGTAAAACCGCGCCGTGCATGGAAGACCTATAGTCTGCCTGCGCTGCCGCTTAATGCTTTCGGAGTCTATGAGACTCAAATAAAAGAAGATGCTCTTCAAGGAGCTAACAATCGCATTGGTTACATGGCTACTACACTTACACAACTAAGTTCATACAATTATCAATTGTATAAGACACCTATCGTTGTAGAAGTTGCCCAGGAAGACTTAGAACAAATTCGACTATCTAAGACTCCTTACAAAATTCTTGGTCGCATTACGAGAGTTCGACGCACCCTTGGGTTCGGCGAGTTAATCGTAGACTAATCACCCACCCAAACGACGAAAGGATACAAAATGACAACAGCAATAATGGAAGCAGTTGAGAAGGTTGCGCCAGGCGCAGATCTCAACAAATTACTTCTTGATTCTCTTATGCAGACAACTCACCCAGAGGCATCTGCAACTCTCGACTCACTGGTTCTAGCTCAGGGTAAAGTAACTGATCGACCAACACCCAAAGCAAAGGTAGTCACTGTGTTATCAGCAGACGCACTCGTAGGCGATTCAGTCTACACTCGTCCAAATGGCGAGAAGTACCATGCACGCAAGTGGGGAGAACATGATGACGTCATGGTTCTTCGCAAGGCGCGTATGGATCAACAATTCATTCTTCTGTATGGAGCTCCAGGTTGCGGTAAAACTGCACTCGTTGAAGCTGCGTATGAACAGCTTTATACAATTATGGGTACAGGTGATACTGAACTCGCAGACTTCATTGGTGGTTATGTACAAACTCCAACTGGTGGGTTCATGTGGGAAGACGGTCCACTTGTAAAAGCTGCCGAACAAGGTGTGCCATTACTCATTGACGAAGTCGGATTGATTGATCCTAAGGTTCTTTCAGGAGTCTACGGACTTATGGATGGACGTAAGGAACTAACAATCACTGCAAATCCAGAGCGTGGAACTATTAAGGCGAAGGATGGATTCTATGTCATCGCTGCAACAAATCCAAATGCACCTGGAGTTCGACTTTCAGAAGCTCTTCTATCTCGATTCATTGTGCAAACAGAGATGACTACAGACTGGTCACTTGCTAAAAAGCTTGGTGCGTCTACACAGATCGTCACTGTTGCACAAAACATCAATCGTCGCCAGGCTTCTGGTGAATGCAGTTGGTGTCCACAAATGCGTGAGTTGCTCGCCTTTCGCGACATCTCTAAATCGTTCGGCACGAAGTTTGCAATAGCGAACCTCATCGCCTGTGCCCCTGAGCTTGACCGCCCCGTCGTGGCGGACGTGCTTACCAGGGTGTACGGCGAAGAATGCCGACCAGCCAAGATCTAATTCCCCTTGGCGTAAGTAAATGAGGATCCTGGGTATGGGTGCCTGGGATCCTCTTTACCTGATATAATAGTACTAACAATGACGGAAGGAAAACTATGGGACACTTAAAGATCTCCAAGACCCGCGCGGAACAGACTCCGCCAGAATGGCTAAAGGTCGGAGCCCAGCTCGGTGAGCTAGTAAACACCTGGGCAGGACGCTCGGACATTGTTGCCTACGTTGGTCCAGGCGCTGGAGGTACCGCACCTGCATGCTTTAACCCACCAATGGCTGAGGTTGAAGTAGATATGATAGTTGCGTTCGGCGCAATGATTACTCCTGAAAATATAGGAGACATTCGTGAGCGCGATACACAATTTAACTTTCCACGAGCTTCCGGTGCGATCTTTCATGAAGCGCTACACGCTCGCTACTCGCGCTTTGATCTACTAAAAGCTGCCGAAGAACTTTCAAATAATGAGATGCAGGCACTTGTTACTCTTGAGGAAACTCGTATCGAGTCTCTGGGCATAGAAAACTTTCCAGCTAATCGAGTCTTCCTACGTGCTTGCGCGATGGATATCATTCTTGATGACATTAAAGATAAATTAGAGAAGACCACCGCAACTCGTGCAGTTGCACAGTTGGCAGGTCTTGTCTGTGCGCGTGTTGATGCTGGTTCATTAGACGCAGATGACGTTCTTGAAGTTCAAGATATTGTTATCGAATTCTTTGGTGCAGATACTTACTCTAACCTTCGTGACATCTGGCTTCGATTCCAAAAGTATGAAGGCCACTATAACGCTGCACCGCTTTACGATCTTGCTCGTGAGTGGGAAGCTATCGTCTCTAAGATTGCAGAAGACAAAGGTGACATTGAAGAGGAAGATATGACTGGTGCTGCTATGGCATTCGTCGTCTCTAAAGCTCTTGAAGCTCTTGAAGAAGCTGCAGAAAATATTGCTATCGCAATTGGTAATGAAGCGCAAGAACAAGAACAAAAAGAAGATTGGCAGGAAGTTGTAAACCAACGCGGCAAAGATGCAAGGCAACAAAAAGATCATGAAAAGATCTCAAAAGAAGTCTTCAGTGCATCTTCTGCAGACGCTGGCCATTCAGGAAGTCGTTCACGTATTATAGAGACTCGTGTGCCATCTGGACTAGAGCGCGCAGCCGCGGTGAAAATCGCAAACATGCTCGAGCGTGCAAAGTATCGTGAGCGCGATGAAAAGGAAGTAACTTCAATTCTTCCTCCAGGGCGTCTACGTTCCCGTGCAATGCTTCAAGAAGCTGCCTATAAGGCAAGAGGTTCTATGATGCACGCAGAACCTTGGAAGCGCACAGTTCGCAAACACACAGATGATCCAACACTTAACGTTGGAGTTATGGTTGACATCTCTGGTTCAATGTCTGAAGCAATGCAGCCTATGGCAGTTACCGCTTGGGCAATGTCTGAAGCAGTGCGACGCGTTCAAGGTCGTTGTGCGATGGTGTATTACGGACAAGATGTGTTTCCTACACTTAAACCAGGACAGCATCTCCCTGAGGTAAATGTCTACACTGCTCCTGATGGAACTGAAAAGTTTGATAAGGCGTTCAAGGCACTTGATGGTTCTCTAAATCTTTTACATGGCACTGGCGCTCGTCTACTCGTGGTTGTTAGCGATGGTTGCTACACTCCCGAAGAGACAGAGAAAGCTAAGAAGTGGGTTCAAGAATGCGAGAAGAACGGAGTTGCAGTTCTGTGGCTGCCGTTTGCACATGCGCATAAGATAACTTACATAGAAGATATCATTAAAGGTACATCAGCTGCTCTTCTAGGCAACATTAAAGATCCAGCAGAAGCTGCTCTTCAAATCGGAAAAGCTGCAGCAGATGCTCTAACAAAGATTGGCGCGCGTAACGCTGCGTAACAAGCTCCGGTGTAGGTAGACCTTCCGTCAGATTACTCTGCCTACACCGGTTAATTTTAATCAACCAACAAAGACGAAAAGAGAGAAAGATGAAAACAAAAGTACTACTGATCGCGGCAGCCTTAGGTCTGTCGCTGCTTACAACACCGGCACATGCGGCAGGCGATAAAACTCTTGTCATCATCGACTCCGGTATCAACATGCAACTGCCCTGGGCAAAAGCCGCGGTAGTTGAAGAGGCATGCTTCGTTGACTACGGTTCATGTCCAAACAACCTGTCAAGCATGATCGGACCAGGAGCTGCATCACTAGATTCAACTCTCGTTAAAGACAAAGCTATGAGTCACGGAACGCAGATGGCTTCGGTTGCGGTAGCTGCCAACCCAAATGTAAAGATTGTGTTCATCCGTATCGTTAGCATGAATGCTAAAGGCTACGCTAACTTGTACACAACTAGAGCAGTGTCAAAGGCAATGGATTGGCTAGCACTTAATGCGGCACGGCTAAACGTTGGCGCGGTCTCGATCTCAATCGGGCGTGTCTATAAGGAAGCGGCGTGCCCTGTATTAGCGGAGCCTAAGCTTCAATCTCAAATCGCGGGCCTGGCTGCAATAAATATCCCAACGGTCATCTCTGCAGGAAACAACTCTGACCAGAAGAAGATCAACTATCCGGCCTGTATACCTGAGGCAATTGCAGTAGGGGCAACGGATACCCCGTACTCAATGAAAGAAGTCACCGGTTGGGTCTACCCAATCATGTTGATCTCCAACTCCGGGCCAGACCTTGACCTGTATGCCCTTGGAAGGGCCGCCACAACCGACGTCCAAGGAAACACGACTGTTACCCTAGGTACGTCCAACGCAACCGTCTTGGTGGCAACTAGACTGGCTCAAAGCCTATCCGATGGCTCGACTCTAGATACGGTCATGGGCAAGGTAAAGGCTTCCCTACAAAATGCCTACCGGACCATAACCAATTTCGAACTAAAGTTCTACCAAACCTGATATAATAGTACTGTTCAAGGGTGCTAGCCACTAGTTAAACTAGGCGGAACATGCGACGCCCGAGTCTATGTGCCGTGCATAATCTGCAGGCACCTCTGGCAAGATAGGCCGAAGATCACCGCGGCCCTTGAACACCTACGACGAAAGGACAAATATGAATACCGCAACGATTAAATGCGCTCACCCAGTGTGGGAGCACGAGTATGATGACGATTCCATTCTTGGAGATTCATACTGGTGTGTTGATTGTGGTGAACTCATGCAGGTAGGGTAATGACACAGATCTACGTTGCCCACGAAGGTATGGACACATTTTTTACGATGTCCGACACCGGATACATCTTTTCAAGTGACGACACTGGAAAAGACTCAGAGATTTCAGAAGATTTAGAGAATGGCTATTGCCGTTCCGCTTGTGAACAGATCGGTTATGAGATTACCCCTGGTCTTGCCAAGATGTTCTACGAGCTAGCCAAAAGCTATTGGGAGTTCGAAAACAGCAAAAAATAATTCCGGAAGGTGTTGTACTTTATAATAGAACCATGGTACAATAGTACCAACAACGACGGAAGGATTGGAAATGAACACAAATGCATGGATGCGGGAAGCTCAAGGCTTTAGCCTAGAGACCGCGGTCAACACAGGTTCCGAATGGACCCTAGCTGAAACTCGCCAGCTCGAGCTTATGAAAGCTTCTGGCAAATCTATAAAGGATATTGCCAAAGCTTTAGGGCGCTCCTACTATTCAGTCTCAACAAGACTTATCAATATTGGTGCGGTAACCCACCACAAAAGTTCAAACAAAACTCTTCCTCCAGCTCCGGTAGTCTGCGGCAGCTGCTTCACAATTCCATCAAAGTCCGGAGTCTGCCTCTGCTGAGGAACCCTGTACTTCTTCCCCACTACCTGATATAATTAAACCATACCAACGACGGAAGGATACACAATGAGTTACCCAGCAGATCACGTACTGTACAGCTACACGATGACAGTCGAAGACTTTCTTGACCACGCGAACTATATGCGCGACACTGACGAGTACACAGCTTCATCTTTCACACAAGCTCAACTCGACACA
>Ga0214923_10008155_pt1 | contig 11242 bp, 9 predicted proteins | sample LL1510_MetaG_FD_177993 | JGI IMG/M metagenome (GOLD analysis project Ga0214923, IMG submission 177993) | Freshwater microbial communities from Lake Lanier, Atlanta, Georgia, United States - LL-1510 | ecosystem: Environmental > Aquatic > Freshwater > Lake | place: USA: Georgia | collected 2015-10-15 | reverse complement strand
ATTGAAAAGAACCATCCTCTCCTAGCAGAAGGTTAGTAGTAACTCAAGTTCTCATTGAGAAATGAGAGGAGTGCATACACTATAACTCGGCGACTCATTTCAAAGTCATTTGACTCTATTACTGCGTGCTCCTTGTCACGAGCAGCAGGAGATATCCGGGCTATAATTATTTTTTAAAAATGGTATTAGGTACAGAGGCAAGGAGGGTCTTTGTATAAAGGTCTTGAGGATGATCAAGAACTTGAGAGGTTGGCCCTGATTCAACAATTTTCCCATGATGCAAGACAACTACCCAATCGCTTAGATGTTTGAGAAGAGCTACGTCATGACTAATAAAAAGCATGGTAAGTCCGAGTTCTTCTTGAAGATCTTGTAATAAATTAATGATCTGCGCCTGTATACTCACATCAAGTGCACTCACAGGTTCATCACAGATGAGAAATTTCGGTTCAACCCCCAGGGCTCTTGCAATAGAGACACGCTGACGCTCTCCTCCGCTTAATTCATGAGGGTAGCGAGAGATGACTTCTTTTTTTAAACCCACTTGGGTGAGTAAAGAGGCTATGCGGTCTTGGCGCTCGGATAGTGACATTTTGGGAAAATGCACTTCAAGGGATTCTCCAATGATGCTACTGATACGGAGCTTAGGATTAAGAGAGCTATGAGGATCTTGAAAAATCATCTGAATTTCTTTTCTCCAGGGATGAAATGTTGACTCGCTCATGCTGCCAATATTGTGGCCTTTGTAGTAAATTTCCCCTGATGTAGGCTTAATAAGCTTGAGAAGGGTGCGTCCAATGGTTGTTTTACCGCTGCCGCTTTCTCCAAGTAGTCCAAGGGTTTTTCCTTCAGGAATCATAAAGCTGATATCATCGATGGCGCGTATATCTCCAGAATGCCGATGGAAGATTCCTGTAAAAATAGGAAAATAAACCTTAAGGTGACTGACCTCTAAGAACGGTGGGGAAGAAGGAAACATGAGTGCAACTTACGTTTCAGATTGGGTCTTTTAATCTCTCTCTGTTTGTCAGGTTGCTGCCTGACCATTGGAGTTTGGTGCATAAAATCTCTGCAAAGGTGGTTTCTGGGAGCATGGCTAGTGGGAGTTTTTGTAGAGAAGTTGAAAGAAGAAGATTTTCCTGAGGCTTGAGTAGACGCGCTTCACGGCCATCCAGGCTGATAAAGACTTCTTGTAATCCTGCGGATTGAATTCTGATTGTACTTTGATCGGAAATGACCATAGAGCGATTGCTAAATGCATGCGGACAGATTGGCGAAATCAGTAACACACGACCTTCTGGCATCACCACAGGACCACCTGCAGCCAAGGAATAAGCGGTCGAGCCGGTCGGTGTTGCGATAATGAGACCATCTGCATGATATTCTGTAAAAAAATGATTGTCGATGAAGACGGACAAACTGACCAAACGTGAGCGTTCGCCGCGGCTAATAACGACATCATTAAGAGCATTACCAAGACTTTCTTGTTGGTTTTGTTGATTAACAATTGTGACGTCTAGAAGACTACGATGACTGAGGACATAAGTCTGATTGGCTAAACATTGAATAGCTCTTTTGTAGTCGTGGGCACTTAAACAGGTGAGAAATCCTAAAGAACCAATATTAAGTCCAAAGATTGGTTTTAAGAGGGGTGATGTCCGATACATCGCGCGCAGGATGCTCCCATCACCTCCCATCACAAGAAGTAAGTCACATTTCTTAGCAAGAGTTTTCTCATCTAAGGGTGAGTTGTGTCCAATGAGTTGAGCGGTTTCCTTTTCGATTAAAAATGGGATGTGTTGTTCCTCTAGTTCCTCTATGACGAGTGTAAGAAGAGAAGCTGCCCCTTCTTTTCCTATATGAGCTATCAAGCCTATGATGGATGGCTGAAGAATAGCTTGTGTCTTTGTGTTTTCTCTTGGTTGATCTTGCATGGTATTGTCGTCAAATTACTTGATGCTCCTGTGCCTATTTTTCTTTTGTGATGCTGATTATTTGTAAAAATGCATCTTAGGATAAAGTCCTCGTGGAGGGACGCAAGAGAGCTAAAAATTCAATATTACCTGTTGTGCCAGGAAGAGGAGACTCGATGACTTTTTCAAAACAATGGCCTGAATGCTCTACCCAAGTGCGAATGGAATGGACGGCTTTGTCTCGTAGTAAAGGATCGCGGACAATACCACCACGACTTATCTCGTTACGTGAAAGTTCAAACTGTGGCTTGATCAACATGATGAGAGACCCTTCGGGTTTTACGAGAGGAAAGGCAGCAGGCAGAATGCGCGTTAGTGAAATAAAACTTAAATCACCCACAATGAGATCAAAGAGGTCTGTGAAATCGCTGGGTTGAAGATAGCGTGCATTGATACCTTCACGGATTTCTACCTGTGGATGTTGGCGTAGGGACCAGGCAAGCTGTCCTTTACCAACGTCAATGCCGATCACTTTTTTTGCACCATGTTGGAGCAGACAATCGGTAAATCCGCCTGTTGAGGAGCCTAGATCAAGACAGGTAAGGCCTGTGGGATTGATGTCAAAGCCATGGAGTGCACCTTCAAGTTTGTGTCCACCACGGCTAACATAACGCTCCCCTTCTTTTAAGATAATATCACTAGTGATCAAAATTTTTGTGCCTACTTTGGTCACTGTCTCTCCATTAACTAAAACACGACCCGCTAGAATAGAACGCTGCGCTTTTTCACGAGATTCGCAGAATCCTTTTTCATGTAAGAGTTGATCGAGGCGAAGACGCATGGGAACAAGGCTCCTCAAGCATTAAATTGCAAGGAGAGTAATTGTGTAGGGTGATGAAAAATAAAATCCGGGTCCATGCTCGCAAGAATCGGGGCCGAGTTATAGCCCCAGGTCACAGCTGCCATGCGTATGGGCACAGCTTGTGTGGCCTCGATATCACGGGTTTCATCACCAATATAAATAACTTCCTCTTTCCTCCATGCATGTTCTTTGATGAGTCTTCTTATATCACGACTTTTGCCAAAGAGTTTGGAAGAGCTAGAAATAAATTCAAAACATTCGATATGATGATGATTCAAAAAGGCCGTAACGCTCCATTCTGAGTTAGAAGTCAAAATCCCAAGATGAAAACCACGAGATTTTAATTCAGCAAGTATCTGCGGCATTTGAGCAATTGGCTCGATCTCGGTAATGCATTCTTGAAATTTTACCAAACCACGACGTGCAATCATAGGAATGCGCCAGCGGCTAATACCTAGAAAACGAATCAACTGTTGCATTGTCATATTGCGAACCTCCTGAAGCTCTGCATCAAGAAGGGAGCGAAAATGAAATTCTTCCGCAAGTTCATTTAAAATACGAAATGCAAGACCACGTGTATCTGCTAGCGTTCCATCAAAATCAAATAACAGGACCTTGGCCGTCTGCCTGACCCCATCATCCTTTGCGGCCTCCTCGTCACCATCAGTATGAACTATCCGGGTTAACCCGAGTATTTCAGACTCATCTACTGCGGAGCCCGGGAAGGAAGATTGTTTATGCCTTACTGATGTGTCGGTGTTGAAGTCATTTGAAATGTCAAGCTGCCTGCAGGCCATAGGCGGATACATTCTATTATATTTGTGCGTTAGCTCTCATGTAAGGCAGAACAGTGAGTCAATGTTGGTGGTAGTTCCATGGAGCCCTTGAATTTACCCTCTTCACGTTCAAGCCCAAAACCACTTTGCACTAAGTCATCAACACGCTGTATTTCTTCGTCCAAAAGTCCCGGGGTAGATGAGGTTGCTGCAAACTCACGCAGTTGTTCTTCATTGTAAATATTGGGGAGTACTGTTGCCACACGTTCATCATGTAGGAGCCACTGCATGGCGGCCTGTCCAAGAGTACGATCTGCGTTCTCGAGAAAGCGAAGTTTTTCTATTTTTTTAACTCCACTTAGTAGCCAGCTACGAGGACGATGATTGCGATGATCATTAGGTGGAAAAATAGTTTCGGCAGTATATTTTCCTTCGAGCATGCCGGAGGAATGGGGGACTCGAATAAAGAAACGGGTCTTAGAATGAGTAGCCTCGGCAATGCGATGCAGGGTTTTTCCAGGATGCTGCTCGAGCAGATTGTAAATATGCTGAAGCACATCAGGATGTCTTTTTTCAATAGCAGCTGCTCCTTCGCCAAGCCAACCAATAGCAGGTCCAAGGGCTACTCCATGATGGAGAATTTTTCCTTCTCTCTTGAGGCTTTCTAATACTTCCCAAAGATCATCTTCCATGACTTGCTCAAGATGGATGTTGTGCAACTGTAGTACATCAATACGATCTGTCTTAAGTCGTGCGAGAGCCGCTTCTGTAGCAGCTCTTATGGCTGGAGCAGAGAAGTCTTGAGGTATTTCACGTTGTCCACGCCGGCCTTCTCCGTGATTGATAAAGTCATACCCAACTTTTGTTGCAATGACAATACGATCGCGTTCTTGAGGAGTTGAAAAGGCTTTAGCAATTAAGACTTCGCTCCTTCCATTGCCATAGGTATCAGCCGCATCATAAAGAGTGATGCCCAGGTCAGAACCAATGCGCATCAAGCGTACGGCTTCCTCATCGCTGTAATCTCCCCACCAGCCAGTGGATAGGGTCCAAAGTCCAAAGCCAATTTCACTGATGGGTAGAGTAGATTCAGGTAATGTGCGGTACTTCATAAGCAATAGAGCCTATCATCCTCACAACCTATGTGAACATAAGAAAATAGATCGCTATGGTTTTTTTGGAAGAGAGAAGTGTTCAGTAAGACAATGAAGCAGCTCGAAAAACTCCTTCAGCATAAAATACTCATTTTCATTCACGTTTTTAGGATAATGTGACGGGATGAGAACAAAGCTTGTTTTCTAAAAAGAACAAAGTCATTTCGTTTCATTCCAAAGTAATTTGACTATATCTCCTTTTCCACTATCTCTATTTCTATGGAAAACCAACCTGAGTTGCTACGGATGAACGAACGTGATAAGCAAACCAAGGATTGGGGGCTTTGGGGTTCTTATTTAAGTGATCGTCAGTGGGGAACAGTGCGAGAGGATTACTCAGACAATGGTGATGCATGGGGTCATTTCCCCTTTGACCATGCATCTGCACGAGTCTATCGGTGGGGAGAGGATGGACTCTTAGGCATCTCTGACAGTGATAACAGACTGTGTTTTGCCCCGGCTTTTTGGAACGGAAAAGATCCCATTCTCAAGGAACGACCCTTCGGCCTTTCGAATCTTCAAGGAAATCATGGAGAGGATCTGAAGGATTATTTTTATCATTTAGAAAACACCCCTTCGCACTCCTTCATGAGTGGGCTGTATAAATATCCTCAAGATACTTTCCCCTACCAACAGCTTATTGATGAAAATAAAAAACGTTCTAGGGACGAATCAGAGTATGAATTAGTGGATACTGGTATTTTTAATGAAGGACGTTATTTTGATATTTTTGTAGAGTATGCCAAGGCCGATGCTGATGATCTGTGTATTAGAATACGTGCTATTAATCGCGGTCCAGATCCTGCTCCTCTTTTTGTTTTACCGACTCTTTGGTTTCGTAATGTTTGGTCGTGGGGTGAAAAAGATCTCATGCAGCCCTCCCTGCATTTTGATGGGAATCGTATTGTAGCTCAACCATGGGGTCTTCAAGAATACCATCTTATTTGTGAAGCTGATCCAGTAGATTGGCTTTTTACGGATAATGAAACAAATTTTGAAAAGATTTTTCAGGTAAAAAATAAAGCATCCTATCTCAAAGATGCTTTTCATCGTTATCTTATCCACCAAGAAAAGGATGCTGTGAATCCTCAGAGGCAAGGAACAAAAGGAGCATGTCTCTATCACAAAGTTATGGCTCCAGGAGAGCAATGGAGTATTTTATTACGCCTTTGTACCACGAAGCATGTTCAAGAAGCATTGGCGGGAGAATATTTTGGTGATTCTTTTGCGAGCATCATGAAGACTCGTGAAGAGGAATGCCTGAGCTATTATCACTTCTTGGCACCGGAGCTGCATGATGAATTGTTTTTAATACAACGCAGGGCCCTTGCAGGATTACTTTGGTGTAAGAAATTTTATTACTATCCAGTCATAGATTGGCTTCGAGGTGATCCCACTATGCCATTACCTCCGAGCTCTCGATGGAAAGGGCGCAATGCTTTTTGGAAAGAGATGCATGCCCATGATATTATTTCTATGCCTGACTCGTGGGAGTATCCTTATTTTTGCAGTTGGGATCTCATGTTTCAGTCAGTCGCACTCGCCGTGATCGATTCTAAGCTTGCTAAGGAGCAAAATATGCTCCTGCGTGGCGAGCGCTATACGGCTCCTAATGCTCAATCCCCGTCCTATGAATGGTCTTTATCGGATTCAACTCCACCTATAGACGCTTGGGCAACATGGAGAATCTACTCTATTGAGCGAGGAAAAACAGGTCATGGAGACTATGCGTTCTTAAGAAAAGCATTTAATAAATTACTCTTAACCTATGCATGGTGGGGTAATCGTGTTGATGCCACTGGTGATAATGTGTTTGCGGGAGGTTTTCTAGGGCTTGATAATATCAGTGTTTTCGATCGTCGTTACCATTTAGAAGACGGTAGTCAAATCATGCAGAGTGATGGAACGGCGTGGATGTCGATGTTTTGTTTGAATATGCTCAATATTGCTGTGGAACTTGCAAAAAAAGATCCCGAATATGAACATATTGCTGATAAATTTTTAAGTGATTTTGTCTATCTGGCTTCCTCTACCAATAACATCGGTAGTGAAGGCTATAGCTTATGGAATCATGAAGATGGTTTTTACTATGATGTGATTAAGCGACCAGATGGTTCCTCGGAGCATCTTAAGGTCCGTTCTGTGGTTGGTTTGACACCACTGTTTGCTGTGGAGAGTTTCGATGCTTCGGTGGTAAAGCGTTTTCAAAATCTTTTTAATCGCTTTGATTGGTTTGCTCATCACCGTCCCGAATTAATGGTTCAATTACAGCATGTAGGTAGAATTAATAATGGACGTAAGATGGTTTCCTTAGTGCCACCAGATCGACTAGCACGTCTGTGCAAACGTCTTTTTAATGAAGAGGAATTTCTCTCAGCTTATGGAATTCGGGCTCTTTCACGATATTACAAGGATCATCCCTATACTTTCACAGAAGGTCGAGAAACAGCGAGCATCTCCTATACTCCTGGTGACAGCACAACAGGAATGTTTGGGGGCAACTCCAATTGGCGTGGTCCCATTTGGATTCCAATGAATGTGCTGATAATTGAAGCGCTTCAAAAATTTGCTTTCTACTATGGTGATAGTTTTCAAGTAGAGTTCCCAACAGGGAGTGGAATTTTGATGAACCTTTGGGATATTTCACTCGAACTGGAACGTCGGCTGATTACCATTTTTACCAAAGATCCAGAAGGCAAAAGGCCCTTCAATGGCAAGGTAGATCTCTTTCAAAACGATCCTTATTGGAGCGAACATATTTTGTTTCATGAATATTTCCATGGCGATAGTGCTACTGGTCTGGGTGCGAGTCATCAGACGGGCTGGACAGCACTCATTGCAAAGATGATTCACCAAAGGAGTTCTTTTATAAAAAAACAATCCTAACTAGGAGGTGGGGTTTTTAGAATTCTTTCTGTCTTCGGCAAAAAAGCAGTAAACACACCTAAGAGCGGAAGGAATGAGCAAATTTTAAAAACGAAGTCAATATTCGTTGCATCAGCAAGGGCACCGAGAGAAACAGAACCAATGCCTGCCATGGCATAAGCAAGGCCAAAAAAAAGACCTGAGACCATACCGAGATTTCCTGGAATGAGCTCTTGGGCATAGACAACAATCGAAGAAAAGGTTGAGGCAAGAATGATTCCAATGATCATACTAAGAATACTCATCCAAAAAAGTGATGCATAAGGTAGTAATATGGCAAAAGGAGCAGCTCCTAAGATAGAGCCCCAAATTACTTTTTTGCGTCCAATGCGATCACCAATGGGACCACCAAAAAGTGTTCCAATAGCTACTGAAAATAAAAATAAAAAGAGAAGACATTGAGCATGAGGGATGGAGAGATGAAATTTTTTTAGTAAGAAAAATGTGTAGTAACTAATCATGCTTTCTAAATAGAAATATTTTGAAAAAAGTAAAACAATCAAAATGAAAACAGCAAAGACCCTACGCTTCTTGGAAATATGTTGGTACTGTGATTGAGCTATAGCTTTACTGGGCAGGCGATGGGTATTGTGAGCAAACCAACAGCCAACTTTCTTTAAAATAATAATACCTCCAAAAAGAAAACTCCCTAACCAGAGGAGTGAAGTGCGACCATGAGGGAAGATAAAGAGTGCTGCAATAAGGGGGCCCAGGGAGGTGCCAGTATTACCTCCAACTTGAAAAAGTGATTGCGCTAGGCCGCTTTTTCCACCAGAGGCCATTTGAGTAACTCGAGACGCTTCAGGATGAAAAATAGCTGCTCCTAGGCCAATAGAGGCTGCTGCAAGTAGGAGATAATCGTAAGTGGTAGCCGTGGCTAAAAGAATAAGACCCACAAGAGTCGTGCACATGGCTATTACTAAGGAATATGGTTTAGGATAGCGATCTGTATAGAACCCAATCACCGGTTGAAACAGTGAACCAATGGACTTGATTGTTAGAGTAATGCATCCCACTTGAAAAAAACTTAAGTGAAATGATTGTTTGAAAAGGGGATAGAGAGCAGGAACTAAGGCTTGTGTCATATCAATAATGAGATGAGACAGGGAAAGGACTAGTAAGAGAATAAAAAGGGTTTGTTCTTTTTTTTCGTATTGCTCTTGGGTAGTCGGCCTAGAACTAGAGGGATGATTCAGAAGATTCATTAAGGCTCAGATTAAATAGAAAGAGTAGGAATATAAAATATTACGACAGAAAAGTTCTCTTTGCAAATGAGCGGTGCTATTTTTTGTAGACTAGCTTGATAATAAGTTGTGTGAGTAAAACATTTTCAGATCGCTGGGTTCGTAACAATGCCGCGTTACAATCACGACAGGCTAAAAATCCTTCCATTAATTCTTTGCGCTCAAAAGCGTGGACATGCATTGCAGCTTGGCCAAGTCCATAGCCGTTTAAAGTGCCATCTTTTTTGCGAGGAAGATGACTGGTTTCTGCCGCGGGGAGCTTTTGTAAAGTGGATAAAAAAAATGCTGGTTTCGCTGGAGGCTGGAGTTTGTGACGTTCCATGAGATCTTTGACAAGAAGAAGATTACGTAACGTAGGAACAATTGCTACTAATAGAACTCCCATTGCTGATTCTCCTTGAGATAAAAGTTGTGTCAGGGTGCTTAGTGAAAGAGGAAGGTTGCGTTGAGTGATGGCAATACTGAGATCGAAAATGCCTCCCATGCGTGTTTGTGGAACCAGAGCTTGGGTTAATGTTTTAGTGATCACATGGTTGGGTCCTGCAGCGGTCACAAGTTTATGTAACTCGATCTCTATTTGTCCTGAATGAACACCAATGCGTGTTGCTAGGACTTCTGCAGCTTCGATATCCAAGGTAATCCCGCGGTTTTTAGCACGTTCAATAATCCAATAAATAATATCCTCCTCAGTGCCTTGAAAACCGAAATCAGGTTTATCACAAAGGATCACTTGAGCGAGTGATGAAAATTTTTTATAAAAAGTCCGGCGTTTATCTGCTTGAGGAGCACTTATTAAAAGGGTTACTCCCTGCGGCAGACCGCCTCCTAATGTAATGAGTAATTTTTCTAAGGCGCCTTGAATGCCTTCAGATCTGCCTACAGGAGAATCCTTGAGGCAACTCACATTTTTTAGCCAGACTAATTTTCCCTCTGCTAAAAAAGGAAATGTCGTTACGGCTTGGAGTGTTTTTTCAATTGCTTCAACGCCTTGATCTACCGTATCACTCGTCATCTCTATGATTTCCAAACCAAATGTATCAGTAGGATTGGGCGTGCATTGAAAAACTTTTTCTTGAGCTCTCTGGCGTACTTCTGCCTCATCACTGCCAGTTACAAAATAGAGGGTATGGTGAGAATGGGGGGCAGCTACCTGAGTAGGAAGAGGGCGAGGCATGAATATGAAAGTTATTTTTTCTTGAGACGAGAGGTGGTGTTTTTCTTACCTTTATTGAGTGATCGCTCCAAACTTCTCCCTCCACCGCCTGATTCAAGTTCCTTAATCTGATCGCGGAGAAGAGCAGCTCGTTCATATTCCATCTTACTTGAAGCAATGGACATCTCCTCTTTAAGTTCTTTAATAAAACGAGCGCGATCATGTGGTGTCTCTTGCATGGTAGAGGTCGGGTCACTCTCAAGGATCACGCGGAGACTTTCCTGAACAGGACGTTGTACGCTGCGTGGTGTGATATGATGCTTTTCATTGTGTTCTAATTGCCGGCGACGACGGTACTCCGTGACTTCTAGTAACGCACGAATGCTTTCGGTAATGGTATCAGCAAAAAGAACCACTTCTCCATGCAAGTGACGCGCAGCACGGCCGGCAGTTTGAATAAGAGAGGTTTTGCTGCGCAAAAAGCCCTCTTTATCAGCATCCAGAATACAAACAAGACTCACTTCGGGAAGGTCTAGTCCCTCGCGGAGCAGATTAATACCAACAACAATGTCACATTCCCCTGCACGTAGAGAGCGGAGGATTTCCACACGTTCAATCGTATCAATATCACTATGCAAATAGGTCACCTTGAGCCCGACCTCTTTGAGGTAATCACTCAGGTCTTCAGCGGTTCGTTTGGTGAGCGTTGTAATGAGAACTCTTTCTCCTCGTTCTACCCGGATGCGACAAAGCTCTATTGTTTCATCAATCTGTCCTTGAAGCGGCCGAATGAGAATACGCGGGTCAAGGAGCCCTGTTGGGCGAATGATTTGTTCAACAATTAAAGGAGTGCCTGCTTCTAACACGCTCAGTTTTTATCCTGCGCCATTAGGCTTAATGAGTGCTACTTGGTCGGGAAGAATTTGAGAGGATTCAACCGAGGTAGTATTACCCACAAAACTATTATAGAGCTCAAACCTACTCGGTGTTGCACTAATATAGAGTTTTTGTTTTTCTATTTTCATAAACTCCGCAAAACTCAGCGGACGATTATCCAGGGCACTTGGTAATCGAAACCCGTATTCGACTAAAGTCGATTTACGAGCGCGATCACCCGCATACATGCCGCTAATTTGAGGCAGGGTGGCATGGGACTCATCAATCATGATCAAAGCATCCTCAGGCAAAAAATCCATGAGCGTATAAGGTGGTGCC
>Ga0214923_10008153_pt1 | contig 11244 bp, 8 predicted proteins | sample LL1510_MetaG_FD_177993 | JGI IMG/M metagenome (GOLD analysis project Ga0214923, IMG submission 177993) | Freshwater microbial communities from Lake Lanier, Atlanta, Georgia, United States - LL-1510 | ecosystem: Environmental > Aquatic > Freshwater > Lake | place: USA: Georgia | collected 2015-10-15 | reverse complement strand
GAGGCGCTCGCGGCCGATGCCGTGTGGGATGCGAGCCTCGATGTGGCTGTGCTCGTCGACCCGGCACAAGAGATCGCCCTGCCCGCGAAGGTGCGCACGATCTCAAACGACGGCTCAAACGACATCGCCTCGCTCGTCGGCGCCGCACGGCAGGCCGATTGGACCGTGATCGTGGCGCCCGAGACCGACGGCATTCTGCTCGACCGCGTCGTGGCCGTGCGGGCTGCCGGAGCTCGCGCGCTCAACGCCTCCACAGCCTTGATCGCGATCGCCGCCGACAAGCAGGCGACCGTCAACGCGCTGGCCGCAGCGGGCGTGCCCGTGCCCGCTGGGCGGTCGCTCGACCCAGGCGAGGCCATGCCTGCGCACTTCCGCCTGCCCGCCGTGCGCAAACTGCGCGACGGCGTCGGCGGCGAGGGATTTTCCTTCGTCCGGTCAGCCGATAGCCAGCCAGTCGCCAGGGCCACGCGACTCGAGGCATTCGTGGCTGGCGAGCCCGTCGGCGTGTCGTGCCTGTGCGGGCCGCTCGGGCTTGAGGTGCTGCCGCCGCTGCGGCAGCGGTTCTCGGCGGGCGATCCGCCGCGGTATCTCGGCGGCGAACCGCTCCGGGAAGGCTCCGCCGCGCGCCGGGCCTCGGCGCTTGCTCGTCGGGCCGTGGCCGCCGTCGCCCGGGCAGCCGGAGACGCTGGAAGCGGCCTGGGCTGGGTGGGAGTCGACATGATCCTCGGCCCCCGCGACGATGGTCGGGATGATCGGGTTCTCGAGGTGAACCCGCGGCTCACGACTTCGTTCGTCGGGCTCGCCGCTGTCGCCCCGACGAGTCTGGTGCGGAAGTTGCTCGACCTGGCGCTGCCGGCGGGAGCCGGCAGAATGCCGCGGTTCCCGGAGGATCCGGCGCTGTGATGCAAAACTGTTGCAAAAGCGTGAGCGCTGCGATACAGTCACAATATCGGGGAATTCGTTTTCCAGACTTCAGGAGAAACCCGTCATGGCCTCGCGCGCCAAGCCAGCCTTCACGCTCGTCGAACTGCTGGTCGTCATCTCGATCATCGGTGTGCTGATCGGTCTCCTGCTGCCGGCCGTGCAATCCGCCCGTGAGTCGTCCCGTCGGTCCGCGTGCACCAATAATCTGCGGCAGATCGGCCTCGCGATCCACAGCCAGGCACACACTCGGAAGGATCATTTTCCCGAGGGCTGGCTCTGCGACCCGGCCGAAGAACACGGCGATGAGGGGCTGGGATGGGGCTGGGCGTCCCGGGTGCTGCCTCACATGGACGAGACGACCGTGGGGAGCACGGTCGCCGACCATGTCCGGGCGGGCCAGGCGATCTCGTCGAGTGGGACTTCGACGAAGCGGATGGTGGTCCGTGGTTTCCTCTGCCCTTCGGACCCGAAGTCGGGAACGCCGCTGTTCCCGCCCGGCGAGGACGGGGCCGGCGGCAATGACGAGGAGCACGACCCCGACCAGACCCCCGGAGCCGAACAATACGCGCGTTCCACCTACGTCGGGATGTTCGGAACCAACGAGGTCCACGATGAAGCCCTGGCCGGCAACGGCATCCTCTTCGGCAACAGCCGCGTGCCCTTCAGGCGTGTCCTCGATGGCCTGAGCAAGACGATCCTCGTCGGCGAGCGCGACTCGAGGATGGGGGGGAGCCTGTGGATCGGCATGGTCGAGGGACTGTGCGCCGCACCCGCCCGGGTCGTCGGCGTCGGCAACCACATGTTCAACGACCCTGACCATTTCGAGGACTTTTACAGCCGCCACCCGAATGGGGCGAACTTCGTCTTCGCCGACGGCCACGTGGAGTTCCTCCCCGCTTCCATCGACGTCACGGTTTTCCGAGCCCTGGGCACGCGGGCGGGCGGGGAGACCGCCGCCGCGCGGTGAGCCGCCCCCGGCTGTGGCGTCTGCCCGGCCAGTCGCGGTGCCGGCCGCGAGCCCCCGGCGACGTGCCGCCAGGCCGGCTTCCTGCCCGGCTTGTGAGGCGACCATCGGGCGGGCTATCCTCACGGCGTGAGCGAGGCTACGGCTGAAGAACGCACGGACTTGCTCGCTTTCGACGTCGGCGGAGCCAACATCAAGGCGGCCGACGGCCTGGGTTGGACGCACGCGGAGGCGTTTCCCCTCTGGCAGCGGCCCGCTTGGCTTGCCGCAGCGCTGGGGCGTTTCGTGGCGTCGCGTCGTCCGGGGCGGATCGTGGCCACGATGACGGGCGAGATCGCCGACTGTTTTCCTTCGCGTGCCGTCGGCGTTGCCCGGATCATCGACGCCCTCGAGGCGGCCGCGGCCCGCATGACGCCTCCCACCGACCTCGGCATCTATCTCGTCGATGGATCGATCGTGCCGGCGGCAGAGGCCCGCGCCCGCCCGCTCGCGGTTGCGGCCGCCAACTGGCATGCGATGGCCCGACTGGCAGCAGTGCACGCCACCGCAGCCCGCGCGTTCGTGGTCGACGTGGGTTCGACCACGACCGACATCGTGCCGGTTGATCATGGCTTGCCCGCGCCCCGGGCCTGCGACGACGTCGGCCGGATGGCTGCCGGCGAACTCGTCTACACGGGCATCGAGCGCACGCCCGTCGCCGCGAGCGTGCGGTCGCTTCCCTGGCCTTCCGCCGGTCCGGGTCGAAGGCCGATCGCCAGCGAGCGCTACGCCGACTCGCGCGACGTGTGGCTGCTGCTCGGCGGGATTCCCGAAGCTCCACAGGATCACGACACGGCCGATGGGCTGCCGGCCACGCGGGCGGCGGCCTCCCTGAGGCTCGCCCGCATGCTCCTGGCCGACCCGGAGGACTTCTGCGCTGCGGACGCCCTGGCGGCGGCGGAGTGGTGTGCGCGGGCCCAGAGCCGACAGGTGGCCCGGGCCCTCACCCGCGTGGCCCGGGCCGTCGGCTGGAAGCCGGAGTGCGTCGTGCTTTCCGGCCACGGCTCGTGCCTCGCCGAGCGGGCGCTCGCACACGGCGGCTGGAAGGTGGACACCGTGTCGCTGGCTGATCGCCTCGGGCACGGTGTGGCTCGCGCCGCCTGCGCCCATGCGCTGGCGCTCGTCGAACGGCGGCTCGTGCCATGAACACCGTGAGACCCCGAACCGGCAACTGGCTCGTCGGGGACCTGCGGACCGCAGTCGCCGTGGCGCCGCGTGAGGTCATCAAGGTGGGCGGCAGCCTGCTCTCGGTGCCGAACTGGCCCGACCTCATCGCCGAACTCGTGCATATTCGCTCCCGTCGCAGGCGAGTGATCGTCGTGGTCGGGGGTGGCACGATCGTCGATGGCCTGCGGACGATCGACGCCGCGGCTCCGCAGCGGGCAGACGCGATCCATTGCCTCGCGATCGAACTTCTCGGCACGACGGCGCGGCTCGTGGCCGGGGCGCTCGGGCTGCCCCTCGTCGTCGAGCCTGGCGGCGACCCGGCCGCCGTCCTCGATTCCCCGTGCTGGCTTGCCGCCGCAGCGCGCCGCGAGCGGCTGCCCGTCGGCTGGCACGTGACGAGCGACTCGATCGCGGCGCTCGTCGCAACGGAGTCCCGAGCCGATCTTCTGCTGGCGAAGCGGGTGGCACCGCCGCCGTCCAGCGACGAGCGTCGGATCGCGAAACTGGCCCAAGGCGGCTGGATCGACGAACACTTCCCCGCGGCCGCCGCCGGGGTCGCGCGGATGGCATGGGCCGCGCCGGCGTCAGTCCCAATACCAGGCGTCGGCGGGCCGCTCGGCGAGGGCGGCGACACGCGTGGCGGTTGAGTCTCCCGACTCGGCCGTATTCGTGGCGAATGCCCAGGGCTGGAACTGCACGCCCCCCGAGGCGCTCACGATCCAGCGGTTCCCCTTCTTGAAGCCGGTGGCTACCGTCGAGAGCGTTGCCGGGGCGTCGTAGGCGGGGACCGCCAGCCGGGTCGCATCGGTCAGCGGGGCGAGGTCGAGGCCGGCGCGGCGATCGAGTTGATGCCCGCGGATCAGAGCGGCCACGACGGCCAGATCGACGCAGTTGACGAGGTCGGCGAACACCGGCTGGTGACGGGAGAGTTCGTCATAGTGCTCCGTCAGCGCCGCACACCAGGCCTGGGCGGTCTTGTCGGCCTGGGCCTTGCCACGCTCCGGGCCGGCGGCTGCAAAGATGTCGCTTTCGGTCAGGCACTTCATGCGGCGCCCCTTGATCTGCCAGGCCAGTTCGTCTGGATCGCGGGTGATCGGATCATAGTCGGCCTCGAGCCAGAAGCGCGGCAGCGTGGCACCGCTCGTGGCCCCCGCCGGCACCATCGAAAGATAACTCGGCAGGGCGGCCATGCCCGAAGGCTCGAGTCCCATCCCGATCCGCTTCATCCGGTAATCGGCGGCCACGAGTACGCGCGCGAACCGGCTCTCCGTGGGGACGCCACCGACCGTCACCCGCTGCGGGCCGAGCACGTTCTCCATCGTCCGCAGGGTCGCCTCAGGGTTTGCCCCGATGCTCTTCAGGCTGCCGAGGTAGCGTTGCAGTTTTTTCACGCCCTCCGGTGACGGATCGATCGAGCAGCGCACCCCACCCGCTCGCACCCCATCGATGGCCCGCAGAGCGACCACGAGATCCTCGAGCAGGAGCAGCGGCCGGCCACTCGTGACGGTGACGACGTTGCCCGCCGGATCGATCGCCACCGCGTCGGCGGGGCCGGCGAGCACGATGTCGTGGTCGTCTGGATCGACGAACACGTGCGTCACGCGCTCGAGACCGCCGAGGAAGATGACGTCGGCCGGGAGGGGTGTGCCGGCCGACGAAAGTGCCTCGACTGCCTTGCAGAGCCGGGCGAGCGACACCTTCCTCAGCGCGGCGGGCTTCCCCTGAGGCAGCGGCGTCTTCGCGAGCATTTCGCGTCGCCGCGCGGCCAATTCCAGCGAGGCCTCGGGGTCGAGCGTGCGCACGATGCCGTGGGCGTCGATGGAGATCCCGCCCACCGCCTGGCCGAAGCCGAAGCCCATCTGGGCGAAGGCAGGTGTTGTGAGAAACGAGGCCAGCAGCAGGGCCCACGCCCCGGCCACGATGGCGGTTCCGAAGCCAGCGCGGCGGGCCCGCCTGCTGCCGGAGCCAATTGAATGGGGGATCATCATCGGAAACCTCTGAGGGGGCTCGACGCGAATCTGGCGAAACGGCACACGCTCCGCACGACGGATGGTAGTGGCAGCCCCCGCCCCGCGGCAAACCCGGTTCGCAGCGGAAAAACACCGGTTTTCACCAGGCCTCCCCAAACCATCCGCCCTGGTGCATGATGCGGACGGAGAATTCGTCGCGTGACCCCGTCTTCCTACCTGCTGATCCGCGACCCCCTGGGCGGCGAATCGACCACGCGGCTCGTCGCGGGCCAGCGGCTCACGCTCGGCCGTGCCCCCACGAACCACGTGGTGATCCACGACGAGCGGGCGAGCCGGTTGCACGCCGAGATCTTCCCCACGCCCGCCGGCTGGTCGATCCGGGATCTCACCAGCCGCAACGGCACGTTCTTCGGACCGGACGCCCTCGACACCGAACGCCTCCTTTCGCCGGGCGATGTGTTTTCAATTGGCAGGCTCGAGATCATGTTTTGCCCGGGCGAGCCTCCGGCGACGCTCTCGGGCACGGCGGAATTCGATGCCACCACCGCGGCCCGCCCCGCCGAACCCGACGGCTGGCAGGCCACGATCAGGCATCGCCGCGCACGCAGTCGGCTGCTCGACGCGATCGGGGAGACCGGCGAGTTCGTGCCCCGGGTCGGGCGGGCGGCCGCCGACCTGTGCCGGCTGGCATTCGCGCTCGGGAGGGCGGCCGACGCCCGGGCCAGCGCCCGGCTGGCACTCGACTCGGCACTCCAGGGCACGGCGGCCACGCGGGGCGCCGTGTTCCTCCCGGCGGCCATCGCCTGCGGACAGCCGACATCCGCCCCGGGAAGCCTGGAGCCGTTCGCGACGACGCCGCCCGACTGGCACGACGCCGCTACCCGCTTGGCCGGCCTGGTCGCCACGGTGGTCGGCACCGACGAGGCCCTGCTTGCCTGCGACGCCCGCGCCACCGACCGCTCGACCACGCTCTCCGCACCCATCCGGGCGGGCGGCCGCGCGATCGGTGCGATGCACGTCGAGATGCCGCCCGGCGGCCGCGAAGCCACGCCCGACGACCTCGAGTTCGTGATGGCCGTGTGCGATGCCGTCGGCGTCGCCATCGAAAACCTCTCGGCCCGCGAGATCCTCTCCAGTCGGCTGGCGAGCACGGCCGACGAAAACGAGCGACTCAAGCGCCGGCTTGGCGAGGAATCACGCATGGTGGGCGCGAGCCCGGTCATGGACGCGATCAAGGGGCGGATCGCCCGCGTGGCCGCCACCAAGGCGACGGTGCTCGTGCGTGGCGAGAGCGGCGTCGGCAAGGAGCTCGTGGCCCGGGCGATCCACGACGCGAGCGACCGCCGCAATGGGCCCTTCGTGTGCATGAACTGCGCCGCGCTCTCCGAGACGCTTCTCGAAAGCGAGCTCTTCGGCCACGAGAAGGGCGCCTTCACCGGCGCCACCGAGCGCAAGGCCGGGAAGTTCGAGACGGCCCACAAGGGCACGCTGATGCTCGACGAGATCGGGGAGATGAGCCCCACCATCCAGGCGAAGTTTCTCCGCGTGCTCGAGGGGCATCCCTTCGAGCGGGTCGGCGGCAGCAGCAGAGTGCAGGTCGACGTGCGGGTCGTGGCAGCCACCAACCGCGACCTCGAGCAGGCCGTCGCCGCGGGGGAGTTTCGCCGCGACCTCTATTTTCGGCTCAAGGTCATCGAGATCCTCGTGCCGCCGCTCCGCAAGCGGCGTGAGGACATCGAACCGCTCGCCCGTCACTACCTGCAGCGCTTCTCCGGGGAGGCGGGCCGGCGCGTGCGCGACTTCACGCCGGAGGCCCTCGATGCCCTGCGGTCGTACCATTGGCCGGGCAACATCCGTGAACTCCGCAACGTGATCGAGCGGGCGGTCGTGCTCTCGGCCGACGAGGTGATCGCCGCCGACGAGCTCGCCCTCAGCCAGCTCTCTTCTCCCGGCGACACGGGCCGGAAGTCGGGCGAGCGTGCCGCGCCATTCGTCCCGCTGACCCTCGACGAACTGGAGCAGCGGCACGTGCAGGCCACGCTCGCGGTGGTCGGCGGCAACAAGACGAAAGCCGCCACGATGCTCGGCATCGAGCGTTCCACGCTCGACCGCAAACTCGCCCGCTGGGCCAAGGCGTAGGACGGGCGTCCCGCCTGTCCTCCATATGACAGGCTGAAGCCTGTCCCACATAGGCGGCAAGACTCAAACGCAAGTCACAGCCCAAAGTAGCGCTTCCAGGCCTCGACGTCGTGCGGGCCGGGCTCGGCGGGCTTGGCGTCGTGGTCTTCGCGCGCGCGGCGGCGGGCCTTCATGTCCGCCAGCCAGGCCTCGCAATCGATGGCGGTGGCGCGACGGCGGCGGGCCGCAGCCTGGAGGCGCCTGTCGCTGGAGACGACGACGAGGCTCGCGGGGGCGTTGTCGTCGTCGATCAACTCCTCGATCAGCGAATCGGCGTCGGGATACTCGCGGGCGAACCACACCAGGATGCCCTGGTAGAGGTGGCGGCCCGGCAGGCCGTCGGGCGCGTTGGCCGCGTCGAACACGACGATCGTCTTGCCCGCCTCGTCGCCGAGCAGGCCGGCGAGAAGATCGAGGAGCGCCAGCCGCGACAGCTCGAAGCCTCGCGGCCCGCGCTCCGCCCCGAACACGCCCGATGCGTGGAGCAGGTTGTAGCCGTCGATGATCAGCGTCATGGGTCAGGGCGTGGGGAGCCGGTATTTCACCCGGCCGCCCACGACCGTGGCGACGGCCCGGCCGGTGAGCGTCCAGCCGTGGAAGGGAGAGTTGACGCTTTTGGAGGCGAACCGCTCCACGTCGACCCGCCAGGTGAGGGCGGGATCGATGAGCGTGATGTCGGCGATCGCACCGGGGCGGAGCGTGCCGCGGTTCACGCCGAGGATCCGCGCCGGGGCCGTGCTGAGTGCCTCCACGAGCCGCGGCCAGCCGATGCGGCCGGTATTCACGAGCCGCGTGACGCACAGCCCCACGGCCGTCTCCAGGCCGAGGATGCCGAAGGGCGCCCGGTCGAGCTCCAGCATCTTCTTCTCACGGGCGTGGGGGGCATGGTCGGTGGCGATGCAGTCGAGCGTGCCGTCGGCGATCCCGGCGATGATCGCCTCCACGTCGTCGGCCGTGCGCAGCGGCGGGCTCATCTTGAAGTTGGAGTCGAAGCCGCGCAGGCACTCGTCGGTGAGCGCGAAGTGGTGTGGGCAGGCCTCGGCCGTGACCCTCGCCCCGCGGGCCTTGGCCGCGCGGATGATCGCCACGCCGCCGGCGGTCGAGACGTGCATCACGTGGAGCCGGCCGGCGGTCACTTCGGCGAGCGCGATGTCGCGACCGATCATCACCTCCTCGGCCGCGGCGGGCATGCCCGTCAGCCCGAGCACGAGCGACACGAGCCCCTCGTGCATCACGCCGCCGTGCGAGAGCTCGAGCACCTCCTCGTGGGCGAGGATCGGCTTGTCGAACATCCGACAGTATTCGAGGGCTCGGCGCATGAGCTCCGCGTCGTACACCGGGGCGCCGTCGTCGCTGAAGGCCACGGCCCCGGCCTCCACGAGCTGCCCGATATCGGCGAGCTCCTTGCCGGCCCGGTCGCGGCTCACGCAGCCGACCACGAACACGTTGCAGGTGTCGGCCCGGGCCGCCTTCTGGTGGATGAACTCGACCGTCGACTGGGTGTCGATCGGCGGCTCGGTGTTCGGGATGCAGGCCACGCTCGTGAAGCCGCCGGCGAGGGCCGCGCGGGTGCCCGTCTCGATCGTCTCGTCTTCCTCGCGGCCCGGTTCGCGCAGGTGCACGTGCATGTCGACGAGGCCCGGGCAGACGACGAGCCCGGCGGCGTCGATCGTCTCGTCGGCCTTGCCGATCTGCTGGGCACCCTCCGGGCCGACGCCCACCACCAGCCCGTCGCGCACGAGCACGTCGTTGACCCCGTCGATGCCCTGCGCGGGGTCGATCACCCGCCCGCCGCGGATCAGCAGCGTGGCCATCAGACGATCCTCCCGGCCGCGGCGGGCGCCCGCACTGCGGCGGACCCGCTCCGCGCCCCGCACGTCAGCCAGAGCACGCCCATGCGCACGGCGAGGCCGTTGGTCACCTGGTCGAGGATCAGCGACTGCGGGCAGTCGGCCACCTCGGCGGTCACCTCCACGCCCCGGTTGATCGGGCCCGGGGCGAGGATCAGGAGATCCTTCTTCGCCCGCTTCAGCCGCTCGCGGGTCATGGCGTAAAGGTGAGCGTATTCCCGCACCGACGGAAACGGCCGCATGTTCTGCCGCTCGAATTGAATCCGCAGGAGGTTGAGCACGTCGCAGCGGGGCACGATCGCATCCAGATCGTGCGATACCTCCACGCCGAACTGCTTCCAGTGCTGCGAGACGAGCGTCGGCGGCCCACAGAGAATCACCTTCGCACCGAGCTTGAGCAGGCCCCACAGGTTCGACCGTGCCGTGCGGCTGTGGGCGATGTCGCCCACGAGTCCGACGGTCGCGCCGGCGAGGTCGCCACGGTGCTCCCGGATCGAGAAGATGTCGAGCAGGCCCTGCGTCGGGTGTTCGTGGGGGCCGTCGCCGGCGTTGATCACACCGACGTCGAGATGGTGGGCGAGCAGGTGGGGAGTGCCGGGCGTCGCATGGCGGACGACGACGGCATCGACCCCCATCGCTTCGAGGTTCTTCGCGGTGTCGATGAACGACTCGCCTTTCGACAGACTGGAGCCGGAGGCCGTGAAGTCGACGACGTCGGCGCCGAGCCGACGGGCGGCGAGCGAGAAACTCGTGCGGGTCCGGGTCGAGTTTTCAAAAAACAGGTTGACGATCGTGCGGCCGGTGAGCACGGAAAGCTTGCGGCGGCAGCCGGCGGTCGCCTCCTTGAAGCGGGCCGCCGTGTCGAGCAGCAGGCGGACCTCCGGCGGCGAAAGCCGTTCCAGGTCGAGCAGATGGCGATGCCCCCACCCGTCGGGAAACGTGTCCGGCTCGAATGGCGGGGCTGGCATGCGGGGGAGTCTCGGCAGAGCGGGAGGATTCTACCTTGCGACGAAAAAAGCTGCCGCCACGCCGATCCTCGGCCCGAGCCCGGCATTCCGATCTGGCATTCCGATCTGGCCTTGCCCCGGCGCGCGGGGCCTTTCTATCGTCGCCTCAACTCCCGGCTCAACGGCCGCGAGGCCCCCCGCGGATGCAGATTTCCCATGGCGATGCGGAACCTGTCCATTCCCGTGTTCCTGCGGTTGCTGGCCAGCCTGCTGCTCCTCGCCCAGGGCGGCTGCATGTCGGCGCTCACGACCACCGCCATGCGCGAGGCACTGCGGGAGACGCTGGACTCCCTGGCGGCGGATCCGGCGGGCAGCGCCGAGGATGCCGAAGTGTCGGCGAGCCTCGCGACCGACGAGGCTGGCGGCGAGTCGAATGCCTCGATCTCCGAGCCGCAGCCGCCATCGCTCGACGAAGCCCTGGAGCGGGCCGTCGCCCGCCTCGCGGGCGTCGGCGAACTCGACGCCCCGACACGGGCCACACTTCTCGCGATTCTCGAGAAGACGCGGCCGGAGGACTGGCCAGCCGCCATCGATGCCTTCGCCGCGTCGCTCGCTGCCTACCGCCCGCCGTCGCGGACGTCGGACGGCGCCGCGGCGAACACACCGGCCGTGGCGAAGCCGCCCCAGATGGCCGCGGGCTCCGAACCGGACGCCCTGCTCGTGTTTCCAGCCTCCGGGCCGCCGGACGACGGCCAGGCTCCGGGGCCGACCGTCACCGCGATCGTGTTCGAGCCGCCGGTCGCAGCCTGGGCGGGAAAGCCGGGCAATCCGCCGGCGGAGACGGTGTTCGCGTCCCCCGCCCTCCCCTCCAAGCCCGCGCCGGCCGGCATGGCGTCGTCGATCCCCGGGCCGGCAAAGCTCGCGGTCATCGAGGCGGCTCGGCCCGTCGGCCCCGGGCCGGATGCGGCGGAGGCTGCCGAATGCTCGACCGCTCCGCGTGCGGCTCTCGAACCCGGGCGTGTCGACGAACCGCTCGCCGGCCCGGAACCCTCCGCACTCCTCGAGCCATCGGCGGGTGCCACGGCCCCGGAAGTCGTCCGGCCGGTGTCGACCGGGGACGCGCGGGTCGCCGTCGAACAGTTCCCGGCAGCCGCGGCCGAGCCACCCACCCCCGCGCTCGCCGTGCGCAACGCGTGGGTGGGTGG
>Ga0214923_10008152_pt1 | contig 11244 bp, 12 predicted proteins | sample LL1510_MetaG_FD_177993 | JGI IMG/M metagenome (GOLD analysis project Ga0214923, IMG submission 177993) | Freshwater microbial communities from Lake Lanier, Atlanta, Georgia, United States - LL-1510 | ecosystem: Environmental > Aquatic > Freshwater > Lake | place: USA: Georgia | collected... | reverse complement strand
TAAACATCAATGGAACAAGTCCTGGCATCGTTACATCGAGCACAGGCACAGCCAGCGTATTCAATACAAATGCTCTAACTGGCAACCTGTTTGGAGCGGCCACAACTGTTAGCATTGGTGCTTCAACAGGTACCACCACAGTTAACAATATGTTCAAGGTTAACTATACTGGTAGCACTGACAGTAGCATACAGGTAACAGGCAACAATACCAAAGGCGGTGCTGGCTATCATGACTTCTTTAAAGCTACCAACACCGGACAGACTAACCCTAACAAATATCTCCGCTTGAATTCTACAGGTGGTCTAGAGATACTTAACAGTGCATATTCAGCCAATTTATTGCAAATTACAGATGATGGTGCCATCAATGTGTATGGAGCTGGTACAGCTAAAGTTTCTAATAATGATGCATTGAGTGGTTACATTGGTTTTGGTAATAATAATACTCAAATATATGATGACGGTAATACCCACTTTCATGCCAGAGGTTCAGGTAATGGCATGTGGGTCAACACCAACAATGCTCAAATTAACCTCTTAACACAATCTCCTGTGAATGGCGGGTCTGTTGGAACAGGTATTGCCATAGGCACCACTACTCTAAATGGTTATGTAAGTATCAATTCAAGCAGAACTACCGCTATTGCTCAACCGTATGGTTATTTGAATTCTGGTGGTGCTGGCTCTACAACAGGCACATCGCCTAATCCTTATTCACTAACATGCTCTTCCCGTATTCAGTGTCCAGAGTTTGATGCATCTTCAGATGAGAGATTGAAAGAGAACATTGTGCCAATTAGTTTAAAAGATGCTACCAGTTTTGTTAAAGGTGTTTCAGCTGTTACTTTCAATTGGAAAGACCCAGAAAATCCTGGCAAAAAGAGCGGCTTTATTGCTCAGCAAGTCATGCGGGCTGGTTTTGATCATCTAATAAGTGTGGTAGGCAATGCCGGTGTTCAAGAGAAGATTGATGCAGATGGCTTTGTTTCACCAGCCAGTGCCGCTTTGGTTATGAATTATGATCAGGCCATTCCTTATCATAGCACCATAATAAAGAACCTATTAGAGCGCATAGAGCAATTGGAAGCAGAAGTTAAAGCACTTAAGAAATAAAGCGGTTTCAACGTACACCACAAAACGTATGTTAGGATATGGTTACCGAGTTAGTTCACATCACGGTAACAACCACCTAAGCATTTAACGTGAACTATTATTAATATAAATGATTGTTACGGTAATGCAACTATAAATTTTAAAATACTGTAAAAAAGTACCAACAGAGCTGCACCTACAATAAATTTAAGAGCTCTAGAATTCTCTACACACATGTTGTATGCATTTTTTTCCACATACTTTACTGCGGCATTGTACTGTAAACGTTTACTATCCACCTAAATAATTATATGATACAAAAACTAAAAAACCACTTCAGCAAAAGCTACAATGTGGTTTTTTGGTGCACTTTTGGCCCTGCTATGATATGGACATTGTATGGCGTTCACGAACTATACACTGTGTATTTTGACCAGTTGACCAAACAGGATCACCTTCAATTCTTCCTGAGATTCTTCTTCCCCATATCGCTTGGATTACTTGTAACATCCCTAGAACGCAGACAGCGACTAAGGAGAGAGAAATTAATAAAAGGGATACGCAAGTATCTGGAAGATTAATCTTTAAATCTTTCACGAAGATAGAAAATGTACACTATTATAGCCACACATACCAATACAGAAGCTACAGTCATACCTTAAAAGACTTATTCCACATCACTTCAAAGGTCCAGCATGCAAATTTGAAACCAAACTCCCAGAATGATGAATTGAATGCACCATAAAATTTAGGAAATAAAAAATACTTATGAGAGTTTAATATGTAAAAACCAAGACCACTATCTAAAACAATCTTAAAATATGGTCTACTAATAAAGACACCAGGATATTTGCCCCAATTACCATAGGGACTATTATCATCTGGACCAACTTGAACAATCACTCTGAATTACCTTTGGTGTAATGCTCTGTTTTATAATAACTTACCGGGCTGCCAGTATAGGCAATGGTTCTACCTGCGCTATTATAATTATCATAAAACATTTCATCTAGTATTTGTATAGCTTCATCGAAGCCAAGATTATGCTTCTTGAGAATACCATGCAAATCATCTTTTAATTGCCTGTCTTTATTATTTGTGCTCATTTTTTTATTCTGATTAATTAGTCCCAAAGATTTTTATAATAAATAGAAAACAATTTCAAGCCTCTGTTCTGTCTCTTGTCCCCCGCTTTTAACTCTTCATTATTGACCGAACCATCAAGTGAATCAAAATCTATCTGCCATTGAAAAGCAAAAATAATATCATCAAGCACAGCTCTCCATTCATCTTCTGTAAAAGCATTTGGTTCTTCATTTTCATTACCAAATACTTCATCATACGAGAGTTTTACAATATTACCAAACCTATCTTCTCTGTGCCATTTAATACTGGTGCCATGAAAATTATCTCTCATAGCCTTGAGTACGGGAACAGCTTTTCTAGCTATGTACCATGCAGCATTCCATTTGTCTAAATCATCAAACCCTCTAAATAATCGCTGTAGAGCATACTTACATTTAAAATACAATCCAGATGTACATCTGTAGTACCATTTCCAGAAAAATAAGTAACTGGCTTCTATATATTTGTTATTAGAGAAAACAGGCTCACTAAACCATTTGCCCATTATTCTTTTAACTTGCAGTTCTGCCTCTTCTTTACTTTTCATTTGTTAATACAAAAGAGCCATCTTTCTGCGGTTTCCACTTAATATTATCACCTTCAACCCAGCCAACCCGTTTCAGCAGCTCATCAGGTAAAATTATATAATACTCACTAGTGAGCTCATTTTGCTCTACTTTTAGAGTATACGTCATGTTATTATACACCATGCCAATGATATGATCGGGAAATGAGCTTGTTGCAAATATATTGGAGGATTTTTGCAGAGAAAAATACAAAAGGGTTCCATGTTTGCTTTAAGACGGGGTAATACCACTTAGCTTTAAAAGCAGAATTACGAGCAATTTCTTGAGCAGCTTTTTGTTTAAATTCTAAATTTTGCCTGTGTCTGGTTTTAGCGTTAGATTCTGATTCAATTTTGCTCTCATTTAGCTTAATTTTTTTAACAATACCATTAACTGCAGTAATAATGTAACTCACATCCACATACCTGCCTCCAACTTCATCATAAGAGTAAATTTCAAAAGTGGATGTTTTGTTAGACTTCATTCTAATAGGCTTAGTTTCTTCTACATATCGTTCACGAGGATATGTTTTATGAAGCTTTGCATTTTTGATTTTAAAATATGCTTTTTCAAGGAAAGAGCGATTATCAGTCCAACTGGCAAAAGGTGAAACATACAATTTCTTTTTGCCAGTTGTTTTGTAATGAGTTTCAAATATTTGACCTTTACTATCAATAGTATAGTTAGTTAAAGAATTTTCTAAATCTTTTGTCTGATAATTTTTAGGCACAGGGGCATTGTTCTTTTTTAGCCAATCACGCACATCTTTAGATGGTGCAGGTAATTTCAAATCTTCAATAACAACTGTATCATACATACCCATATTAATATGATATATTGTTTCTATTATAAATCAACTACTTTAGCAAACATTTCCAGGAGTCAGAATCAGCAAGAACAGAGTTCATTTGCAATTGTTTACACATGTTGAAGAAGCTATCAAAGTTTTGCATGGAGCTTTTGCTCATCTGCTGCTTGTAAAGATCTCTTTCTTCTGGATGTTTGTTCAACCCTTGAGAAAGATTAACTAAATCCATGTTATTACTTAGAATATTTTTTAAATTTTCATTAAGATTAACATATTCCGTATCATAATTTTCAGCAAGCCTTTTAGCTTTAACTTTGCCATAACCTGGCAATCCTTTTATGTTATCAGCAGCATCACCAACTATGCTTTTGTACAACAAGTATTTTTCTCTACACACAGGAAAATGTTCTGTAAAATTCTCATGAGTTATGGTAATTTTTTTAACTGGTGAATATAACTGAGTTGTTTCATCAATGAGCTGAGCCATGTCATTGTCAGTTGATACAATGGTTTTGTGGCCTTGCAATGTTTTGCACAAATAGGCTATGACGTCATCAGCTTCTAATATGCCAGGAAACATGTTTATAATACCCAGATGTGTTGTGAGCTGCTCTATAACATCTTCTGATTCGTGCACATACTTCCACAAGCTCTTGTCTCTGTTTTGCTTGTAATCTTCATTCTGTCTGCGGTAATTCTTAACTCCATGCACTAGTCTTTTATCAGATACTGAATAACAAACATCAGGCGAGAACATGTTAATGTATTTTCTTATGCTTCTTAAGTATGTGAGAATTAAAATATCTGCAGGTGCTCTTTGTGTCACATGCCATGTGCGGTACAACAAATTAGTAGCATCAATGATCAGATATTTCATACACATGCTTTTGATTCTTTTATCATGCGCTGAATAGCTTTATCTTTAGCTTTGAGCTCCACTTCCCATACAACAGGAAGACCATAATCTGGAGGCAATGATTGTGCATAATCAGCATGTTTGCGTGTCCCGTTTATGCCCTCTGAATAATGAAAAATAGGCATGGTGTTATGACACCGCCATGTTACATATGCAGCTTCAAAAGCTTGTTTATGAGTCAAGCCATCTGGTAGCATTTCATGATGCAAATTATCATATGTGATGGGTGTACCTTCTCTGGCATGAAAGTAAGTGATAAGATTCTTAATGCTCCAAACACCTTTCTTGTTATCATTGTTCTCAAATACTAGACGCTTGGTAACACATGCAGGACACTGTTTCAAACTGCGTACCACATTCTGATATATAATTTCTGGATCGCCATCTTTGCGAATATGAATGTTCAGAGGAGCTTCATATGATTCAGGCAAATCAAGCAGTTCAAATACTAGAGCATGAGCAATCAAATCACGAATACTGTTGGCTATTACTTTGGGATTGTCAGATGTTAAGCTAATAAACTCTGACGGATGAGCAGAAAAGCGCAATCCAGAGCTTTTCATGGCCATCTTAGCTTCATTAATAGCATGCATCATCTCATCTTGCATGGGCAATTTATAAAATTCTAAATTAAGATCAGGATGATTGATAACAGGTATCAAGTCACTGCCAATGCGCATACCAGCCAGATTCATATTCTTACATAATTCTACTGTGGCTTTGAGAGTCTGAAAGTTCTCAATGATTCTATGACACAATACATTTAAAGATTCATTGAGTGGTTTCTTCTTGAATTGGGTAACTGTCATGGTACGGAAACGGGTACCTTGTTCATGTAGCTTGATACTCTGACAACACAAAGACAATTGCATAGTTTTATAATACAGGAAATATTTGGCAGTACAAGCTAAATAATTATACGAAGCTTTTACCCATTGCTATGCCTTGGAAGATTATCAAAAGAGTAGCTGCTGTTATTCTTTTAATTATAGCAGGTTATCTATGTTTATCCTATGGTGTTTACTTAGGCGCTAATAGTGAATACAAAAGATATGACTATACTAAGTTGCCAAATTCTTGCTTTTTAGAAGCACTCATTCATTCATCAAGAGCCAGCTTGGTGTTAAAATCTGAAGTCAACCCCAAAGTATTTTCATCAATTTTTGGTTATACTTTTACCTACAATGATAACCCTGTTAAATTAAGTGACGGTACTGTAATGACATTTGGTCACGCAATATGTATATTCGAATACAAAAATAAACTATGGGCTTATGATATGAATTATGGAACCATGCTTGTTTGCAAAGCAGGTGATAGAAATGAATATGCAAGTAGACTAAAAATTTGGATTGAATCAACTAGAAATGTTAAAATACAAAAATGTTTTGTAGTTGATGATTGGGCTCTCCCTTCTGATTTTATCAAATAATTAGTAGGGAGTAGCAGGAGCAGGATAGGGATTCATGCTAACAGGGGGTATTGGTGCTTGTGTATCTGGAGCTGCATTGCCTCCAGCAGCTGTATCTACTTCAGGAGCTTTTAAATCGTTAACTTGAGATACATCAGATATACAATTGATTCTACCTAGCGCTACCTCATTAATTTCACTAGAAAAAGAAACACCTGTAGTTTTTGCAGCTTCCTGAGCACTTACAACCCCTTTAATTAAAGCATCATTAGCAAGAGGAGCCAAGCCTGACTCTACAAACAAAGGAGAAGTAGAAATCATTTCTTTTACATCAACAGGTAAAGGTTTATCAGCTGCCATGCCTCTGGGAGCTGCACATACTCCTTCACCAGATTGCAAAGTAAGGGTCTTACCATTACTGTAAGTTACCTTGACACCTGATGTTGTTTCAATAACAGCAACATGAGCTATACCATTCTTGACATCAAATAAAACTGTACTACCATTTATAGCAGCAGTAACACCTCCAGCTGTCACAGTTATGGGCTGTGTGTCAGGATCTTTTGAGACTAGAAATTTACCATCACCGCATTTTATAAGACGCTCTTGCTCAGCAAATGATAGCAAAGAGTTTTCACCTAAGCGCGTTAAAGACCTATCATCAAATAGCAATTCACACATACTTTTTTCACCTGTACCTACTTGAGTATTTGATACTTTGTCATTTAAACTTACTGAAACTTTATTTGTATATTCCAGCCTGTATACATTATTCTTTACAAAAGATAAAACAGAAGCAGATACACTATGACTTGCTACTAACAAAAGAGCCAAGCAAATAAAAACTCTCACAATATATTGACAGTTGAAACTAGAAATCATTAGAAAAAAGTTTTATAAAAAAATGGATAAATAAAATTATTGTGCCAAAAAATATTAGAGATGTCAATACTTGCTTCAGAGGGTGATCATTACTCATTCTATGCCAAATATTAGCTTCCCGGTAGTAATAATTTCTAACACATTTGTCTTTGTTTAAAAAATTAAACGGCATATTATAGTGTATTGGTTGTTAATAAATTAGATTTATATCTAATACGAACTTCTTTCATCATGTAGCCTACCATGAAATATACAGGCTCTTCATTATTTGTAGGTTTTTTTGGTTTATGCAAACTTAGAATATATTTGTGACTATTTGGGCCAACAGGATCTGCGCGATGAGTAAAACAAGAGCCTTCTTCTGTTATATATTCAAAGTCCATGCCAGAATTTTCTATCTGTTGCTTAACAGTAGGTACGGAAGGCCCATAAACAAGATAAAAAATATAACTCACAAAAAATACACCAGCAATTAAAAATAATTTATTCATTGATGATAAACACTGAATATCTACCATGACCTAAACACTGATAGTAAAATCTAAATGTCTCTTCACCCTCAACATACACACCCCAAACATCAGCTTGAAAATGATCTCTTAAATTTAACGTTTGTGTTTTCACTTTAACATGTTCTTTAATAAAATTAGTAACTTCTTTTACATCACCTTCAAATACCACTTGCTTGCCATGTGTATTGTGTTGTGCCATATCTATTCCTGCAGCTGTATCTATGTCCAGCTTGTTAATATTTATAGCTGAATAACAAAAACATGCAACTACAAAGACTGCAAGGCACGAACCAATTTTGCAAACTGCTCTTCTGAAATTTTGCCTGTTATGGTACCTTTTGTAAGTAGGCAGAAAATTATCAAAATAGTCTGCGGAAGGCGTATTAAGATCTGCAGCAGTCTTAATAGCTTGTGATAGAGACACATATTTGTTCACTTACTCTTCTTGTTATAGATTCTTGTTCCTATTAATCCAGCAAGCCCTAACATTAACAATATACCTGTATCTGGCTCAGGTATAACCATTACCGTTCCATCAGTAGTAAAGGTATTAATATCCCATTTGAGATCGGTAGTAGCAGTATTGAGATCAGGCAATGCTGCTTGTAATATGGCGATATCAAACCCTGTCGTATCAATAGATCCCCAATTAAACAAGTCGTACGTATCGTTCATCTGGAAGCTATAACCATTATCGATTTGAAATTGCCAGGTTGTATTGGTACCTAGAGTTAATAGATTTGTAACATCAATTGCATCATAAGTGACGCCTCTGGTAGTAGGTGCACCTAGCTGGAAGAGAAAACCTCCATTACTAGCATCTAAACTAGATGCGGTTAGCAGACCCGGGCTGTTGCCTGGGGCCACAATACCGCCGTTTAGAGTTACTGCACCTACTGTACCAGAGCCACCTAATGTACCACCAGAATTAACTGTGATATTACCCGCAGTTCCATTTACTGATAATAAACTTCCATTGATAATAGTTGTACCAATAACACCTCCACTATTAACTGTAGCAGTACCAGAATTTAAAGTAGTTACACCTGCAGTTCCACTGACTAGCAAAGTACCGCCTCCTACAGTAGTAGTTCCAATAACACCGCCACTTCTTACATTAACTGTGCTATTAGAATTAACAGCTACTGCACCGGATGTACCATATACATCTAGCAAGCCACCATTAAGAGTACTATCACCCAATGTTGCACCAGATCTTACATAAGCTGTACCGGTTGATAAAGTAAATGCCCCTGCGGTACCTGTTAAATCAAAAGTACCACCTGATTGATTTAATGTACCTATAGAGCCCCTAACATCTAAAGTACCACCACTCAATTGTACTGTACTATTTGTTATGGAACCCGATGAAGCTACAAGCAATGTACCGCCAGACATTACTGTATCACCATTATAGTTGTTTATGCCTCTTAATTCTAATAACCCTGTACCAGTCTTGTTCAAGCCTCTGACTGAGCCTGCAGTTGTGCTGAAGATATTGCCCTTCACAAGCCAATCACCTGCTCCACCAAAGGTATTGTTTATGCCTGTGGTAGAAGAACCAATATCCACATTGCCATTGAATGTGATTAACAAGTTTGTACTGTTGTTGATTAACTGCCTACCACCACTTGTACCTGCAGAGGAGGTAATAGTATTAGCAGCATTAGTGAATGTAACAACAGAATACTGACCAAATGAATTGGTAAAGAACATGTTGTTACCAATATATGCATTAAACACATAATTAGTAGACCCATTAAAATCTAAGGTACCAGTGGTGGTGGTGCTTGTGGATCCTGAAATGCTACTAGCACTAGAAATAGCATTAGCAGAATCAAGCCTTACTAATGGTGTTTTACCTGATCCTGATGTACCAGCAATATTCACATTACCAACAGCAGCACTGTTATTACCAGAAATAATATTGGTACCATTCAAGAATGATGTGGTACCTGTGTAAGTGTTATTGCCTGTTAATCTATTGATTCCACCACCATTTATTTCAATACCGTTCACCCACCCTGCAGTACCATTTTCAATTGTTCCAACTGTTACATTGGCAGTACCTTTTAATTGGTGAACTACATTTTGAATAGGGGAAGCTGCAGTACTGATTTTCCACCCATCTAAGTCTATAGTATTACCTACACCATCAAATGTAAAGGTATAACCATTGCTTGTACCAGTAGTTGTAAGGGTGCCCATGGAGATAGTAACCCCTGTACCTGCAATATTCATTTGCCTGGATGTAGTGGTGGTTACTAGGCCAGAACCAAAATCTATGTTATTAGCAGCAGTACTGGTAGCGGTACCAATTTGAATACCTGCAGGTGTGGTACCAGACCATAATACACCTGTAATACCTGTTAACGTTAATGCTGATCCACTAGCATTATTCAATATACTATTACCATAAGAAGTACCTGTTGTAGCACCTAATTCTAGAATGCCTGTGCCCAGAGCTGCAGCATTATTAAAGTTTACTGTGCCTGCTGTAATTTGTATACCACCGCCTAAAGTGTTAGTTCCACTGAGATTAACTGTACCCCCTGCATTATTAACAACTACTTTACCAGCAGTAGATAGACCACCTTGACTCAATGAATTATTAAATGTAAATGTACCACCACCTGCGAGAGTTAATGTTCTAGATGTACTAGATGAAGCAGTAGTTAAGGTAACTAGATTATTAAACACCATGGTACCTCCAGCGGTTTGATACCAAGTATTACTTGCATTAGCATTCTCTACTGTAAGATTAAATGTCTGAGTCGCAATAGAGTTATTAGTGAGACCTGCACTAATAGTTAATACTTTTGCAGATGCAGTTGTAAATGTATAAGCATTTGCATTTGTTAAAAATGTAAGGTTTTTAACAGATCTACTTGAAGTTAAATCTACAGTATTGAAGTTAGCTCCTAGATTACTAAACTGAATTTCATCTGTAGTAGTGCTAGAACTAGTTGAAGAGGGTTGTACACCATTGGTCCAGCTGGTACCTGATGTCCATGCTGATCCAGTATTGTTCCACAAGAAGATAGCTGCTTGTGAATTAGCTGTTACTGTTAGTGCTGTTATTAGTGCTAGTATTAGTTTTTTCATAAATTTATCTTTAATTTTTTCTACGACGTAGATTCATGGCTTCAATTAAAATTCCTGCTCCTAGCATTAATGATAAAGAAGAAGGTTCTGGTATAACATATAAATCTAAACCTACTGCATTACCCGTGGTAAAATTACTTCCCACTTGAAACTCTACAACATCTCCAGTATTATAAGTTTTAGTAAAATTAAAGCCCGTGAGTTCATCGCTGACCATTGTAGTTCTAGATAATAAAGGGGTATTAAGACTATCAACAATAGCAACTGATGCTCCGTTAGCACCTTGAGCACCTGCAATAAATTTACCAGTAAAAGTATATGTTCCTGTTTCTGGTATTGTAAAAGATAGTACAGAAGCAATACCCTCTGATCCAGTTCCTCCAAGCCAACCAGATTGCATCCAAATAAGATTGCTTAGTCCTCTGGATAAACCTGGGGCTCCTGAAAACCATGGATTATCATAACGACCTAAGCTAACTCCCCATCCCAAGTTATCTTGATAACGAGCAAATCCCATACCTCCAGTAGCATCCCATAAAGTATTTGCAAATACATATCCTGGTCCTAAAGGAGATATATCAGAAAATTGATAAAGATTTTGACTACCCACGCCAGAAAAACTTGTCGTAAAATAAGAGCCAATCTGCGTTGGATATCCAAAACCATTAACATTCCCTGCGTAATAGCCCCAAGCATTTCCTGCTTGGGTTGGATCTTCTGGTCCAGTCCATCCACTCGAGCTAGGAGCTAGATAGAAATCATCGTAAGGATTCCAAGATGTAATTAGCTGCGCTTGAGCTGTTGTTGCAATTAAAAGCGCCGTTA
>Ga0214923_10008150_pt1 | contig 11248 bp, 11 predicted proteins | sample LL1510_MetaG_FD_177993 | JGI IMG/M metagenome (GOLD analysis project Ga0214923, IMG submission 177993) | Freshwater microbial communities from Lake Lanier, Atlanta, Georgia, United States - LL-1510 | ecosystem: Environmental > Aquatic > Freshwater > Lake | place: USA: Georgia | collected... | reverse complement strand
TGCTTCATATGAAAGAATGAAAGAAATAAATTCAAGTAAAAGTTTTAAACAGATAAGAAAAATTTGTAGAGAAAACGAAATAATTCAACTTGGTGGAAAGCAAGATATGATAAGACGGATAGTTAGATTTGAACACAAAAGAAAAAGAAAATATGATGATGATATAAAAAGTGATGATGAATTTGATAATACTGTGGATGAAAATTTTATTTATCAATATAATAATAAAGGTGAATTTATATCAAGATTTAAATCTATAAAAGATATAAAAATAGATGGTATAAATAATAATGACATCAAAGAATGTTTAGAAAATAAGACAACAAAAGCTGGAAATTTTATTTGGAGAAACAAAGAAACTAAATTTACTAAAGATGAGTTAAAAGATATAAATCGTAAAAATTGTATGACGATAATAAAGATAGATAAAGATGGTATTGAGATTGAAAGATACAGTACAATAAAAGAAGCATCGGAAAAAAATAATATTGGTAGAGGAGTGATAGATAGAATGGTTGAAAGTAAGCAATTTAGAGATGGTATCGGTTATAAAATTTTAAATAGAGAAAATAAAGTAACAACTTTAAAACCAAAAGACAAGGAAAATTTAACAAAAGATTACAAGAATGGTATGTCAATTGAAGATTTGTGTACAAAATATGGTAAAGTAAGAAGATATATGTTAAATTTAGTAAATAAAATAAAATCGGAAACAACATAAATCTAACTACTAATATCTAAGATGACAAATTTTTTTTTATATATATTTTATATAAAAAAATAATCTCGCATTTAAAAAATCATATATATTTAAATTTATAAACTTTATCCAAATATAAATAAATAAATATAAAATAAATGTTATCATATTCGTCAATAACAAATAATGGAAAAATTACTTTACCCTCAGTTGATTCCTGGGGTACAAATATGAATATAATTAAAGATCCCCCAAAATCCATCATGATGAGAAGAATCGACAAAGTAGGTGATAATTCTGATATTACAAAAATGATTGATGAATCTGATCGTTCTGCTGAGGCAATTTTAAGATTTGCAAGAGGTGTAAATCCTAGTGTAAGTGTCAATTATTCTAATTTTGGTGGTTCTCAACAAAATTATGGTAATCAACAAGCTTTCCTCCCTTATACAATAAACAAAGATGGTGATTTTCATCCGCCCGTACAGGCACCTCAGGATTTACTTCCATTATCTAGATTACCTAGAAATACAACATTTGCAATTACAAATCCTGGTATGCCTCATAATTTAAAAGAATTAGATAACTCTAGAAATCAAACATCTTCTCGAAATGTTAGACAAAATATGGTTTCAAGTCAAGTAAGAGCAACTAAAACTTACTTTTTACAAAAACCTTTTCAAGAACCTTTCGAACTCAGTAAAAATAGTATTCAAGATATTGTAAATAAAAATGCAACTCCTAATTTAAGTATGAAAAAAAATACAGAATTAGTTGTTCAAGATCCAAGTAAAGGTATAAATGAAAATTATATAACAACATCAGCACAACCTAATTTACAAGAAGTAAGACATCAAATGCTAAATAATGAAAATTTTGATTCAAATAACTATATTCAAGATACAAATGCTCATTCAGTTTATAGCAACTTAGGTAGTTCAATCGATAATGGCTTGATAATAGATGATGATATGTTTAATTTATCGGATTTTAAAACAAAGGATATAAATACAATCGATTACAAAACTCAACTATCCGGTAATACCAAAACAGATCATATATATGAAAATTTTCAATTATTTGAAAGAAATTTACCCGAATATCAGGCTAATTCAAATTTATTAGGTGATAGTAAGAAAGTTTCTTTTATTCATGATGATTTAGAATTAGAAAGAAATTTACCTGAATACCAAACGAGAACTAATACTAATGGAACTCGTAAGGATGTGAATTTCATTCATAAAAACATCGAATTAGAAAGAAACCTACCCGAATATCAAACGAGAACTAATACTAATGGAACTCGTAAAGATACAAATTTTATTCATAAAAATATTGATTTAGAAAGAAATCTACCTGAATATCATACAAGAACTAATACTAATGGAACTCGTAAGGATGTAAATTTTATTCACAAAAATATTGAATTAGAAAGAAATCTACCTGAATATCAAACAATGTCAAATATTAAATATAGTACTCAAAAAACTTTAAAACCAGAACATGTCCGAGAATTAGAAAGAAAAGCAGTCGCAACTAATTTCTTTTCCAATGAAAATAAAAAAGGTGAAACCAATATTTCTAGTAGAGATTACTATCTAGAAGAAAGAACACAAAGAGGAGGATTTGAAAATCATGGTTCAATACCAACATTTGAAAGAAAACAGAAAGAAATGAAACCATATGAAAGCGAGAAATCAATAATGTCTAAAAACGTTATGAATCAATTCAATGAGAGATATTCTAGATAAAAAAAAAATTTTATATTTTATATATTGTATTTTTGAAAAAATATAAAATAATTTACAAAACTCACTATTTATTCACTATCTGAATATGTCATATTATTATTCCATACATAGTCTGGATTTCCAAATGTTAGACTTTCAACATCGATTGGTTGATCCAGAAAGTCTTCTAGATCTATTTCACAAAGAAAGTCGTTTTCATCGTTATTATCATCAGACATAAGTTCAGGTATATTTTCATGCCACCAAGTGTCATGTTCAGGAGTTAAAAGCTCCGGCATATCGTCATCAAATATAAATTCTTCGTGTGATACTAAATTATCACCTACGACAGATATTTCAACACATTTGATCAAAGATAGATGAGGACACATTTTTACATATTTAAAAAAATAAATGTAAGATTTTTTCAATTTTTCTATACAAAACAAACTACAACATTTTACATTTATTTTTTATACTACTACTCTTATATCAGAAGGCTGTCTCATAATTTGAAACAAACCTCTATTCGGACAATTCACTTCAATAATATATACGAGTCCATCCGGATGTGTTGATAATACACGATTTGATGTCAATTCAACTTTTGAAATGACTCCTTCCATAGATCCAAGTGTGTTATGCTGGAAACTAACACGAGTCATAGGTGGATATGCTGCTGGAAAATACATTGTAAAAAATACAAAGTTGTAAATTTTAAAATAAAAAAATATAAAAAAAATCATTTTTTTTAACCTATGATTTTTAGTTAAAAAAAATAATGTATAAATATGATATCAAAAGTATGATAAATAAATTAAGCTGATACTGGAGCAGCGACCGACTCTTCGACTATCCTCGGTAATAGCGGCACCTTTACTTCTTTATTATCCTTAAGTTTTTTGTCCATAAGAAGTTTATGACGTTTTGATCTTTTATGCCGTCTCATACATCTACTAGATAAAATAAAACCACACTCACATATTTCATCATTTTCAGATTTATTTTCTTTTTCTTCATTCTCAGAATATTCGTCTTCTTCTTCGTCATCATCATCTTCATCCTCAGATTCATCCACAGGTTTTTCATTTTTCATTTCCTCAATCAATTCCATGAACATTTTATGCCTGTTAGATTTGATGTGATTTTTTAAAGAAATCAGTGTTATAACCATACCGCAATCACATCGTTTTTTATCAGGATCTACGATTTCTGTTTGATTGTTATTTTTAATTTCCATCAATATAGTATGTTTTTCTGTTTTTTTATGGTTTTTCATTTGATAATGAGATACCACTAGTCCACATTCGCATTTTTCCTTTTTCTGTCTTTGCGTGGCGATCTTATCTTTGTAATTTTTTTCATAGTATTCTTTTCTTACTTCTTTTATCTCATCTTTGTTTTCTTTGTATCTTTTTTTACTTTCGTCTAAAATAAATGATTTATTATTATAATAAAAGTCAGAAGCTTTTTGTTTAATATCTTCTTTGTTTTTTCCATAATATTCACTACACATTTCATTGTGTTTTTCTCTATTTTCATTATGTTCAATTTTACGAAGTTCGCTAAAAGCTTCTTCATTTTTAATTTGATATTCTTTTTGTTTTTCTTTTATTTGTTCTTTCTTTTCCTCACTATAATTTTCCATAACTTCTTTTCGAGTTGCATTATATTTCTTTGTATCTTCAGTTGTATATGTTCTCTTAGCGTAAACGACATCATCTTCGTGAACATTATCGTAAAACTTCGCGCATTCATCGAATATATTTGTAAATATTGAAATATCTGGTTCTGGTAGTAAAAACACATCTCTACCGGCTTTGGATCTATATTTTCCAAGTTTCATTAAAACTGACGCCTCAATTATATCCATTAATTTTGAATTTTCTAAAGAAATATAATATACTATTTTAAAATCATGTAATTTATTGTGATCATAATTGTCTTTTCTATTATTCAAATCAGTTGCTTTACCTACAACATACTCTCTTTTTTTTTCCGATTCTTCAGTTGTCATTAAATAAACAACGTTTTTATGTTCAATTATTTCTTTTTTTGGCTTTACATATTTCTTAGTCAGTTTGGTAAGCTCTTCTTCCTTCTTATTTTTTTCTTCTTCTAATCTTTTATTTTCTTCATCTATTCTTAGCTTTTCTTCCTCAAGTTCTTTATTTCTATCTATTATACTTTGAATCTTATATTCTCCTTTTTTTCTCAGATTAGGTAAAATTTCTTCACAAACAACTTCTTGGAATTTTTGTGCGATAGGTTTATTTGACCTCATAATTAGTTTATATACCGCAGCTTCAGATATAATATTCATATTTTGACTATTATAAGATGACCTTAATAACTTTAAGGACATCCATTTTTCAGGAATATTTTTTAATGCATTAGTAATATTTGAAAGTTCTAAAATATCACAAATATCCTTTGCAACAAACCAAGGTTCTTGATATGAACCAATTACCCTGATTTCTTTATTTTCAAATTTGAAAGTTTCATCTATTGAATTTATAAGTTCCATGTTTTTATTATATAAATCTTGTCTTTAAATATGAATTAAAAAAAATAAATGCGTTAATAAAATTAAATACATGGGGTATATACAAAACATAACCGATTTTAAAAAATACCTTCTTACCCGTTATTTGGGCTTATTATGAAAGGGGGTTAAAGTTATTAACCCCCTTGTATTGAAAAATAAATGAATCTTACATTTTTTTTGACGTGCTTTAAGACATCTAATTTTCATAATTAGGTTTATTTGACCTCATAACTTCCATTGTTCAGAAATAGTTTTGCGGCAGCTGGCGGAAAACTATTTTTAACATAATTATCTTAAAAAAAATAACTAAAATATTACATTTTTTTTATAATTTTAATTTAAAGTTTAAAATATTTATAGTAAAAATTATGACTATTATATTCAAAGCAAAAAGTCAAGAAGCATATTGTATTAAAGTATTAGCTGAATTACTGGCTAATAATATAAAAACAGCATGTTTCGTTGTAGATGAAACTGGAATTTCTTTACGCATGATGGATCATCACAGAACTATATTAATTGACCTTGATTTAAAGGCGGAAAATTTCACAATTTACAAATTCAATAGTAAGAAAATGTACCTTGGAATCAACCTTAACCATCTTTATAAGCTGGCTAAAAGTATTAAAAAAAAAGACAGTATCGAATTGTTCATAGATGATAAGAATCCGAACGATTTAGCGATCCGCGTAATTCCAAAAGAAAATAATAGAATATCAACATCTTATTTAAAAATTCAAACAGTTCAAAATCTTGATATTGATATTCCAACAGGATATAATAAACCTGTAATAGTATCATCTTCAGAATTTCAAAAAATGTCCAAAGATATGTCAAACATTGGAACTACTATGAAAGTCACATCCAAAAATTTTCAAATAGTATTCCATTGCAACGCCGGTGGTATTTTAAAAAGAAGTGTACAATTTGGTGAAGAAGAAACTGATGAAGATGCTGTTGACAGCAGTGCCTCTACTGAATATTGTCAAGATTTTTTAACAGAACAACTTTGTAGAATAACTAAACTTTCAGGACTAAGTAGTAATATGCAAATATACCCCGGAAAACCTCTTCTATTCAGAAGTAACGTAGGTAGTTTAGGTAAAATTAGTATTTATATTAAATCTAAGGAACAAATTGAAAGTGAAAACTACAGTACTATGATTGAATCTGATTATTCCGATGACTAACCAAAAAAAAAATGATTTTTTTTTATATTTTATTTTACAAAAAAATATAAAAAAGAAAGATGTCCTCTAACACATGCGCTATATGCTGGGAACCTTTTTCAAAAAGAGTAAAAATGATTGAATGTCCATCGAATCCATCTATTTGTAAACAACTTTGCCACGATTGTTTTACTACAACTATTAGCGATAAATTTACACCAACTTGCTTTTCATGCAATTTAGAAATAAATAAAGACTATTTATATAATAATTTGAACGACACCCAAATTAGAAAATATAACGATAAAATGGCACTAATATTTTTAGAAAAAGAAAAACAATTATTACCTGATACTATGAATCTTATAATGTTAGAAAAAAAAAATGAAATACTACATGCCAAATTCAGATTATTTAAAATGAAATATACGATAATAACAGGAAAAATGTATGAAACTAAAAAAAAGATTGACAATTCAACAAATCCTGTTGAAAAAAAAGAAATAAATAAACAACTTAACATACTAAGAACAACGAAAAAAGAACTGAAAGCAATTTTAGTTGATATTAATTCAGAATTAGACGATTGTAAAAATAATAGTAACAGAATAAAAGTTGTAACCTCAAGTCCATGTCCGACTATTAATTGTAGAGGTTTCCTATCTTTACAAAACAAATGCGAAATTTGTAATATAGTGTTTTGTTCTAAATGTAATAAAGAAAAAAGCGATAATGATTCACATAAATGTAATGAAGATGATATTGCAACTGTGAAATTATTAAAAAAGGAAACTAGACCTTGTCCTAAATGCAATATACCTATTTCAAAAATAGATGGTTGTGATCAAATGTTTTGTGTTGTACCAACATGTAGAACCACATTTTCTTGGAATACTGGTAAAATCGATAACGGAGTCACTCATAATCCAGAATTTTTTAGATTTATGAGAGAGAGAGGTATTGAGATACAAAATAATACAAATCAACAACAAAATGGATGTGTAAATATTTTCGACAATAGACTTGGAAACCAAGGATTTTTCACATTTAGACGTCTATTTTATGGAACTGGAATAAAGGATAATATTTTTAATAATATTATTAGAGAAACTAGTCATTTCAGATTTATGTATTCTCACTTTCCAAGATCTATGAATGATATTGAAACAGATGATTTACGATTTAAATATTTGAAAGATGAAATTGACGAGAAAAAATGGATTAAAACTTTAAAAATGCGATTGAAAAAAAATGAAAAGAACATGGAATTAGGTAAACTATTCTATTTAATAATCAATTCTATTAGCGACATTCTACTTGAATACATATCTGACTTTGAAAAGGATAAAAAATATTTTACTGATTCATTTTCAAGTTCTAATCGATTAAACATCGAAGAATTGAAAGATAAATATTTACCTCGCAGAAATAAACTAGTAAAAAAATATAATGAAATAGTTTCTTTTCTTGAGAAAGAAACGAAAGTGATATTGAAAAAATTCAAAAGTTTTGAAAATATTTCATATATAAAAAAAACTGGTGATTCTGAACGTCATTTATTTTATAATGATAATGTTATCGTTTTATCTGATCATGATCTTGACAAGTAAAATAAATATAAAATATTTTTCTAAAACACATTAATATAATTTTTAATAAAAATTATATTACATTAAACTTTTTGTGTTTCTACAATTTTTGCATCTTTTACACCATACTCATAATTTCTTTTAAATTCATCTTGATAGTTTGGTATTTTATTTTTTGTAGGAGCTTGAACTGTATATCCTTCAGATACTCTATTTTGTAAAAGTTCAGACTTTTTACTGGGCATCATTATATGAAAATAATTATCTAAGTTTTTATATTGTGAACATCTCATTTTTTTATATAAAACAAAGAAAAAAAATATTTTTTTTACTTCTTTCTTTTTATTTTCTTTTTACTTCGTAATCGTTTACTTCTTTTTCTTCTTTTTCTCTTACTTTTACTTCTAGTAGTCATACCATCGGCTGCTTTTCCTCTATATTTTATTTCTTCTTTTTCCTTTTCAGTAAATGTATTCATGTGAAAGAAGTACTTTATTTTTGAGTCGATAATATTTCGACAGGCTTATCCAAAATAAAATTTCCTAATTTTAATACATTTTTAGAAAAAATATATTTTAAAAAAAATGATTTTTTTTTCTTTTTTTTATAATTACAACAAAATGGTTCAACAGTTGAAAAATCTTGTTATTGTAAACGATAATATCTTGTTAGGAAAAATTTCTATTTCTCCTGATGTTCCAAGCTCACAGATATTCAACCCAAAGGTTGAAAATTTGAACTGTGTAATAACATTCAGTGATATCAATTCTGACTTTAGTAAGTTAAAATCTATATGCTCAAATGCTATCGTAGATAACGGCGGTAATTACTATTTTTATGATGCATTTGGAACTTGTATTACAAAGTTGACTGAAAAACGTAATAATAATTTATTTGGTACAATTTATCCAAAGATGTCGAATTGGAAATTTTTAAAAGATGTTACATTCAAAAAGATTGATGGTTTTCAATCGTATTTTGTATTCAATAAATACCCAGGAGTTTATGAGCTAACTGATGACGATAATATTAAAATGTTGATAGAAAACGACATTCTCGAATTAAAAAAAAAGAATGTGTCGGAAGATATTTTTTGTTACGTTTCGAGACCAATTTTTCAATTGTTTGAAAATTTTAATATAAAATTCCCTTTTAATAACTTTAAAGTAGTCTCTGAGAGTCAGCTTCTATCGAATTTGATTGAAATTTTAATGGGTAAAGTTATTATTTCTGGAAACCCTTTTAGTCATGGTTTTATTAGATCTACTATATTAAATGAGTATGACGGATTGCAGTATGAAAATAATTCTTTACATGTTGAATACACTGAAAAGAGAATATTTTTACAAGCACTAAGAGGAGGAATAGTAGAATATAGTTCAAGTGTCGATTGCGAAAGTATTCCTTTTGTCATTTTTTATGAACATTCTTTTTCAAATTTGTACTTAGACGATACTGAAATTCCATTACATTCCTGTAAAAGAACAGAAGATGAAAATATGAAAAATATTACAAGCATGCTAATTGACTATGAAAATATAAAATGTAATGGTAAAAAATTTGTAATGAATGAAGATAACATTCGTAAAATTCATAATTACAAATTCAAAAAAAATACGGGTGATGATGATTTATCATCTAAATATGATGAATTTACCGATATAATTAAATCATTCGAATCAAGATTATTAAAAAATATCAGAATGAAACTCACTGATCTAGAAAACAAAGAAAACGAAAACATTTGTACGGGATTTTCAGAAATATCCCCACAATTTGGAAGACAAGTATCAGATGGCTCAATTTTATTTAATAATTATTAAATATAAAATAATATATTTTTATCTTTTATAACAAATAATTAAAAAATATTCAACTGGATATGTGGGAATTTTATGATGACTTAGTATACGAGATGCATCTAATATATTTAAATTATTTTCATATATAAAATCATATGCTTCAGAAATTCCAATACTTTTTCCGAAATTATAGCTAGATAATTTATATAAACCATTCCTAATATATGATAATGGATGATAATTATTTTGGAAAGAATTATATATAATTTCATTTATAAACATGAAATAGGACTTTGGACTTTTTTCTAAAAATATTTTAAAAATATCGTTTATCTTTACCATTTCGTAAAAAGAAAATATATTACAAATAATTATAACGTCGTAATGAAAATCATCTAAAAAATCAAATAATTGCTCTTCATTACTATCATAAATTATATTTTCAAAAGAAACACCCAATTTAGTTAGATACATTTCATTATCTATAATATTTTTTATATTAAAAGAAACTGTAGTATTGTTTTGAAAAAAAATATTTAAAATTTTACTTCCATGTTTAATTTTATTACTTTGGAAAAGTTCTTTGTAAATAAAATAAAAATTTACCATTTATTTTAACTTTAAAAAAAATCAATTTCTTTTTTTTTTATCTATAAATCTATTCAAAAAATTATCTAACATCACTTTTATTTTTTCACTCAATTGAGTGTTAAAATTATATTTATTTCCAAGGTTGTTATGTTAGACTTAGCAATCTGTAAATGTTGCATGTGTTATATCAATAATTGTATCTACTAATGATAGCCGATAATAAATATCGTTCTTATAATCATAAAAGAAATCCAACGGACCTTGACCAACTTTAATATCAGTTCTTTTGACACTTTTTAATCTGTAACCATTTTTTGTTACTTGTAACGGCAAATATTTTATTTCTTTTCCTTTTCTAGTTTTTTCTTCCTTTATGAACTCAATATTAAATTCGTCTACATGTCTTCTTATTAATTGAGATCGTCCACTATGATTTATTTTATAAAATAAGACTTCTGCATTCTTAGCGTCCATTTGAATTAAAATTAATAAAAAGTCAGTTAATTGTTTTAAAAAATCAATTTTTTTTATAAAAAAAATTTATTTGTTGTTTTTAATAATAAAATGGAAAAAACATCGAATAAGAAACAAAAACTTTTTTTTGAAATGACAAATAATGATACTGAAATACCAAAAAATAAAGAATTAGTAATTATAAAAAATAGTGTTACGCAGATTAGGGAACGTGCTTTTGAAAATTGCAGAGCTTTAACTTCTGTTACTTTTGAATCACCAAGTAGTGTTACGAGTATTGGAAAGAATGCTTTTAAAAATTGCACTTGTTTAACTTCTGTAATAATACCAAGTAGTGTTAGGGTGATTGGACAGAATGCGTTTCTAAATTGCAGTGCTTTAACTTCTGTAATTATACCAAGTAGTGTTATGATGATTGAAAATGAAACTTTTCGAGATTGCAGTGCTTTAACTTCTGTTACTTTTAAAAATGAAAGTAAAGAAGGTGAAAATAAAGAAGATAATTATAAAAAAGAATCTAAGGAAGATAAGGAATCACCAAGTAGTGTTACGAGTATTGGACGGAATGCTTTTACAAATTGCGTTTGTTTAACTTCTGTAATAATACCAAGTAGTGTTACTAATATTGGAGAAAGTGCTTTTTAT
>Ga0214923_10008148_pt1 | contig 11249 bp, 4 predicted proteins | sample LL1510_MetaG_FD_177993 | JGI IMG/M metagenome (GOLD analysis project Ga0214923, IMG submission 177993) | Freshwater microbial communities from Lake Lanier, Atlanta, Georgia, United States - LL-1510 | ecosystem: Environmental > Aquatic > Freshwater > Lake | place: USA: Georgia | collected 2015-10-15 | reverse complement strand
CGCAGTTGCAGCGGCAGGCGCTTGCGGGGTTCCACGGGCTCCAGCTGGAACAACCCGAAGCTCAGCTTGCTCATGGTGATCTTGGCGGGCACCCGCAGCAGCTCGGCCTCCACCACGCGGCTCTCGTCCTTGCGTTCCCGCTTGAGCCGGATCACAGGCACGACCACCTCCTGCAGGGAGGTGCCGCCATGCACGAAACGGGAACCAGAGCCCGAACGGGGGTAACGATCGAGGCCCAGCGGGAACACCGCCTCCCAGCTGCCGGCCAGACCCAGCTCACTGGCGGTGAACACCTTCTGCCCGGCGCTGGGCTTGATGCCCGCGCCCAGGGCAAAGCGGCGGTTCTTGAAGCTGAGCTCCTTGGCCGCGGGGAACTCTGAGCGGTCGTTGGCATCCACGGGCTCCTGCTGGAACAGGAAGCCGTGGTCGGCGGTGATCACGGCCTGGCTGCCCTTGAGGCTGCTGATCTTGCGCAAGATCGCGTCCAGCTCCTCAAAGGCTTGCTCCACGGCCTGGCAGGTGTCGGCTTCGGTGGCGCGCTTGTCGCCGATCCAATCGATGCGGTTGTGGTATACAACGATCAGGTCGTGCTCCTTGATCAGCTCCGCTCCCTCCCTGCTGGTGGGCAGGTTGAGGAAGTCTTCCGCCTGAATCGCCTTGGCACGGCCATTGGCGTAGGCCTTGAGAATCTTGTCGCGGTTGTCGGTGCCAGAGGCGCTCTGTCCGTCCACCACCGCGGTGCCATCGGCAGGATTGATGCCGAGTTGAGCACCGGGCAGCAGAGCGGCCATGCCCAACTGGGTGTAGGAGGGCAGCACCCCCAACAGGGCATCCACCTCGGCCTTCCAACCCTTGCCCGCCTGGCTGTTGAAGCGCTCGGCGAAGTCGCGGGCGGCCTCGTAGCGCAGGGCATCGGAGATCACCACAAACAGGCGCTTGAGGCCCTTGGAGGAGAGCGGTGCATGCACATAGCGCATGTGGAACTCCCTCTGCCGTGGTAAGGCAATCGAGCTCCAGCTGCTGAGCTTACTCACCTGATCGCTCCAGCGGTTGGTGAGCGGCAGCAGCACGTTGTTCACGTACTGGTTCTCCAGCCACTCCCGCAGCGGCTTGAAGAGGGTGGGCTGCTGGTATGTGCGGGCATGGACGATGCAGCGCCGGTAGGCCTGATCCAGCCGCCACCAGCTGTTGCAATAGCGCTGCAGGCCCTCCTCGAAACCGGGCACCTGCAGGTCGGCCTTCGCCAGCAGCTGACGGAAGGTGATGGCCTGCTCCAGGGCGCGGTAGCCGTGCAGGTGCTTCTCGAACCAGCAGGAACTGCTGCGGTTGCGGATCGTCTCCAGCAGCTTGGCATCTGAGGCATCGCCCTTTAAGCGCTGCAGCAGGCGGCTGAGCACGAACCGCTCGATCAGCTCGTAGCTGTCGTCGTCGTCGGGCTCATAGCTCTCTGGCGCGTCATTGAGCTGCTCCTCCACGCGCAGCGTGCCGCCCAGGTAGTCGCTCCACTGCTCGAAGGCACTCCGTGCGCTGAGGCTGTCTTTCCAGATGCTCAGGAACACCCGGGCGTGGGGCAGCAGGTCGCCATCGGGCCCGATCGAGCTCACGCTGTTGAACAGGGCGACGGCAAAGTCGCGCAGGTTGGGCTCGGGGCTGGCATAGCCGAACTTCTCGCCAACCGCCTTCCAGAAATAACGGCTCAGCTGGTGGCTTCCATAGAGGGCCTCCACCGGGTCGTCGCCATCGGGGTTGGCCGGATCCAGCTGCCCGAAGGCATGCAGCAGCAGCTTGTCGATGTCGGGCGGCTGCTTGGCTAGCACCGCCAGCATCTTGAGCCGCACGGCGCCCTCGTTGTCGTTGGGGCGCAGCAGCTCCTTGAGCTTGGTGGTACGCACCGGTGAACGAAAGAAGGCCTTGTGCTGCTGGGCCAGCTCCTTGAACTCCAGCGTGAGCCCGGCCTCCTGAATATCAAGGGAGGCGCGATCAGCGGTGAACTCATGACCCGCCAACAGCAGATCCAGCAGCCAGTTGCCTGGTTCAGCTGGCTTGGCGGAAGGGATGTAGAGGAGGAAGCGTTGGTCGAGGGGGGCGCGGCTGACCTGCACCTTCACGGAGAACTCATTGCCCTCCACCCGCAGCTTCTCGGCTTGTCCGGGCTGGTAGTCGTCGAACTCCGAGGCCCACTCCCCGTTGGGGTCGTACCAGATCACCACGCGCTTCCGCGCGAGAGCTGCGTCGAGGCTCTCGTGGATGCGGCTGGTGGCGGCGGGTGTTAGGGCCATGGGGGTTGTCCTCAGTCCTCCTTCGCAGCCAGCCCTGGGATCGGGGCCAGGACCTCCTGCAGCTTGAGGTAGTTCACCTTCACCCCGTCATCGAGGTCGAGCTCGATGCGCTGCTGGGCCAGAGGCAGGAGGGCGTCTTGCTCCCAGGCCTGGCATTCCTTGAGCAACTTGGTGATCTTCTCCGCTTCCTTGCGGGCTGATGTGCGCTCGCGAGCGGGTAGGTCGTCGTTGAGCTGATCGAGACCAAGCTGGGCCAAGCGGGCTTCCAGCTTCTGCAGGTAGGGCCGGAAGTAATTGTTGAGCACCTGGTTGAGGGTGTCCTTGGTGTAGCGGTGCAGATAGATCAGGCAGGCGAAGCCCTTCTTGGGGCTTTGCACCATCCAGTAGATCGGCCGCTTCTTGTAGGACTGCAGGTGGTCTTTGTAGAACTCGCTGCAGAAGTATTTGCGGATGTCTTTGCCGAGTGACTCCTCGATGTATCGCAGGTTTTCGGTAACGGTGCTTTCCGGGAAGGTGACCTCCAGGAACTCGCGGGTGCGGGCGACGATGTCGTCTTCGAACCACTCGCCGTCGAGCACGGGGATGATGGCGTCGGCGTCGGGCTTGAATTTGACTTGGCCCAAGGGCTTGCCGACTTTCTCGACGTAGGTGGCGATGTGGGCAGCCTGGCTATCCCGCGAGTCGGCCAGGATCATGCCGGACTGATCAAGGCTGTAGCGGCCCATCATGCAACCGGTGGCGTAGGAGAGGAAGGCAGCCATATCCTTTCGAGCCTCGGCGCGCGAAAGAGTGATCTGATCCTCTGGCACTTCAGGTTGCAACTCACCATCAAGGCCGTAAGCGGCGATGAAGAGCCGGTTGTTCTCCGTCTCCATCTCCTGCATCTGGCGGATCGCGGCGGTGCTCTGTGCCTCCCAGTTCCGCCAGCTTGCCTCTAGCGTCGCGCCCTTAAGCCCTTGCCGCAGTAATGGGGAGCATGCAAAGCCCCAAGAGGTCTCAAAATTGTCCCAGTCGGCTTGGGCAATGGAGACCAACTCTTCAATTAAATCCCTATGACTCGACGCGAGAGTGTCAGAAAGTATCGGCAGCGATGCGATATGTCCCACCTCGAAATTTAGGGTGGGTGAGATTAATTGAAGCATGACCTGGGCAACGAGGCTATTTGCAAAGCCAAGCACACTTAGCCTCTCGCCCTGGGAATTGCTGAAGATAGAAGTTCCAGCAACGTCAAAGATAAAGCCTTGCGGGAAAAATCTAAATGCTGGAAGGCCGCTACTTATTTTTGACCATGATACGGAAGGAGTGAAATAATGATCAGAGTTTCTGATGTAAGACCTCGGGCTTCCATCCTCAAACTTAAAGCTGCGAATTCGCTCGCCGTCTTTTTCCCAGTCAACTACGAAGTCTTGGTTTCCATACCAGCGCTTAAATTCGCCGCCTTTGTTGTATGGGAACCATTTCCTGCCAGTCTCATTGGCGTCTTCTCGGCTCAAAGCGAGAAATCCGGTTCTTCCATTTTCGATCTCGTGCCAGCAGCGGACAAATCTTGCATTTTCTCCTGTCTGTAGCCCGACTTTTGGCTCTGACTTTGATCCAAGGGGGATCCCGCGTTTAAAAGCGGCCTGCATATTCTCGGTCATCCAGTAAGCGATCGGACTTCCTGGAATATTTTGAAAATTGGAAACTGAAGTTCGAAAGAGTCGGGCGCAATCACTGTTTTTAAGTGACTCCAAATACTTGGTTGATTTATCGGCCTCACTGGTTCCGGAAACTAAGCGGATGAATACGCTTGGCTTGGAGGTGGGGAGTGCATTTGCCAATATGAACGCCGTAGACTGGACGACTGATCCTCCAATGGAGTCAAAGGCTTGGGCTCCTAAATGAGCCATGGAAACAATTGTCTTCGTGGCGACTATGCTTTTACGGAGTTCCTCGTAGCTCGACAAAAACATCCAGCTCTGCATCGTAATCATCGCTATATATCCTTTTTGGACCGCCAGTGAAAAGCCTCGCTCTATAAACATGGCAAAGAGATCGGCCCTGCTAGATGGGCAATGTTCCTTCGCAAATTGTTTCAGTTCACTGCTCATAGCCCTGCCGCCCATATATGGAGGATTTGCCAGAACGACGTGATAACGCTGGGCAAGTGCCTCGGCTTGTTCAAGCAAGCGCAGGACTGTGCAATGCGTCTCTTGCAGGAAGATTTCCCCTCCGAGCTCCTTTGCTGCTAAAGCGTCTCGAAGAAGCGCCAAGCTCCGTTCATCCATTGCAGGCTGAATCAGTGAGCCAAAGGCCTTCGCCTCTTCGAACTGGCGAAGCAGATTAAATAGGTTTTGATCGAATAGGTTTCCTAGGCCCAATGCTTCGATGTAGCCATCCAGCTCATCTACTTCCACTCGAACAGTGGTCAGCTCAAGGATATTCGGTCTTGTCAGCTTTTCGAGCTGGAAGAAGCGAAGTGATCGCTCACGAGCCTTGAAGACGAGGGCCAGTTCTGCGAGTTGAGCGGCGCGGGGGCAGATTTCTAGTCCGTAAAGATTGTGCTGGAGGATCAGGTTGGGGATTTCGCTGGGAGCGTAGCCATCCTCCTCATAGATAAGGGTGAGCAGATCAAAGGCATAGCTGAGCATATGGCCGCTGCCGCAGGCTGGATCCAGCAGCTTGATCTCTTCCGGCTTGTTAATCTTTGGAAAGTCGCTTTCGGCATCCTCTTCGATGTAATAGGGCATTTGCTCCTTGAGTCCTGAGGATGGTCGATTCAGTAGCCAGAGCCTGCCTAAAGAGTTATCCACCAAATAACGAACGATCCAGTGGGGGGTGAACAGCTGGGTAACGGCCGGGATGTCTTCCGTGGGTACCGCATTTTTGTGCGACATCACCTCGTCTTTCTTCTCTGCGATATAGAACTGATAGAGCCAGCCCAGGATCTCCACATCCTGGCAGTCGTCATCGCTGATCTCATGCCGGAAGCCACCGGCGATCGAGCCTTCGCTCAGAAGGTCGTCTGGCAGCAATAACTCGCCGGCATCATCGAGACCCTCAAACAGGTTGGGCAGGAGCTCGTGATAAAAGCGGCACGTCGCCAGCACAAGTTCGCGATAGACCTCGCCCTGGGGATCAGCGCCAGCGATCGCGGTTTGGATCTGTCCATCGAGCAGCCCATGCAGGCGGCTTTCGTTGGCGTGGCCCCTCAGGGCCGCAGGAAGGCTCCCCGCCCGCATCAGCTTGAGCAGTTCCGGCTGGGTTTCTCCCTCTCCCGCCGGCATCAGCACCTTGCAGCCAAAGGGGTGCCAGCTCCGGGCATCCAGATAGCGCAGCGCGCACAGCCGGTTGAACCAGGTGTAGGCCACCCGCTCCAGCAGCTGGTCACTGTTCTCCGCTTCCTGCTCACGCAGCTCGGCGATCTGCTTGGCATAGGTGCTGAGGGTGTCAGGCGTCTGGCTGTGCAGCAGCAGATCGAGCTTGCGGCCCACCGCCTCCAGCAGCTGCCGGCGCATCGCCGGAGCAAAGGATTTCAGGGCGGCGGTGTTGACGGGCATGGATCAGGAGTGGAGCGGTGGGAGGTTTGGAGAAAAGACTGCGGTTGCGATCAGAGGCTGATCCGGTGGCCCTGATCCAGCTCGGCCTGGGCGGCTGCGCGCAGGGCTTCCAGCCATTGCTGCAGCTCGGCGCTGTTGGTGATCTGGCTCAGCGGGCAGCTCACTTTCAGGGCTGAGGCGGCTACCACCGTGATCGCAGCTGGAGCTGGCGCATCGGGTGGCGCGGCCAAGGTCGCCATGCGCTGCAGCTGTTTCGGTACCTCATCCGCTCGGTAGCGGTTCAGCCGAAGCACAGCGGTACCTGGCTTGCTGGCGTTCTGCACGTCCGCCTTGGCGGCGGCGGTGGGAGCCAGAACTTGGGCCTGCTGATCCGCGTTGAGCTTCTGGAAATCACCGTCGACCTTCAGACGTTCTTCCTGTTCGCTGATCTGCCGCAGGGCATCGGCTTGGGCCTGTTGAAGCCGTTGCTCAAGCTGCTTCTGCAGCTCCACCATGGCGATGTTGGCCTGGGGGATCAGGCCGCCGGCATAGGGCTTCTCGCTGCTGAGCAATGCCCGTAGGGGTTGCACCAGATCGGCCGGCAGATCGGAGAACTCATCGCCGTAGCGGGTTTCAAATGCCCGCACCTGGTCGTACACCGCCTTCTGGTTGCCGTTGAGGAACTGCTTGAGGGGGGTCAGCAGGTCCTCTTCGGCGTCGAGCCAGCTGTCCTTGAAGGTGTCCAGCTGATTGAGCAAATAGCCGTCGTCCTTCTTGGTCATCGCCTCGGCCTGCTCGGCCCAGGGCTTCACCGCAGCAAGAAATCCATAGGTGCCGGCCTGAGCGGCCAGGTCGCGCAGGTCCTGCGCTTCCTCGCGCATCGCCATCCGGAAGGCTTCGCAGGTGCTGCGGGCATCGGTGCCCGGACTCTGCACATTGAACAGGTCCTGGTGGAACCTCTTGAGCGCATTGATCGTGCTGGTGTCGTACACCTCCTGCTTGCGCACGCTCACGCCGCCCAGCTTGCGGCTGTTGGTGAGCGCATCAATCACCTCCACGCTGCTGAGCAGTTCCTTCTCCCGCAGCTCCAGCTTCCCGAGCCGATACAACCGCGCGATGAAGGTGAGCGTTGCCCAGTTGCTCCAGCCGTAAGGCCGCGCCTCAAACTTGCGCACCAGATCTTCTGCACTCAGGCGCTCGCCCAGCTTCTGCTGGCGCTCCACCTCCACCAGCACCTCTTGCTCCGCTTCTGAGAGCGGGATCGCCGAGCCCTCCAGCAGGTCGTCCTGCTCCGTAATCACCTTGGCCACGGTGGCTTCGTTGAAGCTGCCGCGAATCATCTTCAGTTTGGGGAAGGCCGAACGGATCAGGTCCTGGTAGGCCTTGCTGAAACGGGTCTTGGGGTCACCTTCGCCCACCGAGAGGGTCTGGCCATTCACCACCAGCACGGCCATGCGCAACTCATCTTTTGCTAATCGGGTGATCTCCTGGCGGCGGCTGCCGTTCTGCTTGGCCCGGATCGCCAAGATGGCGTTAAGGGTTTCGTCTTCACTGCCGCTGTTCTGGCGCACGTAGAGGTCGGTTTTCAGCTGGCTGCGGATCTGCTCCAGCAGTCGCTCCTTGCCCGGCAGCACCGCCATCAGTTCGGTGCCGCCCATGTTGCGGCTGTGCAGGATCGCCTCGTTGCCGTAGTTGGGGTGCTCCGGCGTCACCAGGTTCACGGCCACGTCGGATTCCTTGCCTTTGATCAGACCGTCGTCGATCTTCTGGGCAAAGGAGTAGTCGTTGCCGTTGTCGGCAAAACGGATCTTGTTGCTTTGCAGCACGTCGTCAAACACGATCCGGTGCAGCGCCTTGATCACTTCTGAATCCGACACCTCGGTGCGCTTAATCTCCTGCTCGACATCCTTTTCCTTATCGGTGAGGAACTCGTAGATTTCGCCGCTGCGCTGCAGGTAGCTCTGGCTCTCCAGGTTGATCAGCGCGTCCTTCACCGCCTGCTCATGGGCGCGGATGTCGAAGCTGGGCTCACTGATTAACAAGATGGCGATGTTGCGCGCCGTGCTCTTGAACTGCGGCACCCACTTCAAAAGGAACAGCGCCTTGAGGATGCGCAGCTCCAGCTCGCGCACCTGGTTCTGGGCCGTCACCATCGTCTGCTGTTTGTCGGCCCGGATCACATCGCGGATGCCGTCGTAGAGCTGGTCAAAGCTGGCCAGTCGCCCCACCGGCAGTTCCTTGATCGCTTTGGCGACTTCCTGGAACACCGAGAGCATCGAGCGCTCGCCCACCGCCATGTTGCGGCCCTCGAAGATGCTGTGGGTCGCCAGGCTCTGGATCGCCTGCTGGAACAGGCTGAGCTGATATGGGTGGAAGGGGTAGAGCCCGCAGAAGCCCTGGCAGTCCAGCCAGCCCTTGAGCTGGATCGAGCCATCCCCAAAGCGGAACAGGGTGGTGAAGTTCTCCTTCTCCTGCTCGTAGATCGCGATCAGCTGCTCCGGTTCATCCGGATCCTTCGCCAGCAGGCGCCGTTGGATCACCTCCTGCACGTCGGCACTGGCCAGGGTGAGCTTGGTCTTGAAGCGGCCCTGGATCTTGCTCAGATCGTCGGCCTGCTCAAACTTCACCTGGCCCAGGATCCCTTCCAGGTCGGCCTGGGAGGTGATGAACACCGTGGCCCGCCCATCGGTGGCGGTAGCCAGGCTTTCCACCACGGTCTGCAGGTTGAGCAGACGGCTCCGCTCCTGGCCGATGAACTGGCCGGCCTCATCGACAAAGAAGTTGAGCCGGAAGCCAGGGGGCTGGCTGACGAGGTATTCCTTGACGCGAGCGGCAAAGCCCTCGATCGAGAGGCGGTAGCTGTCCTTGGCGTCATTGATCACCTTCACCGCATCGTCTTCGCTGCCGCCGAACTGCTCGGCGTAGGCCTTGGCAAAGCTGCGTTTGGTCACCGTGGCCAGGGCGTCACGGTCGTGGGTCCAACTTCGACCGTTCACCCGCTCGTAGGTCTGCTTAAAGGCCTCGAACTGACCGCGCTTGTTGAGGTCGTGCTCGAACTGGGCGACGTAGCCCTGGTTGCCGTAATAGCCCTGCAGCTCGTTGAGCACCTTCATGAACACTTCGAGGATCGGCGCCTCGTGAGTGCCGCCGATGCCATCGAACTTCTGATCGATATTGAACAGCAGGCTGCGCGCCGGGATCGCTGTCGCCTTCTTCAAATCGGCGCGCAGGATTTCGTCCTCCACCTTTGGCAGCAGGATCTCTATTGGCCGTTTGCTCTGCTCGCCAGGCTGTTCGGAAGGGACGCGCTTATCGCCATCCAGCATCAGCGAGAGCATCTTCAGCAGGTGCGACTTACCCGAGCCAAAGAACCCCGAGATCCACACGCCATTAGCGGTGGGGTTGTGCAGGTAGGCATCGATGAAGGCACCCAGGCCCTTGCTCACCTCCCGAGTGATCACGTACTCATCGAGCTCGACCTGCAGATGCCGCTCGTCATCGGCCTTGATCACCCCATCAATCGGGCGATCAACCGGCTTGAAGAAGAGCTCTTGGATGGTTGTGGCAATCATGAGCTCTTGGTGTCGAAGTAGTCGAGGTTGGTGGCGCGGTAATGCGGGTTTTCGATCTTGCTGACGGCGCTGGTGCCAAACAGGCGCAGGTAGGAACCGCCATCGGCGTCTTGCGAGTACTCACCCGGAAAAAAGATCACCACCGGGTGGCGCACCATCTTTGGCTGCAGGGCTTCGATGATCGTGTGGGTGCGGAGGAACGGGTACACCCGGCCTGAGCCGGTGATCAGGCTGATCTGCGCATCGCCCAGCTCCTCCATCAACCTCGGCACCAGGGCGCTGGTGGGCTCTGCCACGTTCTGCAGGGTGTCGAACAGATCGCTCTTGCTCCAGCTCGCCTCCTCCTGCAGCACCACATCGAGGTAGCCCTTGGCCTCCAGTAGCTGCAGCACCAGCTCAAAGAGGTCCACGTGCTTCACCCGCAGGCCCTGCTTCCGCAAGTGCTGCTCCACCCCCCGCACCACCAGCCGCAGCTGGTCGTCGTCGGCTGGGCTGTAGGTCTGAATGAAGATCGGCACCTCCTTGGCCACGCCCCGCATCTCCAGGAACTCGGGGCGGGTGAGCACCTCCTGCAGGCGCTTGTCGAGGCCGCTGACGCTGCTCATGACGCCTTCCTCCTGCTCGGAGCGGCCCTCTTGGCTGCAGGTTTGCTGGACACCTTCGCTGCGGGCTTGACCGCAGGCTTGGGTCCAGCTGTGGCTGTTGTCCTGGGAGATCCCTTCGCTGCGGCAGACCCGATCCGGTTCCTGGCCGGCTTGGCGGGTCCGTGGACCAGGAATCCAACCAGCAACGCTGGATCGTCACTGGCCACCAGCTCCTGCACCTGCGGCGAGAGGAGCGGTCGCTGCACAGTGCCAAGGGTTCCGCCCTTGCCCGCCTTGCCGGCCAAAAGCCCCGCATGCCTCAGCATCTGCAGCAGCGCGGATCGCACCTTCTGCTGGGATGAGGGTGCCAGGGCAGCCAGCTCAGGGTGTTCACGCTCACGGTCCTCATAGAAGGCCGCCATGTCCGAGCGACGCAGCACCGGATCCAGGCTGCTGAGCTTCTCCAGCAGCACATCCCGGCTCAGCTCGGCCGCGATCTGGATGCGCTTGAGCACCGCCAGCCAGGCCATGGCACTGCGCTCCTCGCTTGTCCCCCGTGCCAGAAGCTGCAACTGGGGGTTGGTGAGGCCCTGAAGCCGCTGCCGCAGCTCCGACTCAAGCCGTTTCCTCGAGCTGGCGGAACGGGCCTGCAGGGCATTGCGCTCCAGCACAGCCGCTTTGGTGCGGGCCCAGTCGCCATCTTCCTCCAGGTGGATGGCTGCGATCACCGCCGCCAGCTCAGGCCTGAGCCCTGCCGCCGTGAAGCTGAGGCAGTAACGGGGCTCTGGGGCCACCCTGGGCGCTAGCTGCTTGGTCCCCGGTTTTGGCACTTCTCTGCTTATCTGCGGGGATCTTGGCACCGGCGGCGCGGTTGGGCACAGCAAATCCCAGACCAAATTGGCATCCTCCACAAAAAACTAAGGGCTTGAAGTGAGATGCCACAGCTTCTTTCCTGCGAATAACCAAAATTTATTCGCGTATTGAATAGATCTTGATGGGATAAAACGCGGCCAATTTAGCCTGATAAAAACCGCCCACCCACCATTGGACTCCAAGGCAAGGCAGAAGGAGCGCCAGCTGGCAATCACCATCGTTGAGGCAGCGACACAAAGTGATCGTGTGCTCCTTCAGCAATGGGTCACGCAACTGCTGGTGCTCAAGGATGCCCCCCTTGGCAAGCTTGAGAAGGCGAAGAAGGCTATTGCCATCACCGCTTCGAGCAAGGCCGCTGTCACGGCCGCCAAGATTGTCGCCAAGTACATCAAACGTGTTAGCTGGGACGAGCGTTCTACCTCT
>Ga0214923_10008147_pt1 | contig 11250 bp, 30 predicted proteins | sample LL1510_MetaG_FD_177993 | JGI IMG/M metagenome (GOLD analysis project Ga0214923, IMG submission 177993) | Freshwater microbial communities from Lake Lanier, Atlanta, Georgia, United States - LL-1510 | ecosystem: Environmental > Aquatic > Freshwater > Lake | place: USA: Georgia | collected... | reverse complement strand
AATTTATAATAAAAATTAGTTGCCTGAATTCTACATTCCGGTATAATATGGGTATGATGAAAAACAAATATAGTCACAGTGTGTTGGTATATATGAAGAAAAAGTATGCATATACGCAGACTGAAGAGCGTATCCAAATTCTAGCAGATAAGCTAGGAGGACGTAATGTAGGAGGGGGTACATGTCTTTCTACCGGTAAACGTGATCAACAATTCTATTTTAAATCTCTTAATGATGTTAAGACTTTTCTCGATTATCCTACTGTTCGAGAAGCTATTCTTTCAGAAGTAGATGTAGTTCCTGTAGAGGATTAATATGACTTATTCAAGACTTAGAGACGTTTTAAATATGCTTGACAAAGGTCAACTAGATCAAGAAGCATTCTTCCTAGTTAACGGTAAACTAGAGAAAATAGACTATATTGATTCTTTCAGAGGTAACGAAGAATTCGCTAAAAAGTTTGCTTCAACCCCCCATCAAGTATTTATTACTAACACAAAGGAGCTATAATGACTACAGCTAAACTGCCCTCTCTTAATGAGTTTTGGCGCATGCTACATAATCACGATTGGACGTTTGACTATTCGGATGACCATACTGTATGGCGGGGTGGTCAAGCCCAGCTAAGCCTGATTCGTGAAGTAGTCGAAGCAGGGGGCGAAGAATATAAAAAGCTCTTTGAAGATTACAGCGCTTATGCATGGCGTAAGGATGATTCAATTAAACAACCAGAGCGTCCTGAACGTACAAGAGAAGATAGGATTAATGATAGAGAAGTCCTTAATAATATTTCAGATAGTCTAGATTCAATCTGTAAGGAAATTTGGGCGTTAGAAGAGGATCAAATAACGGATGCAACACAACTCTGGAAGATTTATAACCCGGTAAAAAGTATTTTATCACAAATTAATAATCTTTTAGAGGAAAAAAGTAAATCTGCTATGTGGGATACTGTTGCTTTTAAGAATTATAAACGACTCAAAGAAAGTATGTATCAATAGTATGGGCTATGCTGATAGAATGTTTGAGGAGGCTTTAGAATCTTTAAGAGAAGATAATCTTAAGCTTCGTAATGATTTAGATAAACATGTTCAGGTTGGTATCGAATTTTCTAATATTATCAATGAAATGTTAGGTGTTATTCATTCTAAAAGTAATGAGGATTACAAGTACTTTGTTGAAAGGGTTGAAAAGGCTTTAAAGCTTAGACCAGAATCTATGAAAGGTAAACTTTTCTAGAGAAAGGAGCAGATACTGTAGCTGTTACTGAATAGGTTAGACCTCAGCGCGTTAGGCACATAGCCTAGAAAGCGAGACTAAGTTTCTAATCGTTCTCCTTCTCTTGATTTTTTTAAAAAAAGAGTTATATTAATATTGTGAAAAAAACTAAATCTAAACCAAAGTTAAAAGTAGGTCCTTTTAAACTTAAAAAGTATTATGAAGCTGAAGTAGAAGGGCCTGATGAAACTCTTAAAATCTTTGAAGACATTGGAAGAAATGTAATAACTTCAGATCAATATAGAGATATTGGATTTAATTATGTGTTAAATAATGCTATTCAAAATAACCATATTACTAAAGGTAATAGTGAGAGTTGAAAAACGGTATTTAGCTGAATAAATTATACTATGGGAATGTTCGATACAGTCGTTATTAATAATTTCGAGCTTAAACAGCCTAAAGAGCTTAAAGCTTTTCTTAAAGAAAATAATGTCTCTCTTCCTAATGATTTTCAAACTAAGGATTTAATTAATTGCTTGTGTACTTACCAAATTGATAAAAACGGTCAATTGTTTGAAGAGATTTATGTTCGAACTGGTAAAAAAATTAAAAGAGAACCTTTACCTTCATTTAATGATAATCGTTCATTTTTAGAAAAACTCTTTATTAAGAGAAAATACGGTCTTTTACAAGGCTTAGAAATTGACGAGACTATACCCAAGAAGAAGAAAAGTAAAACTACCTCTACTATAGCTATATATTCATATTCTGAAATTGCATCTCGCATGGTAGAAATTGAATACGAACTAAAAATTGTTGAGGGTAAAGTAAAAAGTCATAAACTCATAAAATTTGATTTAGAATCTAAAGCCGATTCAATTAATAGAATAGAAGAAAAGAAAAAGCAAGATAAAGAATTTGATGATATGTTAGAAAAGAGAAGAATATTTAAATCTAAGTGGTATTATCCTCTTGTTAGAGAAACATATAATCCTTTTGTATATTTTACTTCATTAGCTGTTAGAAAACTGTGTGAAAAAATAACATCGAGGATTAATCGATGGCACGGTGTTTAAAAACGTTTCCTCTTTGGTTTTGGGGTAGACTTCCTTTAAAGCTCAATTGGGAATTAATTTTATTTAATAAAATAAGAGAGTTTTGTGATGGTATAACATTTTTTGAGCTTCTGGTAAACACAGACACTTATAAGGAAATTGAAGAACCTCTTTATAACCATAACCCAAAACTTATTTTTAAATTAATTATCTGCAATTTTACAATTTTTGAATTAAACATTTATTCAGTATATGAGTAGATTAGATCATGTAATAGAAGAAAGAGCTTCTAAAGATTATATAGCTGAATATAGCGCACCTAAATTAGAATTAGAAAATGTTCATCAATTTAAGAACGATTCAAAAAATAACCTTAATAATAAAATTAAAGCAAGACTAGGAGATTTACAGAGAGAATATAAGGAGCTAGAAGATTTATATCATTTTAATATTTTTGTAGACCAATTTGAGCATAATTTTATTCCGGTAGCGGGTCATATTTATTTTCTTTATGATTATGAGGGACACAAGTTTTTAAGTCTTATTGACCCAGAAAACTTTTTATTATGTAAACAAAGCTGTGTTGGTAAATGCCGTTATAATGGTATGGGTTTTTTTGAAAATGAGCGCTAACTTAATCATTCTAACTGGAATTATATATGCTTATATAGCCGTCGAACAAGCTGTTAAAGGAAATATAGGTATGAGTATTTGTTATGCAGGGTATTCATTTGCTAATGTTGGTCTATATTTACTTGCTACTAAATAATGCTTGCCAAGTATTTTGTTTCAACCATAATTATTGTAGTTCTTCCGCAATGAGTGAGATTGACTATCTCCATAGAGCCATTGAAGCCCCAACGCCCTGAGTCTGAGGCGGTTAGAGGTGGGAATATATTCTCTTTGATTCTAGAGCTTAGAGAGTGGAAGAATTATTTTATTGACTAGAGGCTAGGTTCCCATATAATAGGAGTATGATGAATACAGAAACAGTTGTGCCGGAGATTAATTTCGAGGGCGGTAGTTACTATAAAGATTATACGTTTGAAGTAGTAGATGTTTTGGATAAGAGCTACAAAGTCAAACTATCTATTAGCCGTCGTAATAGCGAGCGCTATGGAGCTAAGGGCAATGTTTTTTATATTGATGGTACTCCTAGTCCACATGAACTGTGTACTATGCATAAGTTTTATCATGAAGAATTAAAGCCTGGTCCTCAAGGTGTTGATCTGGAGCAAGATAAGAGGTGGAAAAGGTATAATCGTAATGAGGTTAAGATTTTTAATATGTTTATTAATAGGTTTATGGACTATTTGAATGGAATGGGTCATACCTATCAAAATCTTTATCATTATATTCTGGATGCAGGTATTGATAACCGTAAATGGAATATGTATGCGGGGTGTTCAATGTGTAAATGTTCTCCAGGATTCAAGATGAAGGGTAACCATATTACAAATCATTCCTTCTCACTTACTTTTACAGAGATTAAGCCCCAACCATGAAACAATATTATATTTCAGAGGTTTATGATGGAAGGCTTCCTCAATATGAAGTTGTTGAGGTTGAAACAAAAATAACAAAAGTATTAAAAACATTTGATACAGAAGAAGAAGCAGAAAAATATCTGGAAAGCTTGACTGCATAGTAATTTCAGATACAATATTAAAAATGAGTGCATACATCTATAAGTTAGCTGGTCCTAATAAGTTTACTTGGATGGATATTCAGGTTGATCCCACTAAAGCTATTTGCAGTAAAGTTTATCATCTTAAATTCTGGTACAAGCCTGCTGCTCTTCCTGATTATTTTGATACTGTTTATTACCGTAAACAATGTGATGCTCTTACTAAGCAAGAGCTCAAAACTAGAAATGATTTTAAAGGTGTAGAAGTGAATTATGGTATTATTGTATCTAGTAAGGACAAAGGCATAGGATCTCCTCATGCTTTTCCAGGAGAATATTTTGGAGTATATCAAGTTATAGATATGAAATCTAATAGACACGCTATGCTAGATAATATCATTTCTATTAATGATGAAGATACAAACTTAATATATCACAAAGCGTTTCCTCTGAATAAAGAACAGATACGCAAGATGAAGGAGGATGAAAAAACTATTAGATTCTTAGAAGGAGCTTCAGTTTGATATGCCTAAGATGTATCAGAGAAGAAGTTTAAGGGTTTCGAGAGTGAAAGGCAGGTACTATAGCTGTAACTGAATAGGTTAGACCTCAGCGCGCTAGGCACATAGCCTAGAAAGCGAGACTAAGTTTCTAATCGTTCCTTTTACTCTTGACTTAATCTTAAATGCAGCCATAATATTGGTATGATGAAAACAATGACAGCTAAACAACGTCAAAAAGAGTTTGATACTGAATGGAGTGAATGGCGTACTATGTACAATAATCTATCCCCTTTAACACAGATGCATGTTCGTGCTGGTGCATCCTATAGTCTGAGTAAGATGATGGAAGGTTCTGGTTGTGGTATTGGCTCATCTGATATTAATCATGAAATGTTTAGTATCTGGAAGAGCGTTGGCAAGGATTTAGAGCATTATATTCAAGCATGCTATGAGCTTTATTTGGAGCGTATTAATGCATCGTAAATTTATAGACTTTACTGGCTCCTCTTATGCAGGAGGTAACATTGAAATGCTCAAAGAGACCATTTCATATGATAGATGTGCACAAATTGTTACCAACGCCTTCTTGAACGGATTGGTTAAATCTGGCCTTCCTATTGACCAGGCTTTCAACGTATTCACTTCCAAGGCATTTCGCCATAAGCTTGATTGGGACCTAGAGGATAAACTTGAAAAAGTAGCTTGTAGGGCTGGTGAACAAGTGGGGGAAGAATATAAGAAGATGTACAAGAAAGATAGAAAATATCTTAGCTGGATGAATGATGAGCTTAATATCCTTGTTCAACAAGAGCTTGAAAGACGTTTGCAAGAATATGAAGAGGAAAAGGTTAGAAAAGTATGAACAAGTTTAAATTTGAATGGCAGTTTAATGGGGGAAAGAGTGTTGGTAGTGTTGAGATATCTGAACCAAAATTGACTATGGAATTTGAAGCTGATAGTTATCATGAAGTATTGCGTAATTTTCAGATGTTCTTAAAGGGTTGTGGGTATGAGTTTGAGGGTGATATTGAAGTAGTAGATAACTCGCAGCTTTTTACAATTGATGAAAATAATTCATGTACAAAGTTTCATACAGATACAGATCTATGAATAAGACCGAAGAAAAAGTATCTTTTATTTGGACATTGCTATTAGGGGTAGCTAGTTGGATTGTTATTGCATTCTTTGCAACAATCGCCTATCATCAAATAGTAAAATGAAAACAAAAGTTAAATCTAACCAACCAGAAGTAATACCTTTTGTAGGTCAACACGTAACTGAATTTCATTATACAGATCGTGATGCATGGGAGGTGATTGAAGTAATTAGCCCTCGACGCATTAAGATTCGCGAACTTGATGCAGAGATTACTAAGAAACCAAAGGAGTTTATCCCTGGAGGCTTCTCTGGTCATTATGTTGATAACCACGATCAAGAATACAAACTTACCAGCAACCCGAATAATAAAATTAAGATTTTGAGTTGGAGATCCAAAGCCCAAAGGTGGTGTGAGGTAGGACAACAGACTAGATATAGTAAATTTGGATTACATCAAAAAGGTGAGCAAGCAGAGAAGTTTTACGATTATAATTTTTAATGAAAAGAAATAACGTCTTTAAGGAAAGACATATTGGTACCAAAGTCAAGTGGTATCTTGATGACGGTACCCTATTTTTCGGTACTATTACTGGTATTCCTAATGAAGATCATGTTACAGTTTTAGTAGATAATTATGATGGATGGAATTGGATGGTGAGATCTGAGAGCATTTTGCTTGTATGACTGTTAAAGAAGCAAAACAAATTTTAAATAAAATAATTCAAGATCCTTCTTTAGCTGATCAATTTACAGAAGAAGAAATAGAAAAACTAGAACAATTAGTTAAGAATAAAAAAAGTTGATAAACAAACTCTTTTTAGTATACTAATCTAATGAAATATACATTCGAAAAATATGAATTTAACAATAGAGGAAGAATTTTCCTAGGATATATTAATGTTGATGCATCATCAAATGAAGAAGCTAAAAACTTTGCACAATTAAAAGTAGGTGAAGAAATTACTCTTGTTCCAATCTTTACTCCTCAATACGAATGAGCGGATATATATATAAAATTGATCCTGTTAGTTCTAGTGAATTTAATGTTTATAAAAATTCCTCTCAAGGTCAACAGTTAATAGGTAGTTTCGACTCACAATTAAAAGCTGAGAGATTTGTTGAATCTCTTCTTTTTACTCCTTGTGGAGAAGAGAGACCTTACGATATTGACAACAATAAATCTTGATTAATCTTAAAAAGCATTTATTATTATTATATGAATGCGACCAATTGTACAGTAAATATGGTACTTACTTCTATTGTTAACAACAAAACTATCCTAAAAAAGATAGCCTCAGACATTAAAAAGAGATTTAAAATTGAGGTTGATGAAAACAAATTAGAAGCTTTTCTTAGTACTGTAGAGGTTGAAGTTAAGCAGAATGTTACGATGGTGTGAGAAAAATAAAAGAATTTTTTTATATTGCGACAAAAACATTTGTTAATGATTGCTCTATAGGTTTGTTTCTTATATCATTAGGATTCTTAGGAGGAATATGTTTTACAATACTATGCAAATTTTTTCAAAAATTATTGACTTTTTAAATCCTTTTGGTTTGAATCCTTATAAAGTCAGTGTTCACAGCTATGGACCTAATACTCTTTCAGAGCTTCTATCTCAATTTGATCAACCTAAAAAAGAAAAAACGAAAGAAGATGTTGTTAGAGATTATCTAGTTAATGAAACAATGGCTAAACTAGAAGTAGATATGCTAAAGATGGAACCTACTAAATTTTATAAAGGTCAACAAATTTATAGAAATGATAATGGAATAAGTTTTTATGATTGGGTTCCTTGTTCTGTAAGACCTGAAATTTTATATTGTTGTTATGGCAAAAATTAATAAAGCTACTAGAGAAAATATCTGGCAGGTTAGAATAGATGTAGATGACCCCGGTTGTTTATGGAATATAATCCCTACCTCTTCATTCTATAAAATTATTAAAGCTAATAATGAAAACGCCGCTGTAAGAGGCGCAGCAAATTATTGTACCCGACAAATGCAACACTTTCCTGGAGTACATTTTAAATATTCTACTAAAGATGTTAAACCTTATTATTGTTCAGTATATGAAAGCAATATTATTAAAGAAGAAAATACTGGAATTAAACGTATTAAAATATAAATTATATTATGAAACTTGAGCTTAGTCTTCAAGAAGTGAATACAGTTTTAACTGGTCTCGGCCGTCTTCCTTATGAAGCGGTATTTGAATTAGTAGATAAAATTAAGACCCAAGCTATTCCCCAAGTTAGTAAGCCTTCCGAAGAATCTCCCACTCCTCAAAATTAACACCCACTATTAATAGAATCAATCGTTTCTTTAACTTCTTTTAAAGTTTTACCTGAACCTATAATCTTATTTTCTTTTAAATTAAAAATATAATAATAGCCTTTTTTCTCAACTATGTTATATTGCTCATACAAAATACCATCAATAGGAGAGGCATTACACTCTTCTAGGTACTTGTTCAATAACTCTCTAAAAGCCATAAAAGTATTTATAAAAAACCCTCTGGAGTTAAAAAAATAAGGTTTAAATACTATTATGTCTGATAGAACTATTTGCGACAAAAGCACTTGGGATAAAGCACAAAACTGTGAATTAAGAACATGGCTTGGATCTCCTAAACATCATGATGATTGGAATTCGTGGTGGTTTAATAGGTTTAGATATTTTAGCTATTTGAAGGATTATAATTTTAAAACATATATAGAGATAGGGTGTGGGCCTTATGCCAAAAATACAGAATTCTTTACAAAACTATTTCCTCAAGTAAGCGATGTTACATTAAGTGACCCCCTACTTAAAGAATATATTGCGGTTGACCATCCTCCCTTTCATGTAAGAAATGTCATTAAGACTGTTAATGCAAAAACTATATTTTCTTCTCTAGAAGATATAGACACATCTAAAAAATATGATGTAGTATTAAGCATTAATGTATTACCTCATGTTAGAGATGCCCACCTTTGTATGGACAATCTTTATAAACTTCTTAATGATGATGGTATTCTTATTATTGGAGAAGATCTTGTTTGTCAGGAAGATCTTGAAAAACATGAAGATTTACGAACAGATGTAGGTCACCCTATTAAGTTAAATCATGAATTTTTTAGAGACAAGCTTAAAGGTTATAAACATATTCATAATGAAATTCTTACCCGAGAAGATAGTAGAGCTCCTAATTGGTATTACGGTACTTTACTATACGTAGGTCAGAAAAAAGCTTGACCGGTTCATATAATTCTGATATACTATTTGTATGAACATTATTAAAAACATTAGAGGTATTCAGAAAGACGGAGCTTATGAGCGGTATCGGGTTATTCGAGGATTTGCCACTGGCAATCCTGGTAAAAAGCCCTCCAAGCTTATGAACACTATGAGGATTCTCAACGTGGGCGATGCTTTTGTTTACCCTTACCCCTCTATCTCCTGCGTTTACCGTAGCGCAAAACAATTAAACCTTGTTGTCGAAGCTCAAGCTCTTGATGCTGGTTTTCTTGTTGTTCGCATTGGATAATAAAGGTTTCGGAGGCCGACAGTATCAGAGATAACTACAGGTAAATTCGCTAGTCGTTCTGTAGCATTTCTCGAGAGGATAAGCCAGTTCTCCTAAAGTAACTGGTCATCATCGTAGTTGCCGGTCTACGTAAAAAAACCGGCTTCTTTTTTAGCATTATAAATATTGTTCATTATTATTTGATCATCTCGGGGAGATGCCATCCAAGCTTTACATCTTATTAAATAAGTTGATTGAAGATTTGAAATTAACCCCCTGAAAGAATTATCTGTAGAATCAAATATATCGTGTCTGTGAGAGTTATTATTATTGTTAACAGCTTCAATTAAAGGCACGTTTAATGAATGAAGTATCCTTGAGAGAATAACATCGTCCTCGTTACCCGGAAACCCAGGGTTATTAATGTAATCAGGATTATCTTTACAGTATTTTACAACACTCTCAACTACATCCCTAGAAAGAGTATAACCACATCCTGTTAAATAATATTTTTTATTTTCTTCTTGCTCTTCATTCCATTTTTTAACACGATTTCCAGAAGCAAAATTAATAGGTGTTTTATCTTTTAAGTATTCCTTATACAATTCAACATCTATATAAGCGCTAATGTTAGGCCGGAAAAGAAAATCAAACTGTTTATGTTTTAAAATATATTCAAAAAATAATATTGTTTTTTTAAAAATTCCTGTATAATCATCGTTTGCATCAACAAAAACATCCCTTCCTTCTTGATATGAATCTTTACCCGGTTTACCATAATAAAAGACAATTTCCACATCACTATAACTCTTTGATCCCCATGTTTTTAAAATACCTTCATTTTTTATCATTTGGTATGTTTGATCAAAGCAAGATAAAACACCCATTAAAACTTTCATATTTATGTACTTATAACCCTAGTTATTTTTATCTATTGATGAAAAATAGCTTGACCAAATTCAAGATTCCCGTATACTGATGGTATGAACATTAAAGTAGGCAGTACAGCGTTTCAGAGTGTAAATGAGGTGGTCATTCCCGATGTATATTATCGGAGGATGAAGTGCGGTAACGAGAAGATCGACGCCGCGTTTGGTAGTGGAATTCTTCCAGGTAGTTCTATTACTCTTACTGCTCGGGCAGGTATGGGTAAGACGACCTTTGTTCTCCAGCTCCTAGAACTTCTTAACGGTCAAGGTCATAAAGTAGGTTATTGTTCTTCGGAGGAGAGTGTTGCCCAGCTAGCTATGACCTGTAAACGTCTTCAAGTTAAGAACATTCAGGTCTGTAACGAGAGTGAAGTAGATACTATCTCTAAGTATATGGAAGATCTTGATGTAATTGTGGTAGATAGTTTTCAAGGTCTTGTTAAAGGTAATAAGCGAGGGCGTGACTTAGAGAAGTACTGTATTGAAAAGCTCGTTGTTCGTGCTAAAGAAACGGAATGTGCAGTAATTCTTATCTGTCATAATACTAAGGCTGGTGGTATTAAGGGTAGTTCTCTTATTATTCACGCCGTTGATGTTAATATCTCTATCCATCAAATCAAAGATGCGGAGACTAATGCGCGGTGTGTTAGGTTTGATAAGAATAGGTTTGGTCCTGCGACTGATATCGAATGTTTTATCGAGTACTCGGGCTACGACTTTGATAAGGAAGTTATTGTTGATAGTGATAGTAAAGGTGATAAGCCTTCTAAGGCTGATAAGAAGAAGGATCAGAGAGATCATATTCTTAAGATGGATGAGATTACTCTCCCCGAGGTGAGTAAATCGCTAGGTATCGATTCTACTCGAGCTTCATTCCTTCTTCGAGAGCTCTGTAATGAACTTAAGCTTATTAAACAGGGTAGAGGTATTGACGCTAAATACGTTAAGCCTAAGCTAGATATTAAAGGAAGTTAATATGACCTTTATTAGAGACGTTCTCTCTGACTTTATTAAGACAATTATATACTTTGGATTTATGGGTCTTAGTTTAGTGATAGACGTAGTTTACGGTATTATAGGTACATTGAAGAGGGTAATAGTTAACTTAGTTATTCCCTTGTTTATAGACCTATTATCTGATTTGTCCTTTATGTTTAATATTATTCTACAAATTTATTATGATATTGCACAAAGTACTTGTATGGTTGTATCAAAATATCTCCTCAAGTACGCCAAACATTGTCATAGTAAATCTGAAGAGCTTGTAGAGCGGTCTTGGACTAATTCCTAACTCATATCTTTACATTTAT
>Ga0214923_10008146_pt1 | contig 11251 bp, 11 predicted proteins | sample LL1510_MetaG_FD_177993 | JGI IMG/M metagenome (GOLD analysis project Ga0214923, IMG submission 177993) | Freshwater microbial communities from Lake Lanier, Atlanta, Georgia, United States - LL-1510 | ecosystem: Environmental > Aquatic > Freshwater > Lake | place: USA: Georgia | collected... | reverse complement strand
TGCAGATCCAGATGGCAAAAGCTTTGATGTATGGTGCCCTTATTTATTCAACTGATATGGCAGACCTAGATTTTGCGTGGTCCAAAGTAGAAGTATTGGCACCAAAATTTAAGAATTTGAAGTTCCATCGTGAATATTATGACCTAGCTAAGCAACGGATTGAAGAAGGCAACCCGGTGTTTATTCCACATATGACTGATCCCGGGTTATTCTTGTCACGGGTAAAAACAACTGATAGTAAAAAGTCAACCACACATGCACTACCAAAAGCTGGCTCTAGAACCCAAACGTTGGGATGAACCCCAAAAGCAAGAAATAAAAAGTTAGAATAGTGCAATTAATGGAATGGTCCATGAAACTAAAGCCCAAAACAAAAATATAGACAATTAAATAAATAAGAAAAGAACACTACACAAATAATCCAGATTAAATGGCCGAATCAGGGTTTTTACAACTTTGTCTGCAAGTACCTAATTTGAGTACATTATTATTCTTTGTTATATTTGTATTGGCAATTCCGGGATTAGTAATAGGCACTGATAATTATGACTTCTTCAAATATTATTTCCCATTTATAGTTATGTTGGCTGCCGGATTGACTGAGGCTGGTAGCCCGCGGTATTTTGATACTCTTTATCCCGATCAACCTAATACATTGGCATCATTCTTGAGTAAAAATTTCATTAATCTTCTAGCAGTGGTAGCCATCTTGTCAAGTGCAATTTCCACTAGTATGGTGGACGGTAACCTAATCACTGGGTTAGTAGCAGCGGTTATTGCATTCATGATTACATTCCCAGTAGCAGGTACTGTCATACCATTCTTAATCCGACAAAGTGATAAGATAATCAAGGACGCTGTGAAGGACGGGTTCCGATTTCCAGGCAACTGGCATAAATATTTTGTCGGCCTAGTATTCATTGTCATGTTTATGATTTTGCAATTAGTGCTGACCCGGTTGCTTACTAAAATGATAATTAGTGCAAATTTGGCATCCAATGCAGCTAAGAACTCAACCATGACCGGACGCAATACCGGTCGCAATACCGCCTAGAATTATACCATTAAGTACCGTCAAGTACCTAATTTAAGACAAGGTGGTTTCGCCACCGACCATAACCACCTATTCGGGTGGCCTTAAATAATGTACTTAACTAGTAGAGGTTAGTATGGTCTTAAATACCATACTAGGCGGTAATAGAGTGTCTACGTTATACGACTATGCGTGCGAATTCCATGTTTTTTCAGTTTTAACGAATTATATACAATAATAAATAATTACCTACATTGACTTAGCTCTCAACATATTTAATATACAAATGCTTAGTTATAAATATTACAAAGAGAATCCAAATAAATCTAAAACATATGCCGCACTAAAAACGGTAAATCAAATAATTAGAGATTCATACGCTGAAGCACTAAACATGGCTATGACAGAGTTAAAGAACCCTACGAATATGGATATACAACGTTATAATATATGGGACAATATCGGTTCATATGCAGATGAAATAATTAAAGAAAACTGGTTAGAATTATCTCAAGTAGACAAAATTTACCTGGCAAAATTATTAGGGGAATTCAGGTGTGCGCAAATGATTAATCCTGGATTAGAATACTACTGTTTGCTACAAATAATAAAATTACGTGTATTCAGGTTAAAAACGCAATTATCTGATATTGCAGCACGTATTTCATATTTCATTTCTAAATATAAAGATAGGGATGTTGGTGCCAGAAAAGCCGCTAATAGTTTTGCACGTAATGTACGTAAAATACACATACTAAAACGTGCATATGGTTCACGAATTATTCTCCGTTCAACGTGGGTGGATATTTATCAATGTTATAAATTTGGTAAACAGGTCCTCACGGAAGAATTAAATCAAACTGACATACTTAATGGGTTAGGATTGACACCAAATTCTACAACACCTAAATTTGTAGTAATTGATGTTATTCCAGAAGACGAACTGACTATTTGTGATATAAATTCAGAAACTGAAACTGAAACTGAAACTGAAAGTTTACCTAATGTCGCGGAATATGACATAGTTAATGATGATGTATTACAGAATAATCAATTAGGGGATGTCAATCATGATGTTACATCGACATCAGGACAGTATGCGTCAGATATTGACACTGTACCTGATGAACCTGAACTACACGTCCTAGATCCTGATGAATGGTGATCCCGCTGGATGGTGATCCCGCTGGATGGTGATCCCGCTGGATAGTGATCCCGCTGGATGGTGATCCAGCTGGATGGTGATCCCGCTGGATGGTGTTCCCGCTGGATGGTGATCCCGCGAAACATAATAAATAATATGCCGTACATAAGTAAAATAACTAAAATAAGTATGAAATATTTGAACCGAATCCGGCCTTTCTATTTTTTCTTTGCCTTTGTACTAGGTCTACTTTACGTTTATTTAATACAACCTGGTATGAATTATGTTATGAGACATCCCACGCCAGAAAATGCAGGCCAGATTACATATCAAAATACCGGTGAGTGTTTTGTATACAAGATGAATAAAGTTGATTGCCCGAGTGACAAATCACTTATAACACCGCACCCTATTGCGGTTTTCGGGTGATGGGTTGGTTCCGGGTGATGGTTCCCAGAATAAATAGCACAGCAATAAAACCGCAATTACTAATAAATTAGCCATTTGCATCCTTACGAGGAAATGAGTATTTTTACAGTATTAGATACAGAGACCGGACAAATTATGTTGAGTATGATATTGGGTCTAGGCTTAGCTGCATTATTCCAACGGACATGTACGAGTGCAGATTGTACTATCTATCAGGCACCGGCAGATAATAAAATTAACGGCCGCATTTTTACACAAAATGATAATTGTTATAAATATGAAAAAGAAATAATAGAATGCCCGCCAGATAATTCAGGCAGCCGTTAATTTTCGTTATTTTTTAGATATTTATTTTTTAATAACCTTATAACAATAACAAAGGGCATCTAACTCAGGGAATCGAATAAATATAGATATATTTGTAATCCCATAGCTATGTCAATGTCAACCCCTATAAATCAAATACGGTCACGGATGACAACAGGTGCTCCTGCTATGTCCGCCGGTGCTCCTGCAATGTCCGCCGGTACTCCTGCTATGTCCGCAGGTGCTACGTCTATGATATATGACCCTACACCACCACCACCTATTCGTGACCCGAGTCAGCTAGGTACTACTTTTCCGGCACCGCCACAAATGCCATCGGGTAATGGTGATTCCAATGGTATGTTAGAGGATATACTGCGGGAGATGGAACGCTCAGGCGCACCAGATGCACTAGGACCCGATCCTAATGTTGGTCTTATGAACTATGCCATAAACCCAGTGAATATTCCTCCACCGATGTCTCAACAAGCCAGAATGCAATTACAAGCGGAGGCAACACATGCAACAGCACCTATGATGCAATTAGATGACCCTGCACATGACTCGAATGCCAATTCGATCGGACAAAATAGCTCTACACTATTAGGAGAATTAACAGGGAGCGCGCTAGGACACAAAATCATAAATACTATCAAGCCACTTATATTCGTATTCATAATCGTATTAATACTTAGTTTACATCAAACTAATAGGTTTATATTCAGTTTCTTCCCACAATTACTCCTAGAAAACGGGCAATTGAGTATTTATGCGATACTACTCCGATGTACTATTGCAGTAATACTATTTTACATTGCTAATTTGGTTATTTAATTTTTTAATGTATGTTTGGTAAATTATTAGTAAAATATTATTAAAATATAATTAGAATTGTAAATATGAAAAAACATAGTAAAAAACAAGGTACACAACATAAATCACCATTAGTTCAGATATTAATACCATTACTAGGCATTACAATAGTAGCGCTATTAGTGTATATGGTATGGGATCTAGCGTCAAAACCAATATCAAGTAATGAAGGTTTTACAGCATCACAAGGTTCCGGTTCCAATAATAAATTATCCAAGCTTGGCAACAATAAACTAAAAGGAGTAAATTCTACGAAATCAAAGAACCCGTCGCCCAACCAGTCCAAACTATCTGAATTAAAAAATGGCAAATACAAACCAAATGATGACCTCAAAAACTATGGGATGGATGCTGGTAAAAACTCAAAATCCAATTCAGAAGAAGATGATATGGAAGAACCGGATGCAGAAGACACTATGCTTGATAAAAAACTTGATAAATTGGGAGCAAAACTAGGAGAGTCGGCATTAAATAGTTTAGTAAAGAAAGGAAAACGCGATAATTTCAAAAATGTTATTAATGAAGTGGATAATATCAACCCCGGGGCATTTGATTTAACAAGCATCGGTGGAACTATCCGCAGGTACAATGAAAATTTTAATAATAGATTGAATCATGCAAAAGCCAAAAATAAAGGGGATAACCTAGAGGCAACTATGGCGCAAGGCAATGTAATATTTGACGAGTTCAAGAAAATATTCTTGTTTAGTGAGATGTTTGCTTAGATTAAGCATCTTCCTCTAGATTGCGGATTGGTGTGCTTGCACTGATAATATAAATGGTATTCTCAGTAATAACAATGAATTGCTCTTCGCTCTTGAAGGTCTTAGAAATGGGGCTGGTGCGTTCATCATCATTCTTGTAGATAACCATATCTTCACCGTCATGCATAATGCAAATTCCATCACGGCAACTTTCCTCATAGAAATAAAAGTCAAGAGGCTTAGCGAGTTTGAGACTGAGCTTCATGGCTTTAACAAGAGTATCAGCAGATGGGAGTGGAAGCCCGGACGATGCTACAGGTTGTTGCTGAGCGCGACCTGCAACTTGCAATTGTTGGCCTTGGCGGGATTGTTGTTGTTGGGAGGACATATTGGAATAATGAAAATGTGTATCTTATTATACATAGTATAAATTTTTTTTCCCATTTTTAAACGCTGAGTGACTACGGTAACACAAATTTACACACAAAAAATACTACTAAATAATAAATCACAATAATTCATAATAAACCATCAGATTACAAAAGCGTGAAATAGATAAAATGAAATCAACATCATTTAAAGCAAGTGTCAAAGAAAGTATGTCAGGCTCGGTCGTACATCATCTTGTCCGTGTGCTCTTAATAGTCCATATATTGGCCACGGCCTACTTACCGACTAAATATATCAACATATATCAACATTTGGCAACCCGCATAGTAGTAGCATTATTGGTGGTGGCATTACTTTTCTGGGATGTAATCGCTGGTGCATTATTGGCTATACTACTTGTCTTGACAATCCAGGAAGCTAAGAGCCGTCTAGTTGGTACTTCAGCTGTAATACTCGCACAGTCTGCACCACTCAGAATAAGTGGCGCTAGGACTGCAGGACCCGAATTAGTCCCAGGTAGTGTTTACGGAAAGCAACAGTCGCCTCTTGGTTCTGAAAATGACCGTGTTGGTGCATATATGAGCCAAATTGGTGAGCTAGGTATTAGCGCCCAGATACGCGCAGGCCAAGGCGTTCGCGTTGTCGACGGTGTTCCTAGTGTTAAACCAAATATGGACCAACTCTCTCACATGCCATCCAGGTTTCTAGGTCTAGGTAAAGAAGGTATGGCTGCGGGCCCGACTGGTCCAGGGACTGGCATTGGATTAACCAATGAACCAGGGACTGGCATTGGATTAACCAATGAACCAGGGACTGCGCCAACGGTGAACTTAGGCACAGAATACGACCATCCTGCCAATAAAACTATCAGTGAAAACATTAAAATTCAAGCCTCCGGATTTATAACAGATAAGAACTTGGTAGACGCGCAAATTAATAGTGTTAGTGGCCTAGATGGTGCTCAACCACCATGTTTTGTTGCCAGCGAATCCGGTATCTGGAACGCACAGGGTTTTGGTAGCATTGCCAGGGCTGTGGATAATGAAGATTGCCCTCATAGCTTTGTTTGATAAAAACAAATGCTATCCCTCATAGCTTTGTTTGATAAAAACAAATGCTATCCCTCATAGCTTTGTTTGATAAAAACAAATGCTATCCCTCATAGCTTTGTTTGATAAAAACAAATGCTATCCCTCATAGCTTTGTTTAATTCTAGGGCTACAACCCTATAAAAATTGTTTAGGGATATTACTTTTTATTTTTATATACCTAGATATACTTGCAAATACTATTTTTAAAAATAATAGACACCTTGAAAAATGCCGCCAAAAAAGAACAATCTGAAATCTCTAGCCAAAACCGCGCAAACATCAATCTCTAACAAAGGTTATACTATCCTTAAGTCGGATATGACGCCCGAACAATTGGTATATCTAAAGGATGCACTTACGTTCAAGCCCAAAGTTATGGAAGGATATGGCAAACCTGAAGATGTCCGGCCGATTATTCTATGGCGTGAGAACGAGCGGAAAATTTATATCCCTAGGTTCTTTGGTTATAAGAAAATCGGTAAACCTAAACAAGATAAACTCAACCCAGGGCAAGCTATTACTATCGCATTCAATGGCGGTATTCGGCCGTATCAACAGGAAATCTTGTCAGCATGGGATAAACAGGCCGCCGAATCAGGTGGCGGAATCATTAGTGTCGGCCCGGGTCGTGGTAAAACTGTGATGGCAATTGCTAAAATGGTACAGCTAGGACTCAAAACCCTTATAGTAGTACATACTAGTGACCTCCTAGACCAATGGCGTGAGCGTATCGAACAATATGCACCAACTGCCCGAATTGGTGAAATCCGAGGTAAAATACTGACAGTAATGAATAAGGATGTAGTTATTGGTATGATTCAAAGTTTGAGTAGCCCTAAGAAAGACGTGTATTACTCAGATGAACTTTTCAAGGAATTCGGGTTTGTAATTTATGACGAATGCCACCATGTTGCGGCCGAAATGTTCAACCGGTGTCTGCGGAAGACCCAATTCAAATATACGATGGGATTAAGTGCCACCCCCGACCGCGAGGATGGCCTAACTAATATATTCAAATACTATCTAGGCGATATCTGTTATAAAGACGACGCTATTCAGAAGACAACCGAAGAACTTGCGTTCGACCATGTGCCAGATGCAGATGTCCGGGTATATAAGTATTTGAATTATGACCCCAAATATTCCCGTGTAGAACTTAATTATCAAGGCCGCCCTAATGTCACTACAATGGAAACCAATATAGTTAATTTTGCACCCAGGACTGAATTTGTATTATCTTTGCTTCCACCGCTAATCAGTGAAGGCCGTAAGATAATCATACTTACCAGCCGGCGCGATCATATTGCAGACCTCTTGGAACAGATTACTCAACTAGGTATTGGGACTTGTGGACCATATGTCGGCGGGATGAAATTAGATGCCCGGAATGAAACCAAAGCCAAACAAATCCTAGTTGCGACTTATAAGATGGCTGAAGAGGGGTTCGATTGCCAAGAGTTGGATACACTTATTATGGCGACGCCAAAGAAAACTAAAAAATCAATTACACAAAGTTGCGGCCGGATTATGCGTAAATCCAAGAATGTCCGGACTAATATCCCACTAATCATTGATGTGGTGGATGTATTTAGTTCATTCGGACGTTGGTTTAAACAGCGCCGGCAATATTACACTTCACAAAATTACAGGTTGGCCGAATTTGAGGTCCATTGTCCGGATGATACTCTAGTCAATACTAGAGACCCGGCCAATCAACAAAATAGGATTGTCTGCACTCAGGAACCTAAATGGATACCTGGTAAAGCACCGGAACCTGTCCTAGATGATGAAGAAGACACACCTGAATCTAGTGAACCATCTACTTATCCAGTACAAACTAACACCGCCCAAAAAATACAAGATGAATGGGATTTGGACTAACTACCTATCAATTCATTCACTTGGCTTTTTTTACAGGCTCAACAAGAATTTCAAAATATGCGGGTTTATCTTCATCTTCATCTAGGATAAGTTTATGGAATTCCTCTTTGATATTTTTTTCAAATGTTTTGGGCTTGACATTTTCACTTTACCCTAGTATTCCACTTAGTTCAAATTCAAGTGAGACACCAGGTCCTAGCCAATCAAAAGCCCAATAGCCTCCCCAGAGGCTCAGTGGGCTTATAATAGAGTGTCTACGGTAATTAATACTTATTTATACTTTTCTAGTAATTTTTTACAGTCAGAAATTTCGGCCTTTATTTTTTCTAATGAAACATTACATATTATTTCAGCTTTATTTTTTAATAATTTTAGGATATTCAAACTGATTACGCATTTTTCTAATTGTTTTTTATTACATTTAAGATTCTCTTGATGGACTAATTCAACATTAGGATTACCAGTTTTATATGTAGATAACCGTTTTTCAAGGTTAGATGTATATCCTATTTTATAACATATTTTATCGCTGCCATTATGATGTATTTTAATTTTTAAAACATAAATAAATCCATTTTCAGTTTCATCTCTAAAAGATAATTTTTGTGTTAATTTTAACTCTTTTTGATATTTCTTAATTTTTTGAGTTAATTTAGTCATAATACGTGAGTCATTTTTTGATAATATGTACCGTCCCTTTTTACGTAGGTCTGTTAATACCTCTGTAAATAAAATTTTAGACAAATCTTTAGCAGAATGTTTTGATGAACGACTTAATAAAAGATAAATTCCAGATTCATTAATAAATTTTTCGTTAGGTTTTTGATACTCATTCTTTGTTTTATTTAATTTGGATTGTGGATATATATTTTCATATGAATCAAAATATTCATCATTTATGGCTAGACGTTTTTTAAGTTTTTTTAAATCTGTATAACCTAATGATTTTAATATACTATTATACGATAACCAAACATTACTGTCTGTATCAAATAATACTAATATGTCTGTATCATTAAATTTAAATATATTATCATAAAACTCATCTAATATTTTAGATATCTCCATTTATTAATGTTATATATATATTATTTTTTTTGACTAGGGGTATAACACCCCCCTGGTAGGAAAATCATTAAATTGGACTAGGGGGTATAACACACCCCCTGGTAGGAAAATCATTAAATTGGACTAGGGGGTATAACACACCCCCTGGTAGGAAAATCATTAAATTGGACTATATGCACACAAACGACCATTTTTTTTTTTATAGGCACTAAGATGCTAAAACACATAAATACAATACCCTATTGGATTAAAACTTATTAACAGCATACAGCTAGGTTATCACAAACAAAAAATACTAATTTCGATTCACCATAGGCACTCTATTATAACCCTAATACCAAGCACAACCTAGAATAGTTTACACACATGAACCTAAATTGATACCGAAAAAAGCCCCTGAACCAATCCCGGATGATAAACCAGACGACGCTGAACTTAATCCTACACAAAACCGTTCAAGATTTAGAAGCTGAATGTGATTTAGATTAGAGAATAAAAACCATAAAAAATAAGTAGTTTATTATTATTATTACGCATTACCTAGACCACCGGCGGATAGTTTTGCTGTGCTATGTTACTTTGGTAGTCTGTCATATTTAATTATTTCAAAAGGCAGATATTCTTGTAGTTCTCTACTAAAATGTTTGCGGATTTCCTGCTCTATGTTCCTAGCTAATGAATATTTGTCAGCTAGGTTAGTAATCAGTGTTTCATATTTATTTTGTCTTTCGGCAACAGGGCGTTCTTCTATCTTATATGTCTTAATCGCACTAGGTGTGCTGAATGTGATATGGCCGTTAGAAATATAATAAGGTCGGATTTTACAATGACTATCAAAGTACGTGAATTCAAATAAAGTAGTTGCTATAAGTTGATGAGTTTGTAGATTATAAATTTGCAATTTACTGTTAGATGATTTTTCAGGTAATCCTATATAGTATTTTTCATTAATTATATCTACCATTCTGAGTTCAGCCATTGGGGTATCAAGTGTATTTACTATTTGATAACCATCCGATTCAATAAAATTTGGATTAATCCCAACCCATCCATTATATGTATTATACGTGTAAATGCCGTTCCATTTAAAACAATTTTTAGCCATTTTTTGAAAAATTGTTTAACGGCTATAAATTACATATTGGTAAACTCAGTGTGAAACCTTTATCTAGGATAGCGAAATACTAAAAGATGTCCGATGATACAAAAACAGTTAGCAAAGTAAAGAAAACTAAAAAAGATGAACCTAGCTTAGCAACTACTACAACTACTACTACCGTAACCGCAACTACCAATCCGGCAACCAATCTGGCAACCAATACGGCAACAGAAACCAGTAAACCGGTAAAATTAAAGTTATCACAATTGGCAAAATTAAAAGAGGTCGGGGAATCAGCATCTAGGCCGGAACCTAAAAAATCAACAACAGACCCAATAGAAATGTTGCCTGCAATTAATTCTGTTGCGGTGCTAGGACAACACCAGCAATTAGATGAATTAGCTCGATTAGTTGCTGACGATTCGCATAGTCTGCTATCACACACTTATAATCCCAATAATAATATTTTCATACTAGATTATGTTATTAGGCGACTTTCGGGACAGAAAGCTACTCTAGGTTCGCTACGACTATTCACGATTAATTGGGATATTATGATGTCTAAATGCCCGGCCAAAAGTATGCTCCGGCCTAGTGAAAGAGATGATTACCAGTATCCAATTTATGAATTTCCGCCCGATGCACTCCCTGACAGTCAACAGGGGTATCTAATTGATTTCCAGAAAATGCGTTATAAGACTTATCCAATTATTCTCTCACTAGTTGAATACTTAATCAGTGCCCGGTCATTTGTTGCCCGGCGGCGCAAACCACTAATCATATGTCATCATATGGAAGTATGCCTAATGAGTTATTATTACAAATTCGCACAACTCTTGGAACGCTATCCCGACCATTACTACTGGATGTTACATGGTGGAACCGAAACTCCTAATCTCATTCGGCATAAATTCATGTCAATGGTCCAATACTATCCAGTCCGGTTGGATTTGCCTCCTGAACCCAAAACAATATCCACTGCCAAAAAAACAAAAGATGATATACAAATCCAGCGTATAATTTGGGATTTGACTGACCGAGACTTACTCAAAACACTGATTCTTGCTGAAAATATTCATTCCACGCCTGAACTAATACAAGCTCTCCCGCTTTGCCAGATACTTAGCGAATTTATTCAGGGATTGAAAGCAATTAAACATATGAATGACGTCACTGCGTGTTATAGGATGGCATATAAGATTAATACGTTAGGATACTCAATTGCGCGTTTTG
>Ga0214923_10008145_pt1 | contig 11253 bp, 12 predicted proteins | sample LL1510_MetaG_FD_177993 | JGI IMG/M metagenome (GOLD analysis project Ga0214923, IMG submission 177993) | Freshwater microbial communities from Lake Lanier, Atlanta, Georgia, United States - LL-1510 | ecosystem: Environmental > Aquatic > Freshwater > Lake | place: USA: Georgia | collected... | reverse complement strand
TTCAATTAAAACCAACTGCAGATGCCCTAGGAATTTCTTGGCAAGGTGTAAACGCATTAATGAATCAATTAGTTAAAAATGATTTGGGAGTTAGAGTTCCTCATGTAGTAACAGATGAAGCTGGTAAAAGCAAAGAAATTAAATTATTGGTTTTGACAGATGCTGGACGCAATTTTACTCCAGATCAAGTATAATAAACTTATAGGGGTTGCTTCGGCAGCCCCAAATTTTTAATTTGGGGAGATATTATGAATTATAATAATTTAATAATTTTTGATTTAGATGGAGTGCTAATAAACAGTAGAGAAGTTCATTATGAAAGTTTAAATGACGCCTTAATTGAATTAAACATTTTACCTATTTCTAAAGAAGAGCATTTAAGTGTTTATGATGGATTGCCAACAACTAAAAAATTAAATTTATTGTCTAAAAATAAAGGGGTTCCTACTGAATTACATAATAAAATTTGGGAATTAAAACAAGAGAAAACAATAAAAATATTTAATAAGTTAAAAGAGGATGTTGAATTGATTTCAATATTTAAATCCTTAAAAGAAAACAACTATAAAATAGCGGTAGCATCTAATAGTATTAGAAATACTGTAAAAATAATTTTACTAAAATTAGGATTATTAGAATTTATAGATTATTATATTGCGAATGAAGATGTTCAAAAATCAAAACCCTATCCAGAGATGTATTGGCAGTGCATGATGAAACTAAATGCGATTCCTGCAACGACAAAAATTGTAGAAGATAGTCACATTGGTAGACAAGGTGCAATAGATAGTGGTGCGACATTGGTGCCGGTAACATCAAGAGAAGATGTGAATGTTGATTTACTAAAAGATTTATTAAATATAAATAAAAGAAAAATCCAAATTCCTTGGAGAGATAAAAAAATGAACGTATTAATACCTATGGCAGGTGAAGGTTCTCGTTTTGCAAAAATGGGATATACTTTTCCAAAACCACTAATTGAAGTTAATGGAAAACCAATGATTCAAGTGGTTGTAGAAAATCTAAATATAGAAGCAAATTATATTTTTATTGTTAGAAAAGAGCATTATGATAAATATAATTTACAATACCTATTAAATTTAATTGCTCCTGATTGTAAAATAATTTTAGTTGATAGTTTAACAGAAGGCGCAGCTTGTACTGCACTTCTTGCAAAAGAAATTATTAATAACAATGAGCCGCTATTAATGGCAAATAGCGATCAATTTATAGAATGGAGCAGCAATGAATGTTTATATGCTTTTTCCGCAGATGGAATTGATGCCGGTATTTTAACATTTAATTCAACTCATCCAAAATGGAGCTATGCTAAATTAGATGATAATGGATTTGTTTCTGAGGTTGCGGAAAAAAAGGTAATAAGTGATATTGCAACAGTTGGAATTTATTATTGGTCAAAAGGCTCAGATTTTGTAAAATATGCAGAACAAATGATTGAAAAAAATATTAGAGTCAATAATGAATTTTATGTATGTCCGGCATTTAATGAAGCCATTTCTGATGGTAAGAAAATTAGAATTAAAAATATAGAAAAAATGTGGGGCATTGGTACTCCTGAAGATTTAGATTATTTTTTAAAAAATTACAAAGGAGAAGTTTAATATGAAAATTAAACTTTATATTGTAACATATAATAATAATAGAATATTAAATGAATGGGCACTAGATTCATTATATAATTCTAATTTTGATAAAGATAAAGTTCAAATATTTATCATAAATAATCATTCAAATATAGAAATAGATACAAAGTTTAAAGATTTTGTATCTATTTTAAATAATGAATTAAGACCCGATTTTTCAACAGGTCATCTTTCTAGAAATTGGAATCAAGCAATTATAAATGGATTTAAGGATTTAAATAATCCAGATTGTGATTTAGTAATTGCTTGTCAAAATGATACAATCTTTAAAAAAGAATGGTATCAAGAGGTATGTAAAATAGTTGATAAATATAAATATGTTTGTATTGGAACTGGCGATCAATTACAAATTTTTACTCCGCAATCAATTAAAGTTATTGGTTTATATGATGAAAGATTTTGTAATATAGGCTATCAAGAAGCAGACTATTTTTTTAGAGCATTAAATTATTTCAATGAATATTCAGCTATAAATGATTTTCCACATGGTAGAACTTTAAATCCATTGAAAGAAATAAATATAATAGAAAATACTGAACCAGGATCAATTCGAGGCTGCGATTTTCATAGATCAAGTTCAGAATACCATAAAATATCTAGTAATGTATTCAAATTAAAGTGGGGAGATATTTCAACTGACCATTGGAATTCTGAATTATTTTCAAAATATAAATCTCCAAATATTAATAGTTTTTTTTATTATCCATATTTTGAAAAAAATATAGAAGAAGAATCTAAAATAATACAAAAATTTATAACATAAAAAGAAGGGTTTTAAATGAATTTAGAAAAATATTTAAATATGCAAAAAAATGTTTATAATGAATATGCAAATTCTTGGTCTTTGCAAAATAGAGATTATGTTGTTGGAACCTATGATGATCATAATAATTGGCCTGATTATGATGTTTTTTTGTTTAAAGGATTGGAAACTAAAAATTTAAATGCTTTAGAATATGGATGCGGTCCAGGAAGAAATATTGTTAAATTTAATGATAAATTTTCTAGAATAGATGGTGTAGATATAAGTGAAATTTGTATAGAGAAAGCAAAGGAAAATCTTAATAATTCTGAAATTAAAAATTCAAATTTATATGTTTGTGACGGAAAAAGTATTCCAATAAATGATGAAATATATGATATTTTATTTAGTGTAATATGTTTACAACACATTGCCTGCTATAGCATAAGATTCAATATTTTTAAAGAGGCTTTTAGAGTTTTAAAGAAAAATGGATATTTTTGTTTTCAATTAGGATTTGGTGGTAAAGATTCAGGTAATACTGCAGATTACTATTCTGATATGACAGATGTAACTGAAACAAATGGAGGATTTGATGTTGGGTTTGATAATGAAAATTTTTTAATTGATGATTTAATAAATAAAATAGGATTTAAAAATTATAAATCTGATATAAGACCAACGGGGCCGGGGGATGGGCATAAAAATTGGATTTGGGTACAAGTTCAAAAATAAGGCCAGGAGGATAAAATGAACAAAATAAAAATTGGACTTATTTTTATTGGTGCAATTAGAGAAGCATTACCAATAATCAAACAAAGTATAACTACATTAAAAAATTCTTTAGATAAAAATAAGTTTGATATAGATATAATATTTTCAACCTGGAATCCTAAAAAAGGTGAATATATTTATCCAAAACAGTGGTGGGGTAAAAATTATATTTATGATTATAATATTGAATTATTGTATGAGCAAATAAATGATATAGTTGATATAAAAATTTTTTTAGATCAACCAGATATAGAATGGTATCCTCAATGCAAAAATGGAAGTCCGCCAATTTTTATATACCACTTATCTGATGTAGCAAAATATCTTAAAAATCATAATTTAAAATACGATTATATAATAAGAAGTAGACATGATGATATAATTAAAATAAATAATATAGAAAAATATTTAAATAATAATATAAATGTTCCACCCTTATATTGGTACAAACAAGAATTTCAAACAATTTATCCAGAGCATGCTAAAAACGATCATTTTTTTATAACATCTTTTAATAATTTTATTCAATTATCAGAATTAAAAGATGAATTAATAAGAAAGCAATGTTTAAACGCATGGGATAATGAACATTTAAATCAAATATTATTAAATGAAATATCTACAATATCTTTGATAGATGATTTAGACATTTTAGAATATTTTTATTGGGGAAGGGTTCAGGCTAAATATAAATGAAACTTATATCTCATAGAGGAAATTTAAATGGAAAGTTTTTAAAAAGTGAAAATTTGCCAGAGCAAATAGATTATTGCATATCTATTGGTTTTGATGTCGAAATAGATATAAGATTAATAGAAAATAAATTTTATCTTGGCCATGATGAGCCGCAATATAAAATAGATTATGAATGGATAAAAAAGAGACAAGATAAACTTTGGGTTCATTGTAAAGATTTAAATTCTTTATTTAAATTAAATGAATATCAAAATGATATAAATTATTTTTGGCATCAAGAAGATGATTGCACCTTAACTTCAAAAAATTTTATTTGGACTTATCCAGGAAAAGATTTAGATAAAAATAGTATTGCGGTTTTACCTGAATTATATTATAATATAATAGATATAAAAAAATTAAATTGTTATGGAATATGCAGTGATTTTATAGGTGAAATTAAATGAAAATAGCTTTTTTAATGAGAGGTCCAATAAGACCTAGTGAAAGTTATGTATTAGAAAATTTAGATTTTATGATAAATACATCTTTGCAAAATATAGATAATAAAAATATTACAACTTTTATAGTTACATCTGAATACAATTCAATTTTAAACTATTTTGATAATAGTATTATTTTAAAAAGATTTTCTGATGAAAAAATATTTGAATTAATTAATTCAAATCATATGAATAATGCTTTTAATCAATTTTATTCATCAAAAACAGCAATAGAATTAATAACAAAATTAGAAAGTTTTGATTTTATTATTCATACAAGAACAGATATTAAAGTTGATATTTCTAATCTTGAAAATGAATGGTTTAAAAAAGATACATATCAAACAATCCATATCGGAGATGGAACTCCTGCATTTGAACAAAATTCTTTATCTTATCATTGTGATCATTTTAGTATTGCAGAACCAGAAATAATGTTAAAAGCTTGGAATTATCATAGCTTTAATTTATTAAAAATATTTTTTGCAAACAGTAATTTTCCAGAACGAATATTAGATTTTATAATTCAAATTAATAATGTAAAATCTGAAAGGGCCAATATCAGATATTGGGAATGTAAAAATAAAATTAAAATAGCTTCAATAGAAGAAACCATGAAGTGGCGAAAAGGGAGTTTGTTATAATGAAAATTTGTTTTATTGTTCATAGATATCCTCCCTATCCAGGTGGAAGTGAATATTATGTTCAAGCCATGGCAGAAGAAACATTATCTAGAAATCATAGTGTTACAGTAATAACTGACATGCATCAAGGGAATCAAAATGGAATACTGGTTACAAGCAATAGAAATTTATTATTTGAAGAGTTTTTTGATTTAATTATTGTTCACGGTGCCCATGGAATTCCACCACAATATCAATTACCAATACAAGACTTTGTTTTATTAAATTCTAATCAAATAAAATCTAAAATTTTATATATGATTATATTACCAAAAGAAAGTGAGTCTTCCCTATTTGGACTTAAACATTGTGACTTTATTGGATGTTCTACAATAGAAGATTGGAACTTTATAGAGCAACTAGGCTTTAAACACAAATCTTTTGAAATAAGACACGGCATAGATCCAAAAACTTCATTGAAAAAAAATTCATTTAGAAGTTTATTGGGAATAGAAAAAAATGAATTAATGCTTTTATCGTGCGGTGGATTCTGGCCACATAAAGGATTTGAAGAATTAGCAAATATATTTATTGAATCTAATATAGAAGCCAAACTTGTATTAACTGGATATGATGTAAGTAGAATTGGAAATATTCAAAATCATGAAAACATAAAAATAGTTCATATTGAAGATAAACAAAAAGTTATTGATGCTATCGCTGATGCAGATTATTACATATTAAATTCATATGAAGAAGGTTTTGGCTTAGTTTTACTGGAGTCATCATTAAATAAAACTAAATGGATTTCTAGAAATATAGCTGGTGCAAAACTCTTAAATAAAAGAGGGCTTGGTAAAACTTATGAAACAAAAAAAGAACTTATTGAAATATTAAAAAATTTGAATAATATAAATATTGATATAAACTATTGTTATGAATATGTTTTAAAAAATCATTTAATAAAAAATACTATTGATGATATTTTATCTTTAATTGGAGGTTAAAATGAAAGATCTTTTAGTAAGCCTATCTTCAAATTTTACATTTCAAGATTTGAAACCCTGGATTTTATCTTTTAGCAAAGTAAATTCTTCTGCTAAAAGAATGATATTATTGTATAATTGTGATGCTGAATCAGTTAAAAAAATAAAAGATTTTGATTTTGAAATTTTATCTCCAGCTCCTCAAAATGCAGATGGCTCGTATGGCTATACAAACAATCAGATACATATGAATGTTGAGAGATTTGGGCACATGTGGGCATTTTTAAGAAAAAGAAAAGATGAGTTTAGATATATATTATCAACAGATTCTAGAGATGTTGTTTTTCAAAAAGATCCATTTGAATTTATTCATGAAATATTTTCAAAAAATATAGATAAAAATTATATATTATCTTCTGAAGGAATTGTTTATAAAGATGAACAACGATGGGGCGCACCCAACTTCTATCATTCTTTTGGACCTTCTGCTTTTGATCATATTCAAGATAAAATAATTTATAATTGTGGAACACTTGCTGGTAGATCTGAAAATATAATTGATTTATTTTGTTTTATTTTTTTTATGTCTGTAAATAATGCAGTTCCAAATCCAGATCAAGCCGCATATAACTTTATTTTATCTCAAGAACCATTTAAATCTACGGCTTTTTTAACAGATCATGATACTGGTTGGGCCGCTCAACTCGGAACTATGATGGCAAATAATTTTGATAATGCTATAAAAGAAAATAAGCCAATATGGAAAAATAATAAGTTTATCACAAAACAAAATAAAGAATTTTATATAATTCATCAATATGACAGAATCAATGAAATAAAAAAATATTATGAGGAAATTTATAAATGAACATATCTTTTTTAGATTTTTGGCATGGATTTAACCCAAAAGAAGCTTGGCTTGGTAGGCTTTTTATGTATTTTTTTGATGGGAACATTAATTTTATTGAATCTCCAGAAGAAGCGGATGTAATTATATTTTCTTGTTTTGGAACCAATCATTTAAAATATAAGAATAAAAAAAGAATTTTTTTTACTGGAGAAAATATAAGACCACCAATAAATGAATGTGATTACTCATTAAGTTTTGATTATGATTCATATAATGGAAAAAATTTTAGGCTTCCTTTATGGTATTGTTTTATAAATTGGTGGAATGATAATGGAGATGGAATAGCTTTATCAGATTTATATAAAAAATGGGATCCAGATGAAATTGAAAATAGACCCTATTTTGGTTCAATTATTATTGGAAATCCTGTTTTAAATCGAATCAAAGTTACAGAAGCAATTAATAAAGTATTCCCAGTTTATGGATTTGGATCTGTATTTAATAATCCATATAAAGGAAGTAAAATTGAATTATTAAAAAATTTTAAATATAATATTGCTTTTGAAAATACAATATATCCTGGATATATAACAGAAAAATTACTAGAAGCAAAAATTAGTGGTTGTATTCCAATATATTGGGGGACGGATGTTTCTTCAGACTTCAATGAAAATTGTATTATTAGATATAATAACGATATAGATAGTTTATTAAGCCAAATAATTGAAATAAATAATAATAAAGATAACTTTATAAAAAAAATAAATGAACCTTTATTTAAAAATAATATTTATCCAAATTTAGATATGGTAACTTCATATTTAAAAAAAATTTTTAAGTAGGAGATTGCATATGAAAACAGCATTAGTATTAGGGGCTGGTGGGTTTATTGGCTCCCATATGGTAAAGCGATTAAAATCAGAGGGCTATTGGGTTAGAGGAGTAGATTTAAAATTTCCTGAATTTTCTCAAACTGCCGCCGATCATTTTATAGTATCAGATTTAAGAATACCACATATTATAAAAGAATTTATAAGATTTGCTGGAGTAGCAAAAGATATATGGGACAACTATAGTTTAGAATTTGATAAACCTTTTGATGAGATTTATCAATTTGCTGCAGATATGGGCGGTGCTGGATATATATTTACTGGAGAACATGATGCTGATATTATGCATAATTCGGCTATAATAAATTTAAATTTATTAAATGCTGTAAAAAATTATAGCCCACAAACAAAAATATTTTATAGCAGTTCTGCATGTATGTATCCTGCATATAATCAAGAAGATCCTGAGAATCCTATCTGTTCAGAGAACTCCGCATATCCTGCTGCACCAGATAGTGAATATGGTTGGGAAAAATTATTTAGTGAAAGATTATATTTAACATATAATAAAAATTATGGAATTCCTGTTCGAGTAGCTCGTTACCATAATATTTTTGGACCAGAAGGAACTTGGCAAGGCGGAAAAGAAAAAGCTCCTGCTGCAATATGTAGAAAGGTAGCATTATCAAAAGATGGAGTAATTGAAGTATGGGGAGATGGCGAACAAACACGATCTTTTCTTTATATAGATGAATGTATAGAAGCAACACGAAGACTAATGAAATCTGACTTTATAGGACCAGTCAATATTGGATCTGAAGAAATGGTGACAATAAATCACTTAGTTTCTCTTGCTGCAAAAGTCGCTAATAAAGATATAGCTATTAAGCATATAAATGGTCCAACTGGAGTGCGCGGTCGTAATTCAGATAATAATTTAATAAGAGAAAAACTGGGATGGGACTACTCACAATCTCTTGAAGTAGGAATTAAAAAAATTTATGATTGGATTGTTTTTCAAATTAAAGACAATCAAAAAAACTCTTGACATTTCAAGGGTTTTTTGTTATAATAAAACAATATAGGAGGATAAAATGAACAACTTAATCGTACTTTTAAAAAAATACCAAGCAACACTACATGCAGGAGCAATAAATATACACAATCTTCACTGGAATTTAGAAGATCAATTATTTTTTACATTACACCCATATCTTGGAGAGCTCTATGAAACATTAAACAATAATGAAGACGAGACCGCCGAACAAATCAGATATTTTCAGGATAACCCTGTTACAAAATTAGAAGTACTTGCAACTACAAGCATTCTGCCTACTCTTGATAGTAAAATTTGTACTGCATCAGAAGCCATTGATACAGCCTTAGAAACATTTCAAGCTATATATGATTTAACATCAGAAGTGGTTGCTGAAGCAGATAAAATTAATGCATGGGCTGCAGTTGAAAAATTTAGTGGACATTTAGTTGGATATGAAAAAATAATTTATTTCTTGCGTTCAAGTTCAAAATAAGGAGATTTTAAATGTCTACAATTAGTTTATGTATGATAGTAAAAAATGAAGAAGCAGTATTAGCCAGATGTCTTGATTGCATAAAAGATATTGTAGATGAAATTGTTATTGTTGATACTGGATCAAAAGATCGCACAAAAGAAATAGCACTACAATATACAAATAAAGTTTATGACTTTGAATGGATAGATGATTTTGCGGCTGCTCGCAATTTTGCCTTTAGTAAAGGAACTTCTGAATGGTTAATGTGGTTAGATGCAGATGATATCATTGAAAAATCTAGTCAAGATGCGTTACTTAATTTAAAAAAAAAATTAAATAATTTTTCTTTTAATATTATAATAACAAAATATGAAGTATCCTTCGATGAAGATGGAAATCTAGAATTAGCATCTTTAAGAGAAAGAATTGTTAAAAAAGATAAAAATTTTAAATGGACTGGTAAAGTCCATGAAACAATTAAAGATACAGAAGGTAATAATATTTTTGTTGGCGATATTATTATAAAACATCAAAAAAATAAACCCGCTTTTCCAAGTGAAAGAAATTTAAATATTTATAAAAAAATGATTGAAGAAAATATTGAATTAGATTCAAGAGATTTATATCATTTAGCAGTAGAATATTTAAATATAAATTATTATTTAGAAGCTATAAAATATTTTAATGAAGCAATAAATAAAAATTTAATTAGGGGTTTATATACACAAGCAGTTTGTTATTTGTCGGAATGTTATATTCAAATTAATAAATATGAAGAATCTTTAGATATTCTTTTTCAATATTTAAAAAAATATCCACCAAATAAACTTTTAATTTTAAAAATTGCAAAAACATTTTGGGAACAAGCCCGAACAGAAGAGGCTTTAAAATGGTGTCAAATGTGTTTAGGTATAGAAGATAAACATCTAGATATTTATTTTGATGGTCGAGAAGATTGGTTACCACATCAATATATAGGAAATATTTATTTTGCTATTGGTGATTATGAAAAAGCATTAAAACATAATGAAATTTTAAAAGAAAAATTTCCAAATAAATCAGGATTTTTAAAAAATGAAGAACAAATAAAAGAAAAGATGAATTCTAAAAAAGGAATGACGATAACGTTATGAGTTCAATTAGTTTATGTATGATAGTTAAAGATGAAACAGAGACTCTGGACCGAGCATTAAAATCTATTGAAAAAGTTGTAGATGAGATAATTATTATTCAAACTTTTAATAATTGGCCTACAAAAAAAGTTTGTAATAAATATAAAGCAAAAACTTATGATTTTAAATGGATTGATGATTTTTCTGCGGCAAGAAATTTTGCTTTTAGCAAAGCTACAAAAGACTACATTCTTTGGATGGATGCAGATGATTTTTGGGAGCCTCAAGAAGCAGAAAAATTATTTAATTTAAAAATGAATATGGGCAATGATGTTGATGCCTGGATGATGGGTTATGTTGTTCGTTTTGATGAAAACGGTATTCCATTAATGACCGTTCAAAGAGAAAGATTAATTAAAAGATCAAAAGGTTATCAATGGCATGGAGCTGTTCACGAATGCATAGTAATTCCAGAAACAGATAAAATTGGTGGAATTGATATCCGAATAGTTCATGGAACAAATCGAACCGAACCAAATGCCGATAGAAATATTAGAATTTATGAGAATCAAATTGCAAATGGAAAAGAATTAGATGCTCGTGAATTATATCATTATGCAAACGAACTATTTGATCACAAAAGATACGCGGATGCAATAGAAATATATGAAAAAATGTTTAAAAGACAAGGTATTGATTTGTGGATTGAGCATGCTATTTCTGCTTGTGGAAGATGTTCAGAAGCATCTAATTTTTTAGGTAAAAGAGAAAATATGCTACCATATCTAACAAAAAGTTTTGAATATGATAATCCTAGAGCTGAAGCAACAAGTCAAATAGCAAATTATTTTTTAGAAAATAAAAATTTAAAACTGGCTATTTTCTGGGCTGAACTAACAACAATGTTAGTAAAACCTGAATATTCACCTATTTTAATGGAAAATTGTTGGACATGGTTGCCGCACGCAATATTAGCTAAC
>Ga0214923_10008144_pt1 | contig 11254 bp, 6 predicted proteins | sample LL1510_MetaG_FD_177993 | JGI IMG/M metagenome (GOLD analysis project Ga0214923, IMG submission 177993) | Freshwater microbial communities from Lake Lanier, Atlanta, Georgia, United States - LL-1510 | ecosystem: Environmental > Aquatic > Freshwater > Lake | place: USA: Georgia | collected 2015-10-15 | reverse complement strand
CCTCGTGGAGAATCTCGGCCGGATCGTGCCGGAGCACGTGCAGGTGGTGCTCCAGCGCGGCAGCTGGCCCGTGCCGGCCGTCTTTCCATGGGTGCAGCGGCTCGGACGCATCGCGGACGACGAGATGGAGCGCGTGTTCAACATGGGCATCGGCATGGTGCTGGTCGTCGCGCCGCACGCCGCCGAGGGGATCATGCGGCGGCTGGCCGATCTCGGCCAGGAGAGCTTCCCGATCGGCACCGTGCGTTCCGCGGCGACCGAGGCGCCGCGGGTCGTCCTCGCCTGACGGAGCGCACACGGCACCCGTGGCCTTTCGATCGATGCCTGCGTGCGGATCACACGCCGCGAGCGAGGAGGAGCAGCACGAGGCCGCACGACGCGCTCGTCTTGGTCAGGAGCCCGATGCGGTGGGCGTAGATCGCCATGGCGACGCACACGCACGCGAAGGCGGCAGCGAGCAGGACCGCCGACGTGCCGATGAAGAAGCCGAGGAACTGCTCGTGGGCGGGAAACAGGCTGCGGCCCGACATCACCGCGACGTAGCCGAGATACCCGGAGGCGTCGGCCACGTAGATGAGAAACCCCAGATTGGCCCGCTCGCGCGTGAGGCCGATGAGCCGTTCGAAGACCGTCGTATGCACCGCCACATAGGGCACGTACAGGCCGGCTCCCAGCACGACCATGAAGGTGAACGGCGAGAGGAAGCCGACGCGATAGGCCCCGAGCGAGACCAGCCCCAGCACCATGCCGCCACCGGACAGCAGCAGCCCGATGAAGAACGCGCGGCGATTGTCCTGCACCAGCACGAGGGCCCCGTTGGCGGCCACGACGAGCAGAGCCACCCAGACTTCCGACTGGGTGAAGACGGCCGCCTGCGGCTGGATGCCCATCCCGGCCCAGATCTCGGGCGCGAAGTCGCCGCGCATGCTGCGCAGGATGGTGATCAGGAGGTAGGCGACGACGATCGCCAGCAGGCCGACGCCGTGCCGCTGCAGGAGACCGAGACGCTCCGCCACGGTCATGGGCGGGCGATGGGACCGTGCACGCTCGTCGTGCCGTGACGGGGGCGGAATCCGGCCGAGCATCCACACGAAGGCGATCAGGGGCGGGAGGCAGAGCATGCCCGCCGTGAAGGGCATCCATCGTTCGGCGACACCGCGGTGCAGCAGTGCGGCGCCGATCGTCTTCGCCACGCCGTCGGCGAGAATGAAACTCGCGCACAGCCCCGCCACGAACAGCTCGGTGAGCTGCCGTCCCTCCACGAATCCGAGGACGAGCCCGAAGACCAACCCGAGCGCGAGGCCGTTGCCGAAGAGGCAGGCCGCATCGAGGGGGGCCGGGGCCAGCGCGAACACGAGCAGCATCGCCTGCGCACAGCCGATGATCGCCAGCAGGGTCCGTGATCGGCTCGCCGGCGACATTTCGGCGATCACCTTGATGCCGAGGAACTTGGAGACCGCGTACCCGAGCACCTGTGCGGTGACCAGCCACGCCTTGGTTTCGGGCTCGCCGAATCCGGCCGCCGTGAAGGGCTTTCGAAAGCCGTACATGCAGGCGTAGCAGCCGAAGGTGGCCACCACGGTCCAGAGCGTGAAGAACCAGGGCCGCGCCATGAGGCGCCCGAGCCTCGTGCCGTCCGTCATGGATTCCCTCGGCGGCAGGTGGCGACGATCGTCTCGAGGGTGTGATGCGTCATGCCGACGGCCTCGGGGCGGAAAAGGACGGCCGTGTCAGGCCCGTGTCGAGACGGCCACCCGGGGCCACCGTCGCGTCGCCGCGAGCGCGAAGGCCTCGTCGAGCGAAGCGAGCGGAAGTGGCGGACTCACCAGCGAGCTCCACGGCAACGTGGAGCGTCCGGCAAAGGACACCGCCTGGTCGAGGTGGCGGGGTGCGTAGTTGTGAAAACCCCGCAGGCTGAGGCAGCCGCGGATGACCGCCTCGCCGCTGAGGTCGAGCAGCGATCGTGGATGCACCATGCCGACGAACAGGTAATGCCCCCCGGGCCTGAGCATCCGCAGGCCCTCGGGAACCACGGTGGCGGCACCGGCGACCTCGATGACCACGTCGGCCGCGCGATCGGGCACCTCGTGGCTTCGGGCCGGCTCCCCGCCGAACTCGGCCACCCGGGCCAGGCGGCCTTCGTCGGGATCGACCACGATCACGCGACCGACGCCGGCGGCACGGAGCAGACCGCAGCCATGGAGCCCGAGCAGACCCGCCCCCTGAACCACGGCCACCGCGCACGGATCGGGCAGCCGTTCGGTGACATTGGCCATGGTGGCCAGCGAGCAGTTGAGCGATGCCGCCACGGCGTCCGGCACGTGGGCCGGAACCTCCACGAGATGCGTTCCGCCGCGGATGACGAGATGGGAGGCGTAACTGCCGTGCAGGCCGCGGGCCTCGTTCATGGACACGTGGCCGTACTTGAAGACGCGAGCGCACTTCTGCGGCAGTCTCCACGTCGTGCATGCGGGGCAACGGCCACAGGAGTCGGTCGAGCTCCACGTCACCCGCTTTCCAAGCCAGGTCGTCCGGTCGGCGGCCGCCGCCACGACCGTCCCCACACCCTCGTGGCCGAGCACGCAGGGAGTCGGCTCCCGGCGGGTTCCGGCATGCGTGTGCAGATCGGAGCCGCAGATCGTCGCGAGCGAGAGTTCGACGACCAGTTCCCCCGGGTCGGGCCGCGACGGGATCTCCAGATCCGCGAGGCGAAACGGCCTCCCGGGGCCGTCGAAGATCGCGACCCGGGCGTGCGCAGCGTTCACGGGATTCATGGCCCTCGTGCCGCCTGTGACTCGATCCACGCGGGGAGATCGGCGACGCTGCGCAGCACCGCATGGGCACCGGCCGCGCGCAGCCGTCGCTCGGCCTCGGCGACCAGCCGCGTCCGCTCCGCCTGGTCGAGCGCCTCGACCGCCTCTCTGCCGAGTCCCACTTCGTTGCCACATTCGCTGAGCCCGACGCAGCGCATGCCCGCGTTTCGGCCCTCCGCCATGTCGGCCGGCGTGTCACCGACCTTGACGGCCCGCGACAGCGGATAGACGCCGAGCCGTTCGGCGATGCGGAAGCAGGCCCACGGGGCGGGCCGGGCCTGCGGCACCTCGTCGGCGCAGATCACCACGTCGGGCGCGATGCCGGCGGCCCGGGCCAACGGCTCGAGCACGTCCATCATGTCGCGCGTGTAGCCCGTCGTGCTGCCGACGTGGATGCCCGAGCGACGCAGCCAGGCGAGTGTTTCGACGGCGCCCGGGATCGGGTCGGCATGCAAGGGGAGCATCGCGGGCAGCCGCCGGGCGAAATCCTCGTAGATCGTCTCCACGAGCTGCTCGTCGGGCTCGCGTCGCAGGGACGTGCGGACGCGGGCGACGACATCGACGTCGTGGAGGATCTCCCGCACGTGATCCCGCTTGTGGGCGCCCATCGGCCTGCGGGCGATCGCGTCGGTGATCGGCAGGCCCGCGGCACGGAAGGCGTCGTGGAAGGCGTTCAGTGGCCCGCGGCAGCCAAAGTCGAGCAGCGTGCCGGCCCAATCGAAGACGACGAGTTGCAGTGGCTCACCCATCGACATTCATGCCCGCCAGGAGGAGATGGTCCGTTCGGCGAGCCCCCAGCTCAGCGTCATGCCGAGGCCCCCCATCGCCGTGACCATGGTGACACGTTCGCGGGGCTGGAGCACGACCTGCGTCCGGCCTGCGGTGCTCTTCAGGTAGACACCCTGCCAGCGGGCCGCGATCCGCAGATCCGGAACGACCGCGAACTCGCGCAGGGAGGCGAGGATCATGTCGTCCACCTCGGGGCGGCTGTCGGGCGGCAGGTCGAGACCATACTCATGCGAGTCGCCGAGGGTGAGGCTGCCGTCGGCGTGCTGGGCGGCGATGACGTGAATGCCCCAGCGGTGATGCTCGGGCAATTCCGCCTGCAGCCGGGCCCGCAGCCGCGGCATGCTCGGGCAGTCGCGAAAGGCCGGATAGTGACAGAGGGTCAGGTCACCGACGAGGATCGCCCCGAGGGCGAAGCCGGCCGGCTGCGGCACCGTCCGCATCATCTGCAGCCTGCAGGGCTGGATCTGCGCCGCGGCGACGGCCTCCGGAAAGAAGAGCCGCATCTCCTCTCCTGCCGCGATCACGAGCCGGTCGAACTCGAAGCGTCGGCCATCGCTGGTCTCCACGTGGTCGGCGAGCACCCGCGCCACCGGCGTGCCGACGTGCACCGTCACCCCGAGCCGACGGACGTGCTCCGCGAGTGCCGGGATCGCCGTGGGCGAGTGCAGCAGCGTCTCCGCCGGGCTGAACAGTCCGCCGCGCAGCCCGGTGGGATTCACCGCGGGGAAGCGGCGGACGCACGCCGCCGCGTCGAGCAGTTCGAAGTCCGCGCTCGTGCCGGCGAACTCCTCCAACACCTGCCAGGCCTCCGCGCGATAGGCGAGGCTGACGGAGCCCGAGGGATCGTGCCAGAACCTGGCCACACCGGCGATCTCCTGCCAGCGGCGGACACCCCGCAGCGCCTGCTCACGTTCCACTCCCGGCACGCAGCCGATGGGCCAGAGCGTCCCGAAATTCCGAACCGACGCCCCCAGGGCGCGGCCGTCGCGTTCGAGCACGGTCACCGCGCAGCCGGCTTCCCGGGCGGTCACGGCATGCGTGAGCCCGATGACACCGGCGCCGATGACGACGACCTTCGTGCCTCGCATGAGCCAGGGACCCGTCTTGCCCTCTCCCCGAACGACGGCCGTCGATCGGAGGACGCTCGGCAGGACTGTACCACGGCATGCCCGCCTCCACTCGGCGTGAGGCCGCATGGCCCCTCGCGACTGAACCCGTGAGAGCCCCGGACGCGACGCCTTCCGGCGCGGACCTCGGCCGCGCCGGATTCCCTCGACGGCGGGAACCCCGCTTACCGACGCTTCAGCATCACGTCGCGCAGCAGGGCGATCGGCGGCGCCCCATGGCTGAGAAACTCGTCGTGAAACCGCTGCAGGGTGAAGCGCGCTCCCTCCTGCTCGCGCCACTCCTCGCGGAGCGCGACGATCTGCAGTTTGCCCAGGGTGTAGTAGAGATAGCCGGGATCGAACGTGCCGCGGGTCGCCTCCTGCCGGGCCGGCTGCAGCTCGTAGTGGCAATTCGCCATGAAGAATCGCGTCGCCTCGTCGAGGGACATGTTCTCCGTGTGCATCCTCACCGAGCAGCACAACCGGCAGATCCGCAGCAGGGCTTCGCCGGACTGAGCGAGCCGGTACTTGGCTGCCCGAACGCGCTCCTCCTTCGACGCTGTGGCGGCGTCCGCCGGCTGGGCGAAGCCCTCTTCGATCAGCATCTGCTCGGCGTAGTGCGCCCATCCCTCGACGAAGGCGTAGGTGTGGAACAACTTGGCGGCATCGCTCGCCGGCGATGCGTTCAGGGCAAGAAACTGCAGGTAGTGCCCCGGATACGCCTCGTGGATCGTGAGCACGTCGGTCGTGTAGTAGTTGTAGGCGGTGAGCCATTCCTCCTGCTGCTGCGGCGACCACGTGGCATCGACCGGCGTGATGTAGTAGTACGCCTCCGTCGCCTTCTTTTCGAACGGCCCCGGCGTGCTCATCGAGGCGAAACTCGTGGCGCGAAACGGTGGCAGTGTTTCCGCGATGATCGGCCTGACTTCGCTCGGGATGGTGACGATGTTCCTGTCGACGAGAAACGCGCGGATCAGCTCGAGGTTCTTGCGCGCCTCGGGCAACAGGCCCTCGGCGGTCGGATGCTCCCGCTGGATCGCCCGGTAGGTATCGACGGCACTGGCCGTCGGATCGATCTCCGCGGCGGCGGCCGCGAACCGCGCCTGTTCCCGCCTCAGTTCACCGAGGCCCAGTTCCAGCACGTCGGCGGGCGACATCTCGACGTCATCGGCTCGCAGCATCTCGGCAAACGCCGCCGCACCGATTGCGTACGACTGATCCGCCGTGGGGAGCCGGGCCTGGGTGAGCCAGGCGACGAACGACCGAAACTCCGCGGCCGCGATCGTATTCACCCGCCGAAACTCATCCAGGATCGGACCATCGCCGATCGTTCCGGCCTCGTCGGCCAGATCCTTTTCCAAAAAACGGGCCATGCCCTGCGCCGACTTGATCCCGCTTTCCACGACCGGCTTCGCCAGCACGGGATCGAGATTGTCGCGGGCTGCGGCCAACGTCGCCGGCACGTGCCGGAGAATCGCGGCCATGTCCCTGACCCGTTCGCGAAGCGGCTTGAAGTCCCTCTTGAGGTAGACGCTGACGTCGAGGTTCCTCGTGTAAAACAACGGGTCACGCCACGGCTGCCGCTGGACTTCCAGTTCCCACCGATCCTTCGCCAGCGTGTGCCTGAGAATCCGCCAGTCGGCCTGCTCCGAAGCCGTGAGTCGCGCGCGGTCCACCCTGTCGAGGGCCTCGAGAAACCGGGCGAATCGCGCGCTTTCCCGGGCCAGCATCTCGCGATCGGGCACGAGGTAGCGGCCATCGTGCTCATGGATGCCGTACTTCACGGCTTGGATCGGCCTCGCCTGCAGGTGGCTGGCGATGATGTCGGCGGTGAGGGCCTGAAAGTCGGAGTCGGCGAAACCGGAACCGCGTGGAAGGACGATCGCGGCGATGACGAGCCAGCCATGAATGTTCCGCACGCGCCCGACCCTCCGAGAGAAGACATCGCCGGTCCGATTCCCCGCCATGGGCGGCGCAGGATAGGGCGGCCGATCGGATTTCCGCAAACGTCTGCGTGTCGAAGGGCGATCCACGCGGGCCCGGCTCGACCGCCGTGGTCAGGGCTGTCGCAGCAGGCGAAACCGGGTTGCGCAGGTGACAACGGTCCTGCCGCTTCTCCGGATCATCGGGGCTCTTGTGGAGGGGCAATTTGTGCCGCGCCCGATCGCGGGCTATATCGAATGCGTCGGTGCACGGTCCCCCTCCCGCCATCCCTCCGCTCCTCTCGTCATTCGCCCATGAATCAGCCCCGGTCGTCGCTGCGCCTCCTCATCCTCCTCTCGCTGCTCTTCCTCTCCCTGCCTCCGCTGGCCCTCACCGCCTTCGTGATGTACCGGTCGGGGGCCCGCTCCCTGAAGGACGAAGCGTTCGCCCGGCTCGAAGTGGTGAGGACGATCACCGCGAAGTCCGTGGAGCACTTCTTCACCACGCTCCGGAATGAACTCCTGGTGACGGCCGGTGACCGCTCGACGCTCGGGGCACTGCGTGCCTTCAGCACGGCGCTGGCGTCGACGCACCCGCAGGATGACGCAGCGGCGGCCGTGGACCGGAGGGCGGTGGCCACGGAATACGCGCGGGGCCTGGCGACCGAACTCCACAAGCGCGGTCGGAGTCCGGCCATCGTCCAGCCATTGCTCGATTCGCTGGATGACGTGGCCAACCGGCTCCAGGCGCTCTACATCGCCGCCAATTCGAATCCCACGGGATCGAAACACCTGCTCGATACGGCAGGCGACGACTCCGCATACACCGCCGTCCATGCCGACGTGCACCCCGCATTCCGCAGGCTCCTCGAGCGCTACGGCGTGTACGACGTGTTTCTCGTCGATGCGGCGAGCCGGCGCGTCGTCTACACCGTGTTCAAGGAGGTCGATTTCGGGGCGTCCCTCGCCAGAGGCCCGCTGGCTTCATCCGGACTCGCCAGGGCCGTCGACGCGGCGCTCGCGGATGGCCAGCGTGACACGGTCGCGTTCAGCGACTTCGAGCCGTACGCGCCCTCATACGAGGCACCCGCGAGTTTCATCGCGGCGCCGATCCTCGACGGCGAGGGGGTCATCGGCGCGATCGCCTTCCAGATTCCGATCGACACCGTGAGCGATCTCATCTCCGAGACCACGGGGATGGGCGAGACGGGCGAGACGTACGCCGTCGGTCCTGACCGTTTGTTTCGCTCGAACTCCCGTTTCGCGGCCGACTTGGGCGTGCCATCGACGATCCTCGCTCCCAACCTGAAGGTCGAGACGCAGGCATCGCGAGCCGCCCTCGACCAGAATGCGGCCGGAACGGCGCTCGGTCTGGACTATCGGGGCGAGCGCGTCCTTTCGTCGTGGCAGCCGTTGACCGTATGCCCGGGCGCCCACGGAGGGCGGGAGCCGGTGCGGTGGGCCCTCATTTCGGAAATCGACGAGTCGGAGGTGCTCGCGCCGGCGCACTCGCTCCGCACCTGGGCGCTCGGCCTGTTCGTGGCCACGGCGGCCGGCGTCGTGCTCGCCGCGTGGCTCATCTCGCGGCAGCTGTCGCGGCGACAGATCGACCTCGAGACCAAGGTGCGGTCGCTCGGCGCCGTGTTCAACGCGGCCGCATCCGGCGACCTGACACGCGCCATTCCGTTTTCGGGGGACGATGACATGGGGCGTCTCGGCGGCCACGCCGAACGGATGCTCGTCGATCTCCGCAGCCTCATCGCGCAGATCTCCGAGGCCGCCTCCCAACAGAACGAGGGCGCCCGGATGATCGCCGAGAGCGCCGAGGGCCTGAGCGAGTCCGCGCAGTCCCAGGCGGCCAGCGTCGAGGAAATGACCGCCGCCGTCGAGCAGGTGATCGGCTCGATCGAGCAGGTGTTCCGCAACTGCACCGATGCCAACGACGAGGCGACGAAGACGCTCGCGATGGCCCGGGACGGGGGCGCGACGGTCAGCGAGGCGGTCGCCTCGATGAATCTGATCCAGCAGTCATCCGAGCAGATCAACGAGATCATCGGGGTGATCGGCGACATCGCCGGTCAGACGAACCTGCTCGCCCTCAACGCCGCCATCGAGGCCGCCCGGGCGGGCGAGCAGGGTCTGGGGTTCGCCGTGGTCGCCGACGAGGTGCGCAAACTGGCCGAACGCGCCGCTGAGGCGGCCAAGGAGATTTCGGAACTGATCCGGGAATCGACGAAGCGTGTGGCCGATGGGGTGGCGCTCTCTGCTCGGGTTGGCCAGTCCCTCGAGGCGATCGTCGAGGCGTCGAGCCGTTCGGCGGCCACGATCGCCGCCATCACCGCTGCGACGGAAACACAGTCGAGCAACGCCAGCGAGGTGAAGCTGGCCATCCGCTCGGTCTCGCAGACCACGGAAGGTACCGCGGCGAATGCCGAGGAGCTCGCCGCCAGCGGCGAGCAGCTCAACGCGCAGGCCGAGAGCCTCAAGTCGCTCGTCCAGAACTTTCGCGTGTGAGACGGGCCCGGCCCGCGACGCAGGGCAGGGGCGAGGGTCGCCGCTACCGCCCGGCCGGTGCGGGCGCCGACGCGGCCCGGATCTCCGGCGGCGGGCAGCAGGATGGACCCGCGCGCTCGATCGCCTCGAGCACCTGCGCCTCCGTGAGCAGGTCGCGCAGCACGATGGGCTCGGGGGGCGGGCCACCGGGTTCGCCTGCCGGAAAGATCGCGAGGACGGGGATCGACTTGCTGCCGAGGCTCTCGAGCGCGAGCTTGATCTCGTCGGAGGGCTCGGTCCAGTCGGCGAGCACCGGCACGACCCGGTTGCGCTCGATCGCCGTGCGCACGCGCGGCGTTTCGATGGCGAACCGAAGATTGGCCTTGCAGGTGAGGCACCAGTCGGCGGCAAAGTCGACGAGCACCGTATTGCCCTGCGCGCGCAGTTCCGTGATCCGGGCCCGGGTGAACGGCGTCTGCCAGTCGATGACCGACGCCACCGGCCCCAGGAGCAGGAAGGACGCCGTGCCGACGGCGGCGCCGATCGTGGCCCCCTGCACCCAACGACCGAAGCCGACGGCACCGCTCCGCTCCTGCGCCCGCCCCACCCACCAGCATCCCATCCAGATGCCGATCAGCATGACGAAGGTCGGCACGAACCAGCTGGACGGCAGGAACGTCAGGAGGAACGCCACCGTGCCGAGCATCACGAAGCCGAGAAGCTCCTTGAACGTCGTCATCCACGCCCCAGGCCGTGGCATGAAGCGCACGAGGCCCGGGAAGACGCCGACGAGGATGTAGGGCAGGGCCATGCCCGTCGCGATCGCGCCGAAGACCGCGTAGGTCACGATCGTCGGCTGGGTGAGCGTGAATCCGAGCACGGGACCGAGGAACGGCCCGCTGCAGGGCGTCGCGAGCACCGTGCTGAGCACGCCCTTGAGGAACGCCCCCATGGGCCCCTCGCGGGCCTGCACGTGACCGGCCTGTTCACCGATGAAGCCGGGGATCGGCAGCTCCCAGACGCCGAGGAACGACAGCGCGAAGGCGAAGACGATGCCGGCCATCGTGATGTTGAAGCCGGCGGACGTGAACTGCTCGCCCCACGCCAGGTTCGCGCTTCCGAGGCCGATGTTCGCCGCCACGCTGGCCGTCGCGAGCACGAAGAACACGGCGAAGAGCCCCGCGCAGTACCACAGGTTCATCTCGAACACCTCGCGGCGGGCCCGGCCCGACTGCTGCGCGAACGACATGAGCTTGAGACCGAGCACCGGCAGGACGCACGGCATCAGGTTGAGGATGAGGCCTCCCGCGAGTCCCATGAGCAGGGCGAGCGGCAGGGTGAGTCCGGCCCGCGCACGCGCCGACACGGCCGCCGCGGCGTCGTCACCACCGACCGCCGACAGCACGCTCGGTGCGCTCGTCACGGACAGCGGCGCGCGGGCCGCCTCGGCATACCTGGCCTCCGCGAACACCAGTTCGGGCGACCGGCCCTCGACGGGCCGCACCGTGAGCCGGACGCCCGCCGGGGGATCGCAGCTCGTCTCCGTGCACGTCTGCAGGCCGAGGAGGAGATCGAACGGGCCGACGACCGTCGCCGGATCGACGAGCACGTGCAGCACGACCGGACCGTCCACGCCACCGGCTGCGGACAGTTCCGGGGACTGGCTCGGCGTGACGCTGGCGACGACGACCTCGCGTACCGTCGGAGGCGTGCCCGCCGGATCAAGTGCGACGATCGTGGGTCGGCCCTCGCCGACGCCGCTCGTGCCCTGGGACGAGGGCGCGTACGCATGCCAGCCCTCCTCCGGCTCGATGGCGAGCACGATCGGCAGGACAGCCTTTCCGCCCGCCTCGCGCGGCGACCGCACGACCGCCGACACCGAGGCATGCGCCCGCTCGGGACGGTGGCGGACTCCCGCCTCCGCTCCGCCCGCGGCGGGTGCCGTCGCCTCGAAGGCGAACGTCTCCGGCGGGCTGCAGGCGTTGTCGCGACAGAGCTGCATCGTCACGCCGCCGCGCACGGTGCCGCCGCCGGACGGGGCGTTGAGCGGGGCCCTCCAGGTGACCGTGCCGGCATGCTCCTCCACGACGAGCCCCTTCCACGCCGGGATGTCGTCGACGGTGTGCCGCAC